>ERZ1034730.224-NODE-224-length-24697-cov-17.669913_pt1 | contig 24697 bp, 19 predicted proteins | sample MGYA00520650_ERZ1034730 | MGnify/ENA primary metagenome ERZ1034730 (study PRJEB33766, sample SAMN09781702) | gut metagenome | biome: gut microbiome | host: Homo sapiens | place: Madagascar | study: EMG produced TPA metagenomics assembly of the PRJNA485056 data... | reverse complement strand
TGCCACCAAGATAGAAGAGGTGGTATCTGAATTCGTTACGCTCAAGAAGCGTGGCGTCAACTATATCGGTCTATGTCCTTTCCATAACGACTCCCATCCGTCTTTCTCCGTGTCGCCTACCCGAGGCATCTGCCATTGCTTTACTTGTGGCAAAGGTGGCAATGCGGTCAACTTCCTCATGGAGTTGGAGCAGATGACTTATCCCGATGCCCTTCGCTGGCTCGCCAACAAGTATCATATCGAAATCAAGGAGCGAGAACTGACAAGCGAGGAGAAGCAGCGTGAGAGCGAACGAGAATCCATGTTCATCGTCAATGAATGGGCGGCGAAGTATTTCCAAGACATTCTTCAGAATGATGTGGACGGCAGAGCCATCGGTATGCAGTATTTCCGCAGCCGTGGATTCAGGGACGATATCATCAAGAAGTTTCAGTTGGGTTTCGCCCTCACTCAGCGCACGGCTCTCTTTGATGAGGCTGTGAAGCAGGGGTACAATCCGAAGTTCTTGGTGGCAACGGGACTTTGCTTCAAGGTGGATAAGAATGAGGCTGGCAACAAGAGTGGGGAGGATAAGTATCTGGATAGATTCTCCGGCCGTGCCATCTTCCCTTGGCTCAGTGTGAGTGGCAAGGTGGTGGCATTTGGTGGTCGTGTGCTCGATAGTCGCACCAAGGGTGTGAACCAGAAGTATGTCAACTCGCCAGATAGTGAGATTTACCACAAGGAGCGTGAACTCTATGGTCTCTACCAAGCCAAGAAGGCGATAGCCAAGGAAGACTGCGTATACATGGTGGAGGGATATACCGATGTCATCTCCATGCACCAGTGTGGCATAGAAAATGTGGTGGCCAACTCGGGTACCGCCCTCAGTGTGCATCAGATTCGCCTGTTGCATCGCTTCACCAGCAATATCGTGTTGCTCTATGATGGTGATACTGCCGGTGTACATGCTGCCCTTCGAGGTACGGATATGCTCTTGGAGGAGGAGATGAACGTGAAGGTGCTCTTCTTGCCAGATGGCAACGACCCGGATAGCTTTGCTCGCAACCATACGGCTGCCGACTTCAAGAAGTATATAGAGGACAACCAGACCGACTTCATCCAGTTTAAGACCGACATCATGCTGCGTGGAGTTACCGACCCCGTGAAGCGCAGCGAGGCTATCAATTCCATCGTGGAGAGCATCTCCAAGATTAAGAATCAGATAACCCGTGCATCTTATATCACCGACTGTGCCCACCGCCTGGGAGTGAACGAGGCAATCATCGTGAATGCCCTCAACAACTTTGTGCGCAATGGCATGAGCCAGCAGGTGAAGGAGGAGCGACGTGCGGCAGGACTCCGTGACCCACGTGCCGTCCAGCCACAGCCGGCAATGATGAGGAGTGTTACTCCACTCGACAAACTGCTGGAGGTGGAAGACTTGCTCATTCTGCTCATCATCCATCATGGTGAGAAGTTGATTACCGTTCAGGATGTGGATGGCAATGATGTGGATGTACCTGTGGCACAATATATCGGTCTAGATTTGGGAGGCGATGGCTTCAAGTTTCATAAAGAACTCTACAATCAGATATTGCAAGAGGCTGTGCAGCATCTCGAAGATGAAGACTTTGTGGCAGAGACCTATTTCGCCAATCATTCTAATCCCGAGATTAGTCGCATAGCAGGTCAGGCTACGGGTGAGCAAGAGATAGCTACGGCAAGTTTGCGCTTGCAGTTGAGTCCGGAGAAGCTACGTCAGTTTGTGCAGAAGGACTTGCTTAGCTTCCGTACCCACTACATCGCCCAGCGACTCATCGAGGTGCAGCAAGAGTTTGCCAAGAATCCGAGCAATAGGGAATTGCTCATGGAGTTTATGAAACTCAAGCAGATGAATACCCTCTTGGCTAGCCAAACCAACTCTGTGTTTAATTAAGTTAGGAGTTAGGAGTTAGAAGTTTTTAGTTTTTAAAAAAGATAACGGTATGATTTATTTTCACTGGATATACCTGCTTGTATATGTCGTCATTACGATACCGGCGATTATCACCGTCTTGATGGACAATCGACAGCCCGCCAAGACGATGGTATGGATTCTTGTGCTCTCTTTCATGCCCGTTATTGGTTTTATCTTTTACATCTTCTTCGGTCAGAACACTCGCAAGGAGCGACTCATCAGCGACCGAAGCATGGACCAACTCACCAAGCGCTCCATGCTGGAGTTTGCCGAGCAAGAGAATCTCCACTTGCCTGCCAACAACAAGCCCCTGATGAATCTCTTTACCAACCAGAACTGGGCTTTTCCTTTCAAGGACAACAAGGTGGATATTTTTACCAATGGCTATGACTTCATTCTCACCTTATTATATAATATAGGGCAGGCTAAGGACCATATCCATCTGGATACTTATATCTTGGAAGACGACGCCTTGGGCTATCTGGTGGCTGATGCCTTGATAGACAAGGCGGAACAAGGCGTGGAGGTACGCCTCATCTATGATGATGTGGGCTGCTGGAAGGTGAAGGATGCCTTCTTCGAGCGAATGAGAGATGCGGGCATCGACGTGCATGCCTTTATGCCTGTGCGCTTCCCTGCCTTTACCAGCAAGGTGAATTATCGCAACCACCGCAAGTTGTGCGTGATAGATGGCAGGGTAGGCTTCATTGGTGGTATGAACATCGCCCAGCGGTATGTGAAAGGTACCAAGAAGCAGGCTTGGCGAGATACCCATCTCCGTATAGAGGGAGGTGGCGTATATGCCATCCAGCGCGCCTTCTTGGTAGACTGGTATTTTGTGGATCGCACCCTGGTTACTAATCGCAAGTACTATCCGCCTGTGGATATCCCTATCAACAATAATTGCTTGGTGCAGGTAGTAACTAGCAGCCCGATTGCTCCATGGCCCGACATCATGCAGGGCTATGTGCGCATCTTACTTCAGGCGCAACATTATGTCTATATGGAGACGCCTTACTTCCTGCCTACCGAGCCTGTGCTCTTTGCCATGCGAACGGCTGCCTTGGCAGGAGTGGACATTCGTCTCTTGATGCCTCGCCATGCCGATGCCAAGTTGGTGGAGTGGGCATCCCGTTCTTATCTGATGGAGGCAATAGAGGCTGGAGTGAAGGTATATCTTTACACGGGTGGCTTCAACCATAGCAAGCTTTTGGTGAGCGATGACAATCTCTGTACGGTGGGCAGCACGAATGTGGATTTCCGTAGTTTCGAGAATAATTTTGAGGCAAATGCCTTCTTCTTTGATGAGGGTATGGCGCAGCGTATCAAGCAGATATACCTGGATGATGAGGCTCAAAGCATATTGGTGGATGACGTCACCTACTTCGTGAAGCGTCCTTTCCTCAAGCGATTGTTCGAGAGCATCGTAAGATTGCTATCACCGCTGCTGTAAGTAGATGATTCTCTCTTCTTGTATCAATTCTGTTGTAAAAACAAAAAAGTTAGGGCGATAAATGCAGAAAGTTCTCTGTAAATTTGTTGGTTAACAAACTTTTCGTTACTTTTGCGGTGCAAACATTAAAAAAGAGTATTATGCAGACAGCAACATTAAATCAATATCAGAAGCATGTGGTGGATTTGATGGCCAATGTGGATAAGACCCAGCAGATGGAAATATCTACTTTGCGCAAAAAGCTTTTGATGCAGCTGATGCGTTATGGGATAGTGGTATAATAGGAGAACGTACCATAGAAGAGTGGAAGCACGAACAGTAATATTAATCTTTGATAATACATTTTTTTGTAGTAAAGTTTCATAAAAGTGGATTTCTTTTACATAATTATGTTTAAAGACGTTAAATCTAGTACTATAATATGATTTTATTATACAAATAAGGTCATTTTTGGAATAAAAATATTATCTTTGTGTTGTCTAACCCTTACCGAAAGCTCCTATGGGCAGAGGTTGGGCAGACGTATATACATATAAGGCGTAACTGTACGCTTTGGTTTTGACAGTGTAAGAATCTGGCAGTTCGAGCAAAAGTTGTCAAGAACAAAGCAACGGGAACGCCTCATGAGGTGTATTGTATACAGCCCTTATTGGCTTCGGACGATTTTGTCGTTCGTTGTCAATAGTGCTTTCTATATACGTACACAGGCGTGGGGCTTTCGGCGTTGCTCGTTTCGACAACTTGGGCGATGCCAGAGCCTTTACACTGTGGAACGAGTGACAGGACTGGCTCCACGTTTTTATGTTTATATACCAACCATTTATTAATCATGCCAATATGGTAGCCGTTGGCAAAAAAACGGAACGGTATGATTGACAAAACAATTATCTGTCTTAGCGCACGAGCTAATTCCGGAAAAACGACATCAATCAGAGAGTTGTTTTTCCGCCTTACAGGACATTACCCTGAAAGTACAGGAGATTTCTTGTCCATTGTACAAGATAAAAATGTCGAGCATGGTATAGGCATATCATCTGTGGGAGATTCTTGGGGAAATCGTGAACCAATAGAAAAACTTATTGATGCTGGTTGTGAAATTATCGTGTGCGCCTCACGTACTTCTAAAGATACCGTGAACACGGTGTATGAGTTGGCAAGTAACAACCAGTACAAAGTTATCCGAATTTCAACTCTACATGGAGAGCATAATGACACTATAGAAAATTATAATCTTTATTGTTGTAAAAATGCAGAAGCCATAGAACAACTCATCAGAAATATAATACGAAACCAAATAAAAACAATAGAATTATGAATTCAAAATACAAACATTGCCCATATTGCGGAGAGGAAATACTCGCTGTGGCAAAAAAGTGCAGATACTGCGGAGAATGGCTTGACACAAACGATATGCCTGGCAACCCTCAACAGACAGAAAGCGAAGAACCAGAAGATTATAGTGAAGAAGAGATGGATGAGAAGCCTTCCTTTATTCGAAGAACATGGAAAGTTCTATTGCCTGTACTTGTCATCATATTGCTCTGTGTGGGTAAGTTTGGGTTAAAAGAATTCGGAAAGAATGCCGTTAAAGAAGCAGCTAAAGAGCATTCATCAATAAGTGAGTCGGCAGAGACTACTACTGATTCCGATGAAGCCACTTATGTCTTTCAATACATTGGTGATGGCGAAATGTACTATATGTATTTGACTGATGGACAAGGTAATGTTTATGAATATGATGACGAAGCATCATACGAGGATTTTGTTTTGCCTGCAATAGCTTCAAGAGAATTGTTTTTTGAACTGAACAATGCAGAAGATTTCAACAAATTGGCGAAGTCAATAATGACATTCCCTGTTTCTGAAAAACTTGTATGTGAGGGGCTGAATGTTACGGATATTGTCAATAAAGAGTATTACGATTTCAATCCATTCCAGGTGGATCTGATTAAGAAAGGTTACGGATATCAAACTTATTATATAGCAAAGTCGGAATATGATGAAGGAAAAAGATATATAAGGTTTTCAAGAGGTGAAAACAATGGAGTCAAGGTGGAAGTTAGAAATAGCAATGTATTTCTATGATTGAAAGCAATTAAAATATAAAGCAATGAAGAAAACGGTTTTAATGATAGCGGCTGCGCTATTTGTTCTTATCGCAGTCAATGCTCAGACAAGAAAGGTTACACCTCGAATAAGAAAGTCGGGGAATCCTGCGCAGGTAATCAAGGGAAAAACTGTGCCCATAAGAAGCAGACAGGCTGATAAAAGAAAGGTTCATAGTAATTATTCGACATCCAGAAGAGGTACATGGAATGATACTGAGAAAGAGGAAGAACCCCAATTGTCTAGATTCTCAGCAGAATATAGATACAACGAGGAGATAGAAAGAGATTTTGAAAAATGGAATGATAGACGTGAATTCGAAAAATCCGCTGATTACGACAAACGTTTGCAAGAGTACTCAAAAGCGGTGTTTGACTCTATTTGCTACAGTGTTATTAGTTCCAAAATTGAGTATAACAATTGGGAGATGAGATTGGACACTTATGATGCAGACAAGGAAGAATTTCCTATAATATGTGATTTCGGCAATAATATAATTGCAAGAATACGCTATAAGGTTCCTTACGATATGGCTAAAGAGTTTAAGCAGAACTTTAATCATAACGAATTTTATGGTAAAGGGCAAATGTGGGAAGCTCTGCGCCGATGTGACAATTTTGTCTATGTCACGGAACCAGATAGACCTGAGTATAATTACTTATGTCCTTCAACAATCTTGTTTAGCCTGACTCCTTATATAAGATGGGACAACAGAGATAGAGGGACTGTAAGGGGAGACTTCTTTCATAATGCGGATAGCATAAAAGTTACTTTCACAAGCAAAGCAAAACCTGTAGCTGTAAGATTCAATGATTTAGGCTTAGACAATAAGTATCTTGCCAACTATGTTTATGTGTTCAAAAAGGGAGATAATGATATTTATTCAAAAAAGGAACAGAATGAAAAAGAGAGTAAGAGCAAGGAGGAACAAAATGAAAGTGAGAGCAATAAGATATTTAATGGTGACGATGTAGACCAACAGCCTTCTTTCCCTGGTGGCACCAATGCATTAAATACATTTATCGCATCTAATCTTAAGTATCCTGTAGTGGCACAAGAAAACGGCATTCAAGGAAGGGTTGTTGTAAAGTTTATCGTGGAAAAAGACGGCAGTATAAGTAACGTTGAGGTAGACCGATCTGTTCCGGGTTTGGACAATGAGGCAATGCGAGTAGTCAAAGCCATGCCGAAATGGATTCCTGGACAAATAAATGGAAAAGCCGTAAAAGTGGAATGTAGCCATCCTTTCGTATTCCGGTTGCAAGAGGGTCTAATTTAAACTGTGTCAAGGCTTGTTCTTAACTTTCATTCCCACTCCCTGCTGGGGGCATGCCCCCAGCAGGGAAGCCTTTTCGGCTGCAAAGTTACATAATTTTAAATCTATCTCCAAATTTTATTGCCAATTGTTGAGAAATTTGTCCCCAATTTGCCAGTGGCATAGTCCATTTCTTACGGATGTTGCGGTAAGCTAAGTACACAAGCTTCTCCAAAGAATTATCCGTAGGAAAGACCCCTTTAGTCTTTGTTACCTTTCTTACCTGTCTGTGATACCCCTCAACCGTATTGGTCGTATAAATGAGTTTACGGATGGCTGGAGTATATTGAAAAATACTCTGTCAGACGCTCCCAATTGTCACGCCATGACTTAATGACGATTGGGTACATCTCTCCCCACTTAGACTCTAACAGGTCTAAATTAGCAGCAGCGGAGTCTTTGTTTACTGCACCATATACAGTTCTTAAATCCTTGATAAACTCCTTTTGGTGCTTGCTACCATAGAATATGAAGAGTCGTCGCTACCGTCAGCTCGGCGTTCTACAGGAGTGAGACTGTCTGCCTACGGTAGTAGAATCTCGGGCTGACGGGAGTGGGACGGCTTAGAATCGTACGTCTTCATACGTTTTGGTTGTACGTCCGTCTCCCCTTATCTCGTCCGTCAATATCCTGTTATGTCGTACATCGAAGTTTTTATGGCTGTACGTTTACAGTCGTGTAAACGTACAGCTAGATGTTTCTTATCTGAAGTCTTCTTCTTTCTGCTTTATTTCCAAGCAATGTTCTTTAGCTATGGCGATTGCTCTTTGAAGTTTTTCTGAGAGGAGTTTCTTGTTAGGTAATTTTGTATAATATTGGGCCACTTTTACAGGACTATCTTCGTCTAGCATCAAATATTCGATATGTTCCGTGTTTCCTTCTGAACATAGGATAAGACCTATTGGGGATTCTTCTCCTTCTTTCCTGTCATGTTTGTTTAAGTATCGAAGATAAAGACGCATTTGTCCTTCGTACTCTGGTTTGAACTTACCTAGTTTTAAGTCTATAGCGATAGTTCTTCGAAGGCCTCTATGGAAAAATAAAAGGTCTATATAATAATCGACCGAATCTACTGTTATACGCTTTTGGCGGTCTAGAAAAGCAAAGTCTGAGCCAAGCTCTTTGATAAAGGCTTGTATTTGTGATACAATGGCTGTTTCCAATTCCTTTTCGGAGTATATGTCTGGTAAACCTAACATATCAAGAAAATAACTGCTACGGAATATCATATCTGGCGTAAGCTCTTTCGTTTCTTGTACAGAAGCAAGTTCTTTTTTTACCACCTCTTCAGGACGTCTGCTGATGGCTGTACGTTCGTATAATTGACTGTCAATTTTGTTGTCTAGAGTTCTTGTGTCCCAATGCTCAATGCTGCACATTTCCATATAGAACGAACGTGCGAGTTCGTCTTTTACTCCCATTAGAGAACGTATATGTGTCCATGTCAATTGGATACGCACCGCGTATCTAATTTGTTCTTCCGAAAAAAGATACGCAGCGCGTACACAATGTTTAAGTTTGCCAATTCCCCAACCAGTACCGAATTTTTCGGTTAAGTGCTTAGCCAGCTTATTGAGAATTTGTTTCCCATACTCTGCGCGTTTATTATAGAGTACGTCTTCTTTGATACGTTTTCCAACATACCAGTTCATCATGCAAACTTCAGTGTTGACATATGTTGCTACCCGATGGCGTGCATCTTCTATAATACCGCATACATCGTTGAACAATGCTTCTTTTGCGTGCAATTCCAAATTAGACTCTTCACTATTCATAATTCTATTTCCAGCTATAATACTTATATTTTTTATTGAATCTATCTGAAGATCGAGAAGTTGACGCTGCCGTAACTTCTGTGCTCCAGGAATCTTGGATGGTCGGAGAAATCGTAGTTCTTGCCATGCTCGAATACGAAGATGCCGTCCTCATTGAGCATATCGCCATTCAGCACGAGGTCTGGAATCTCTGGCAACTTCTCCAGTGCGTATGGTGGGTCGGCAAAGATGAAGTCATACTTCTGCTTGTTGCTCTTCAAGAAGCGGAATACATCGCCACGGATTAGGAGGTCTTTGTCTTCACCAAGTTTCTTGAAGCATTGGCGGATAAAGTTGGCGTGGTCGCGGTCGGCTTCCACACTTACCACTCGGCTACAGCCTCTTGATACTAACTCCAGGGAGATGCTGCCTGTGCCTGCAAAGAGGTCGAGGGCAGTGGCATCCTCAAAGTTGATGTAACCCTGCAATACGTTAAAGATGTTCTCTTTAGCAAAATCTGTAGTTGGACGCGCCTTGAAAGTTCGAGGTATATCGAAATGGCGTCCCTTATATAGTCCTGTTATGATTCTCATTTTTATTTACTTAAATAGAGTGTTATCAAATCGAATGGCATGCCCTTGATCTCGGTGATGGGGGCACGGTTGAACTCGGCGGCTGGATTCAAGAGAAAGGTCTTCTTGATGTAGAGCTTGGTGTTGTAGAGAAACCAGTCCTTGTCTGGCACATCTCCCGATACGTGAAGCTCGTCTTGCATCTGGTTGAATCCTATCTGCTTCCATACGTAGAGAATGAAGTAGAGTGCATCCTTGGCATGCTCGGCATTGAAGGAATTGAAGAACTTGAAACGATTCTTGTCAAAGCTGAAAACGTCAAGTTTCTTGTCATGGAAGTAAACATAGAGCTTGCGATGGATGCCCGTGAAACTGCGTTGGTGCAGATAGTGCCACATCGGCTGCATGATAGGGGTGAAGCGGATGTCTTGGAAGTTATCTTCCACCACCATCTTCAGGTCCTTGTTTACAGGGAATACTGCTACTGCATTGAGGGCGGGTTGCACACGATAGAGGATAGTGTCTGCACTATGCCCCGAGAATGCATGCTGGTAGAGCACATCTAGATCTTCCTCATGAAATTCTTCTATGGGCACAAGCAGGATAGGGGAGTCTATGTAGAGGCGCACCTTGGTGTAGCCACGCTGCAAGAGTGGGCTCTCCTTGAATGCCTGACGCAGATTGGCTGCTATCGATACACCGCTCTTTACGGTGTAAGGCTCATATATCACTTGATGCTCGGCTTCGCGGTCTACTACCGAAAAGCTGAGTGTGTTTCTGCTCACACGGATGGTGAGGCGGGCTTGTTGTATGTTCTTACCAGTTTGCTGCATTGTTATTATCTGTTGTGATGTCACCTATTTTGAGTCCGGGATATTCGCCTGCATAGTTGGCTTTGTCGGTTACTTCCTGTATGGATTCCTCATCCAGTCCGTCGAGATAATCGCCATATTCCGCGCCACATTCCATCAGGGGTATCTGCTTACCGCTCTTGCCCACGATGGTGGTTGCGGCAAGGGAGAACTTCTTGCCGTCGCTATAAGGGATGTACTGGGCATCAGCCTTCAGATACTTGCCCTTGACGAGGGTGTTGAAGTCACCTGTGTATGCTCCATGTTTGGCTTTGTATCGTTCCTCGGCATCCCTTATCTGCATTAGTTTCTCCTTTACCTCTGTCTCACGGCTAGCCTTCTGCTTGTCGAAGCGGATGGGTTGGCTGATGCTGAGGATGCAAAGCAGCATCATGACGATGACGCAGGCTCCCAAGACGATATTATTGTTTATTTTCCTTAATTTCATACTCATTTCAAAAAGTATTATTACTTTTGTAAGTGCAAAGATAAATAATTTTTTTGAATTATGATAATAGATGAGCTAAAATATAAGATATTACAACAATTTGGCTACTCACCGACGCCCGAACAGGCTCATGCGCTTGATGTGTTTGCGCAGTTTATGACCGATCCCAATCCGCATTCGGTCATGATATTGCGAGGTAGTGCTGGTACGGGTAAGACCTCGCTCTCGGGTGCCATCGTCCGCACGCTCAAGGCTATCCGTCAGAAGGTGATGCTCTTGGCTCCTACGGGTAGGGCGGCTAAGGTTTTTTCGCTGAGCAGTGGCGTACCTGCCTATACCATCCATCGTCGCATCTATCGCGAAAAAGCGTTTGCGGGGGTGGATGGACAGTTCAATCTCAATGACAATCTCTATACCGATACCCTCTTTATGGTTGATGAGGCTTCGATGATTGCCAATATGGGATTGGGCGGTACCACATTTGGCAGTGGCTGCTTACTCGATGACCTGATCCAGTTTGTGTATCAGGGACATAACGACCGTCTCCTCCTTATCGGTGATAAGGCTCAGTTGCCACCTGTCGGCGAGGAGGAATCGCCTGCTCTCCATGCTGCCGTATTGGAGGGATATGGACTGAAGGTATATGAGTGCGATCTGAACGAGGTGTTGCGACAGAGTCAGCAGTCTGGCATCCTCTATAATGCCACGATGATTAGGCAGATGATAACTCACGATGACATCACCCAATTGCCCAAGATTCATTTCTCTGGCTTCTCGGACATCAAGGAAATGCCTGGATCGGAACTCATCGAGGCTCTTGCTGATAGCTATCATCATGTGGGCTTGGACGATACTATCGTGGTAACTCGTAGCAACAAGCGAGCCAACATCTTCAACCAGGGCATCCGCAACATGGTGCTGGACCGTGAAGAGGAACTCTCCCAAGGCGACATCCTCATGATTGTGAAGAACAATTATTACTGGATGGAAGAGGAGAGGAAGAAAGTAAGTGAAGAACGAAGAGTGAAGAGTGAAGAAACAGCGTTCGGCGGCCGAAGGGAAAGCCAATTTAATTGCTTAGCTAATCATAAAGTTCCAAGTTCAAAGTTCCAAGTTCAAAGTAAAGAAGTTCAAAGTAATGAGATTCCTTCTTTCTTGGCGAATGGCGATAGGGCGAAGGTGCTGAGAGTGCGCCATCGCATCGACCTCTATGGATTCCACTTTGCCACGCTCCTCTTGCAGTTTCCGGATTATGACAATTATGAGCTGGAGGCTACGGTGCTGCTCGATACCCTGACCAGTGAGGCTCCGGCCTTGACCCATGAGCAACAGGAAATGCTCTTCCATCAGGTGGAGGAAGATTATCAGGATATTTCGCTCAAGGCGGATAGGATGAAGGCGATCAGAAATGACAAATTCTATAATGCCCTACAGGTAAAGTTTGCATACGCCGTAACCTGTCACAAGGCACAGGGTGGACAGTGGGCTCATGTTTATGTGGACCAAGGATATATGACCGATGATATGCTCACCCCCGATTACATCCACTGGCTCTATACAGCCTTTACTCGTGCCACGGAGATGCTCTATCTGGTGAACTGGCCGAAGACTCAAAATGCCGATTCCCCCCAGTAGAAATGTTGCATATCCCATTTATATTGGTTCATAAATACAAATATACGACAGAAAGTTTGATAGTTTGGGAAAAAAGTAGTAAATTTGCAACCTGAATATTCAAATTTATACATATAATAAATGGAAAATAGAAAAGTAGCTTTAATTACAGGTATCACAGGTCAAGATGGTTCTTACTTGGCAGAGTTGTTGTTGAGTAAGGGGTATGATGTTCACGGCACTATCCGTCGTTCATCCACCGACTATCGTGAGCGCATCGCTCACCTGGAGGGTACCCCAAACTTCCACCTCCATTATGCTGACCTTGGTGACTCTATGAGTATCATCCAGGTGATGAACAAGGTGAAACCAACTGAGGTGTACAACCTTGCAGCACAGAGCCATGTACAGGTAAGTTTCGACTCTCCTGAGTTTACAGCCGATGTAGATGCCACAGGTGTGCTTCGCATCTTGGAGGCCATCCGTCAGTGTGGCTTGGAGAAGACCTGCCGTATGTATCAGGCTTCTACCTCTGAACTTTATGGCAAGGTAGAGGAGGTCCCTCAGAACGAGAATACTCCATTCCACCCATACAGTCCATACGCTGTAGCTAAGCAGTATGGTTTCTGGATTGTGAGGGAGTATCGTGAGGCTTACAATATGTTCTGCTGCTCTGGCATCCTCTTCAATCATGAGAGTGAGCGCCGTGGCGAGACATTCGTTACTCGTAAGATTACTCTCGCTGCCGCTCGTATCAAGCAGGGCAAGCAGGATAAGCTCTATCTCGGTAACTTGGATTCTCTCCGCGACTGGGGTTATGCCAAGGACTATGTAGAGTGTATGTGGCTCATTCTCCAGGCTGAGAAGCCAGAGGACTTTGTTATCGCCACAGGTGTACAGCATAGCGTACGTGAATTTGCCCAGTTGGCATTCCACCATGTAGGCATCGAGCTGAAGTGGGAAGGAAAGGATGAGAACGAGAAGGGTATCTGCGTAGAGGGGCCTGAGGAGTTGATCGGCAAGACTCTCGTTGAGGTATCTCCAGACTTCTATCGTCCTACCGACGTGGTTAACCTCTGGGGCGATCCTACCAAAGCTAAGGCTAAGCTCGGCTGGAATCCAAACACTACTACCTTCGAGGAGCTGGTTAAGATCATGGTAGAGAGCGATATGGCTAAGGTAGCTGCTGAGGATGCAGGTCAGAAAGTGCGCTGCAACTTGGCTGAGTACTTGGAGAAAGGTATAGTTAAGTAAGTTAGTTTATAGTTAACAGTTGATAGTTTATAGCAATAATCAATGTTATCAAAAGATAGTAAGATTTATATAGCAGGACACCACGGTCTCGTGGGTTCTGCTATTTGGAATAACCTCAAGAAGAGAGGCTATCATAATCTGGTGGGTCGTTCTCACAAAGAACTCGACTTGACCGACCAGTATGCAGTGCAGAAGTTCTTTGACGAGGAGCAGCCTGATGCTGTGGTCTTGGCAGCTGCCTTCGTGGGCGGTATCATGGCCAACAGCCTCTATCGTGCCGACTTCATTATGCAGAACATGAAGATGCAGTGCAATGTCATCAGCAATGCCTACTCTCATGGCGTAAAAAAGCTCCTCTTCCTCGGCTCTACTTGCATCTATCCTAAGGATGCACCTCAGCCAATGAAGGAGGATGTCTTGCTGACTTCGCCGCTGGAGTATACCAACGAGGAGTATGCCATCGCCAAGATAGCCGGACTGAAGATGTGTGAGAGCTACAACCTGCAGTATGGTACCAACTATATTGCAGTGATGCCAACCAACCTCTATGGTCCTAACGACAACTTCCACTTGGAGAATAGCCACGTGATGCCAGCGATGATGCGTAAGATTTATCTTGCCAAGCTCATCCACGATGGTGACTGGCATAGTATTGAGGTGGACATGAACAAGCGTCCTATCAACCCTACTGATAAGTTGCGTGCCATCATCGGCGAGGGTAATGTGGATGGCAACAACGACCATGAGCGCATCCTGAAGGCTCTGGAGTTCTATGGCATCTATGATAATAAGGTGGTGCTCTGGGGTACAGGTAAGCCTCTCCGTGAGTTCCTATGGAGCGAGGATATGGCTGATGCCAGTGTGCATGTGCTCTTGAACGTAGACTTCAAGGATATCATCGGTATCGAGAAGTACAGCTCTGTATTCTATGGTGCCAAGGTAGATGGAGCCGTAGACCGCAACAATTCTGAGGGTCGTGGCGGTGCCATCCCATCACTGGGTGAGATTCGCAACTGCCATATCAATGTAGGTACAGGCAAGGAACTTACCATCCGTGAGCTTTCAGAGTTGGTAGTAAAGGCAGTAGGCTTTGAAGGCACTGTAGAGTTTGATGCCAGCAAGCCTGATGGTACTCCTCGTAAGCTTATCGATGTAGAGAAGCTTCACAGCCTTGGCTGGACCCACAAGGTCGAGATTGAGGATGGAGTGCAGAAACTCTTCGAGTGGTATCAGGATAGCTTGAAAGATTAATATATCATCGGAATTTAATCGGAATTTAAACGGATTCCTATTGAATTCCGATTTTTTTATGTTTGTGATTCATGATTTCTTTCTTCCGTATATTCTGTGAAGTCCGATGAAAGTATAAGTTCCGAAGATGCTAAAAGCAAAAAAGTCTAACTCTCTTTCGAAAGTCAGACCTTTTATATTTTTGAGTTATTTTGGGAAAAGTGGGTAGTGATGGATTCGAACCACCGAAGGCATAGCCAGCAGATTTACAGTCTGCCCCATTTGGCCACTCTGGTAACTACCCAAACGCTTTATGTCTCAAAAGCGAGTGCAAAGGTAACACTTTTATTTCATATTACCAAATTTTTTCCTCACTTTTTTCACTTTTCCTTCAAAAAACTGCTATTTTACTTTGATTACGTGGTGTCTGCGGTGCTTTCTTGACAGTCTGCGGTGCTTGTAGTGCTCATATTTCTTGATTCCTACAAAGGCTGTGATAGCTGCCACTACCGCCAAGAGGAAGATGACGATGCCGCCACCCAGGTTGTCGCCCTTCACTTTCGACCACATATCCAATACCTCTGGAGTGTGGTCGCCTGCATCGTGAATCATGGCGCATCTTGCCACCACACTGCTGTCTGGATACATAATCGGGTTGATGTGTGCCTTCTTGCCCTCTTCACAGCCGAAGAAGTAAGCGGCGTTCACCGTTTCGGGATAAGCATCCTTGTCGCTCATCTCCTCCAATATCTTCTTGCCACTGATGCTGCTCACATAGCCAGTGGTCTCCATATTGGCGAGTGCCACATCCTCCTGGCAGAGATAGTTGATGAAATAAGCGGCTGCCTTCGGGTTGCGGGAGTACTTAGGGATTACCCAACCGTCAAACCATACGTTGCTGCCTTCCTTTGGCACTTCATAACCCAGTGGCACACCTACCTTTTCAGCCTCCTCGATTGCCCAGACGGCATCACCGCTCCAGGTCATGTTCAGGTAAGCCTTGCCCTTGGTCATCGTCTCCTTGCCAAAGTCTGCCTCCCAGCCCTCAATGTTTGGTTTCAGTGCTTTGAGGTATTTCTCTACTGTAGCCACAGCTTTTGGCGAATAGTCGTTCATCAGCTGTGGTACCGTCACCTTGCCTGCTGCCAAGTCCTTGCGATGCGCCCAGATAAGGGCGGTGCCGTAAGAGTCACGATAGGAATCCTTCATCAAGAGCTTGCCACGATACTTCGAGTTCCAAAGGGTACCCCAGGTCAGAGCATCTTTTATAGGTACGTGTACCTTATTATATAAGATGCCTGCCGTTCCCCACATGTATGGCACGGCATACTGATGGGCGGTTCTGCCATGGTTGCTGGTGGCGTCTATCTGCTCTACGATGTAGGGAGATATGTTCTTGAGATAGTTTGGGGTCTTGCCAAAACAAGTGTCGATGGGCAGGAGGAGGTCCTTGCGCAGCATTCGCTCGATGATGTATTCCGAAGGACAAACCACGTCGTAGTCCTCATGTCCACGTTCTATCTTGGTCAGCATCACCTCGTTGATGTCGAAGGTCTGGTAGATGACGCGTATCTTCTTGCCCGTCTGCGCCTCATACCATTTCGGGAAGTTGGCAAGCACGTCTTCGTCTATGTAGTCGGCCCAGTTATATACCTTCAGAATCTCCTCTCTGTTCTCCTTGTTGTAGCAGGAGGATAGCATGAGGCTTATGAGCATAAGAGTAACGAAAAATAGGCATTTAACTCCTAACTCCCAACTCCTAACTCCTAACTTTATATTCATCTTTTTCATTTTGCTTTCTTTACTGAACGTTTGTTGATGATAATCAGCATCACAAGCACCAATACGAAGATAATCGTACTCAGTGGACGGAGCTCTGGAGTCAAACCTCCCTTTCTGGCATCTGCATAGATAAAGGTGGAGAGCGTCTCCAGTCCCTCATTTCCGATGGTGAAGATAGTAACAGCGAAGTCGTCGATACTCATGGTGATGGCGAGCATGAAGCCCGAAATCATGCCTGGCAATATCTCTGGGATGATAATCTTGCGCAGTGCCTGCATCGGTGATGCACCCAGGTCGAGAGCTGCCTCATAGAGGTTGGGGTTCATCTGCTTGAGCCTAGGCATCACGCTCAGGATGACGTATGGCAGGCAGAAGGTGATATGGGCAATGACCACCGTCATATAACCCTGCGGAATGCCCAGCGTGATGAAGAGCAGGAAGAGCGAGATACCGATGATGATGTCGCCATTCAATATCGGAATGTTGTTGACAAACGAGATGGCTTGTCGGGCTCTGCGGTTGCGCAGGTTGTGGATGCCGATGGCAGTCAGGGTACCAAAGAGGGTGCTGACTGTGGCTGTAATCAGGGCGATGGTAATCGTATTGATGAGAGCCGCCGTGAGCGAATGGTGGGTACCCTCCACGAAGAGGTTCTTATAGAGCTGCAAAGAAAATCCCGTCCAGTTGCCCATCACCTTAGCCTCGGTGAAGGAGAAGATGACGATGATGAGGATAGGGGAGTAGAGCAGCAGCAAGAGCAGCCAGAGATAGCCCTGGCAGAATACCTTCTTCATCATATCCTTGGTAAAGAGTGATTTTGTCATCTGATACCTCCTTCCTGCTTGCTACCGTCGCCGGCGATGAGGGTGGATGCTCCGATGAGGAAGAGCATGATGAGCGAGAGGGCTGCACCATAGTTCCACATCGAATTGTTGATGTTCTCCTGGATGGTAGTACCGAAGAGCTTAATGTTGTTCATCGTCAGCAGTTCGGAGATGGCGAAGGTGGAGATGGTTGGCATAAACACCATCAGAATGCCACTTGCCACACCTGGCATGGAGAGTGGCAATACCACCTTGAAGAACTGCTGCCATGGTGAGGCTCCCAAGTCTTCGGCTGCCTCGATATAGCTGCGGTCCATCTTCTGCAATGTATTGTAGATAGGGTAAATCATGAAGGGGATGAAGTTATACACCATACCAAACAAGAGGGCTCCCTCGCCCAGTGGCAGATCGGCAAAGTCGAAGAGTGCCACGGTGGCAAGTGTGCGCACCAGGATGTTGACCCACATCGGAAGGATAAAGAGCATCACGATGGTATTGGCATACTTCATCTTGGTCTGAGTCAGGATGTATGCCGCAGGATAGCCCAGCAAGATGCAGAGCAGCGTGTTGAGGAAGGCGATGCCGATGGAATACACAAAGGTATTGATGGCCTCGGGATGCCCCAGAAACTTCTGGAAATTATAGAGCGTGAAACTGCCGTTCTCGTCGGTGAATGCAAACACCACGATGAGAAGCAATGGCAATACCACGAATATCGCTGCAAAGATGGCGTATGGTATCGACCAACTTTGGCGAGAGGATATAAATTTGACTACGTTCAATTTTAATTAAGAATTAATAATTAAGAATTAATAATTAGGCATGCGCCCTTAATACTAATGAATTCTTCACTCTTCATTCTTCACTTTAATCCCGTTTGCCGGAATGGTGATGGCAACGTGGTCGCCGAGGTCCCATACATCTTGGGTGTCCACATAGATTTTCTCTCCCCAGTCGGTGTCGATGGTGAGGTGATAGTGGTCGCCCTTGTAGAGGATGAAGCAGATGTCACCGGTGAAAGTGCCTTCCTCTTCATTGTCGAAGAGTTCTATCTTGTCGAAATCTATGCTGATATTGATGCTGTCCTTGCCTTCCTTCTCTGCCTTGGAGATGGCGGTCTGTACATCGGCAGGAATGCCCTCGCTGTATTCGCAACCCAGAAATTCGATGCAACCATTGCCAGTGAGCTTAGCCTCGAAGGTGTTGGTGGTGCGCTCCTTCTTCATGATGTGGATATTGTCAGGGATGACGCTCATGCCGATGGTCTGACCCACCTCGAAGTGCTTGTAGTTTTGTATCAAGAACTCGCAACCCTTGTCGCTCTCGGCAAGCATCTCGTAGTGTACGCCCTTGAAGATGGAAGAGGTGATTTTTCCTACAAACTGGGCATGCTCAGTATCGGTGGATACCTCTATGTCCTCTGGTCGTATCACTACATCCACCTGCTGGTTCTCGCCAAAACCCTTGTCCACACATGGTATCTCCGCACCAGCCACCTTGACCAGGCAGTCGTGAATCATCAGGCCATTGAAGATGTTACTCTCGCCGATGAAGTCGGCTACGAATGAGTTGGCAGGCTCATTGTAGATGTCGGTCGGTGTGCCAATCTGCTGAATCTCTCCCTCGCTCATCACCACGATGGTATCGCTCAGGGTGAGTGCCTCCTCCTGGTCGTGGGTTACATAGACGAAGGTGATGCCCAGTCGCTCGTGCATCTCCTTCAGCTCCAGTTGCATGTCCTTGCGCATCTTCAGGTCGAGTGCAGCGAGAGGTTCGTCGAGGAGGAGCACCTCTGGTTCGTTGACGATGGCACGGGCGATGGCGATACGCTGCTGTTGCCCACCCGAAAGTGAGTTGACGTCGCGGTATTCATAGTCGCTCATGTTCACCATCTTCAGGGCACGCTTCACCTTCGGCAATATCTCCTCCTTCGGCGTATTTTTCAGCTTCAGTCCGAAGGCGATGTTGTCGTAAACGTTGAGATGAGGAAACAGTGCGTATTTCTGGAACACGGTGTTCACATTGCGCTTGTATGGAGGCAGATTGGTGATATCGTTGCCGCCGATGGTGATGATGCCCTCGGTGGCAGTCTCGAATCCCGCCAAGAGTCTCAATAGAGTCGTTTTTCCGCAGCCCGAAGGACCGAGAATGGTCATGAATTCGCCCTTTCTCACGTATAGGTTGATGTCGCGGAGGGCTACTTTCTCGCCAAATCTTTTCGACACATTCTTGATGTCGATGATATGCTGTGCAGTCTTGTTCATTTCTAGTTTTTAAATTTGCCTGCAAAGTTACTCATTTTTCGATAAATATCGAAGTCTTTTAATAAGAAAATGCCCTAGGTCGTATTACAAAGTGATGAATTTATAGTTTGGGGCGGGTTGGAAATATACCATATTTGTGGTATTAGTGGGGTATCAGAATGCTTGAGTTTGTGGTATTTTGCTATCAAAAGTATCGTAAATGTTTTGTTGTTTTTGAATATTGTTATACCTTTGCACTCGATTTAGACAAAGTGTAAGATTGAACAAATAAAAGACGTTAGTATGGTAAAGAAGTTTATTTTCGCATTATCTCTGTTGGCAGCAGGCGCTCCTAATGCCGTTGCACAGAGCCAAGGGATAACCATCAAGGTTACTTCTGCCGATGACGGCGAACCTGTAGTGGGAGCAGCTGTCGTGATTCAGAATTCTAAGGTGGGAGGTGTAACCGATGTAGATGGTCAGTTGACCATATCTCGATTGCCAGTGGCAGCTAAGAAGCTTACTATCTCATATATAGGTATGAAGTCGCAAACCGTTACTATCAAGGGCGATGTGGTGAATGTGGTGTTGCAACCGAATGCCACTGACCTCAACGAGGTGGTGGTTACGGCGATGGGCGTCACCCGACAGAAGAAAGCGTTGGGTTATGCTACGCAGGAAATATCTTCTGACCAGCTCACTACGGGTAAGGACAACAATATCCTCAATTCCCTTTCTGGTAAGTTGGCAGGTGTGCGCATCACCAATACCCAGGGCGATGTGGGCTCTAGCCGTATCGTGATTCGTGGCGAGACTTCTATAGCGGGTGAGAACCAACCGCTCTTTATCGTGGATGGCATTCCTGTGGATAATTCACAACTCAACTCTAGGGGTGTGGGCCGTGACTTCAAGAATGCCATTGCCGATCTCAATCCTGAGGACATCCAGTCGATGTCTGTATTGAAAGGTCCTAACGCGGCAGCCCTCTATGGTGCCCGTGCCGCTCATGGAGCTATCATCATCACCACCAAGAATGGCAAGGGACAGAAAGGCCTCGGTGTAACCGGACATGTTTCTACCCAGGTGTCTTTTGCCGCCAATCTGCCAGAATTCCAGAATCTCTATGGTCAGGGTGCCGGTGGCAGATTTAGCTATGTAGATGGCAAGGGCGCTGGTGTGAATGATGGCGTGGATGAGAGCTGGGGACCTCGTTTGGATGCAGGACTCCTGATTCCTCAGTTTGATAGTCCTGTAGATGCCAATGGCAATCGCACAGCCACTCCTTGGGTGTCTAATCCTAATAATGTGAATGATTTCTTCCGTACTGGTTTCACCTCTAATTATGGTGTGGCAATCGCCAAGGCGGATGATAAATATCAGTTCCGCATCAGCTATAACAATGAGCACCAGAAGAGTATCGTGCCAGGGGCTTCTACCAATAAGACCAACTTCACCCTCAATACCGACTATAAGTTGGCTAAGTGGGTATCGGTGGGTGCCACTGCCAACTATATTCTTTATTCGGCTCCTAGCTTGCCGGGGTCGGCAATGGCATCGGGTAGTAATGCTCGCAGCAATAGTACCATGTTGCAGTTCCTCTGGTTTGGTCGTCAGGTGAACACCGCTTCCTTGAAGGAGGACTATAGCCGCAACTGGAACAGCAGTTACTATAGCAACCCTTACTGGAATGCATATTATAACACCCAAAGTCAGGACCGCCATCGCTTGATAGGTGATTTCCATCTAGCCTTCCATCTGCTCGATGGACTCGATCTGCGTCTGCGCACCAGCACCGACTGGTATAACGACAAGCGCAAGTCAAAGGTGAAGTGGGGCACCAGCGGTACTCCTTACGGCAACTACTCGGAAGAGAACTATACCGTACAGGAGAACAACACGGAGGCTGTGCTTACCTATCAGAAGCAGATTAGCCAGGACTGGAATGTAGATGCCCTCGTAGGTTTCAATGTGCGCAACAAGGAATATGAGTACAATTATCAGGCTGCTCCTCGCTTGGCTGTGCCAGACCTCTACACGCTGACCAACTCTCGCGACCAGCTCACCTCATCCAATGATTTCTATCGCTTGCGCCAGTATGGTGTGTATGCTTCGGCTACCGTCAACTATAAGAACTGGGCTTACCTCAGCTTAACTGGCAGAAACGACTGGTCGTCTACCCTGCCAGTGGGCAACAACTCTTACTTCTATCCATCTGTTACGGCGAGCGTATTGCTCAATGAGGCATTGGGATTCACTAGCCGACAGGTAAACTATCTGAAGTTGAGAGGAGGATGGTCGCAAGTAGGTGCCGATGCTGACCCATACCAGTTGGCTAATGTATACGACATCCAGACCGCCTTCAATGGCAATCCAATGCTCACCGCCTCAACTACGGGTAAGAACCCTAACTTGAAGCCAGAGCAGACCAACTCTACCGAGATAGGACTGGAGGGAGCCTTCTTCGACAACCGCTTGCATCTCGACTTCTCTTACTATCAGACCGACAGTAAGAACCAGATATTGAGCCTCGCCACATCGGCTGCTAGCCGCTATACATCGCAGGTGAGAAATGCGGGTCATATCCGCAACCGTGGTTATGAGGTGCAGCTCGGCATCGTGCCTATCCGCAAGGCTGGCTTCGAATGGCGTGCCGACATCAACTATAGCAGCAACCGCAGCAAGGTGATCAAGCTCGATGATGAAGGACTCATCACCAGCTATCAGCTCTATTCTTCTGGCATTCAGATATTGGCACAGGTGGGTGAGTCGTATGGCACACTCTTCGGAAGTTCCTATACCAGAGATGATAAGGGTAATGTCGTGGTGGATGCCAACGGACTGCCAAAGATTTCGAGTACCTCCAAGGTGCTTGGCCACTTCCAGCCCGACTGGCAGGGCGGTATCACCAATACATTCCGCTACAAGCGCTTCACCTTCTCATTCTTGGTGGATGCCAGTTTTGGTGGCAAAATCTTCTCTAATACCAATAAGACGGGTATCTATACCGGAGTCTTGGCTAGCACCCTGCCGGGTCGTGATGCCGAGCATGGAGGATTGTGGTATTATAAGAATGGTGGGGTAAACGAGCAGATAGCCGCTCCGCAGTATACCACATCAGCCGATGGCCTCTACTATGCCAATATCAATGGCGAGCAAACCCGTGTATATCAAGATGGTATCATCGTGAATGGTGTAACCGAGAGTGGTGAGAAGAATAACACAGTGGTATCTGCTGAGAACTATTATCACCGTCTCTATAGCATCGCCGAGGCTAATGTGTTTAGTGCTTCTTACGTCAAACTGCGTGAGGTATCTTTCACCTATCAGTTGCCAGTGAGCTTGGCTCGCAAGTTGAGCTTGCAGGACATTAGCGTGGCTCTCACTGCCCGTAACCTCTGGATTATCCACAAGGATGCGCCAAACATTGACCCAGAGGTAGCCATCACATCGGGCAATGCACAGGGCGTGGAGGCATACTCATTGCCAACCACCCGACAGATAGGCTTGAACCTGACCGTGAAGTTTTAAGTAAGATATAAGATGTAAAACGAAAAGAAGAAAGGAACATACGATATGAAGATATATAAGCATTTGATAGGAGCACTGGGACTGGTTGTGGCTCTCGCATCTTGCGATGACACTCTGAGCGAAATCAATAAGAACCCGAATGCCACCGAGGATCCAGACCCAGCCTACCTGCTCACCTCTACCGAATATCAGAGTGCGCAGACCTACTGGGGCAGTGCGGCTAGTTATAACTCCACCCTGCTCTGGGCGCAACACTGGGCTAAGATACAGTATACCGAGCCCGACTGCTATGATGTGGACAACACCGATTTCACCAGCACCTGGAACACATTCTATGCCACGCTCATTTCCAACCTCATCTCCATAGATGAGCAGCCTTCGGGCAGCGACAACCTCAAGGCGGTGGCTAAGATATGGCGCTCCTGGGCTTACTTGCAGCTCACCAATTTCTATGGAGCCATACCTTATACGGAGTATGGTAAGAGTGCTACGCCAGCCTACGACAGTCAGGAGAAGGTGCTCCGTGGTTTGCTCCAGGACTTGGAGGATGCTGATGCCTCGCTGGGCAGCAATGGTGGAACCATCCAGGGTGACCTGATTTATAATAATGACATTTCGAAGTGGAAGAAACTCGCCAAGAGCCTTCGCCTTCGCATCGCCCTGGAGATTGCCGATCGTGATGAGGCTACCGCTAAGAGCATCATAGCTCAGCTCTATGCCGAGCGCAACAACTTGATAAGCGGCAATGCCGATAACGCCAAGTTTGCCTTCGCCGCCTCTCCGCAGTGGAATCCATGGGCATCGGCATTCTCTAGCCGTGATGACCAGCGAGTATCCAAGACTTTGATAGACAAACTGAAGGAACTCGATGATCCTCGCCTTGCCATCTATGCGCAGAAGCCACAGGATGAGACAGTGAACACATACGAGGGAGCTGCCAACGGACTCTCTGCCGACCTAGCCAACAACCAAGGCTTCTACAAGGTTTCTCGTCCGGGTATAGCCTTTTTGCAGGATGAGTCGCCAGCAGTCTTCTTCACTTATGCCGAGGTGCTCTTCACCTATGCCGAGGCTGCGGCAAGGGGATGGATTGATGCCGATGCTTCCTCGCTCTATGAGCAGGCTATCACCGCTTCGCTTCAGCAGCAGGGCATCACCGACAATACGGTCATCGCCCAGTATCTGGCGCAAGATGGTGTGAAGTATGATGCCGCTCATTGGTATGAGAGCATCGGCTGGCAGAAGTGGATTGCCTATTATGGTCAGGGGCCTGATGCCTTCACCGATTGGCGTCGTTTGGGTTATCCTGATCTCAAGCCAGGACCTAAGTCTGTGCTTGGCAATGGTGAGCATCCTCACCGCTTCTTCTATCCATCCACCGAGCAGTCGCTCAATGGCGAGAACTACAAGGCAGCCGTGGCAGAGCAGGGAGCTGATGAGATAACCACCCGCCTATGGTTTGATGTAGCAGATAAGAAGAGATGATATCTCAAGTCATGTCCATATAAAATGGTACGCCCAAGATTCCTCTTTTGAGGAGACTTGGGCGATTTTTTGTTGCCTGATTGGAAAACTTTTAAGAAAGCTATTTAGAACATATATGAAAGACTACACATTAGATTATTCTGTTATTATTGCCTCGCATGAAAAAGTTTTGAAAAAGAATTGCCATATTGCCATATTTTGTTGTAAATATTTGAGTAATAATAAGATAAATATATGGCAATTTTTTGATAATTGCCATAAAATGCCATATATTGCCATATTTGTGTAGATAATCTTTA
>ERZ1034730.222-NODE-222-length-24800-cov-17.986179_pt1 | contig 24800 bp, 25 predicted proteins | sample MGYA00520650_ERZ1034730 | MGnify/ENA primary metagenome ERZ1034730 (study PRJEB33766, sample SAMN09781702) | gut metagenome | biome: gut microbiome | host: Homo sapiens | place: Madagascar | study: EMG produced TPA metagenomics assembly of the PRJNA485056 data... | reverse complement strand
AGCATATTTATGCTAAATTTCGTTAACTGTATTCGTTTTTTTTATTATAGTTCATTGTATATTATTTGTTTAGCATTTTTTGTAATTTTTCTCCAAATTTTAAAGGACTAATAAAATGATTCCAAAAATCGTTTTTCTTTAGTTTTCCTAAAATTACTCCCCATGCTGGTTCCATTTTTAAAGTATCAACATGAGAAAACAAGCTCTTGCAATCAGACTCATTTTGGATTAGGACTCTTACTTCACTATCAGCTTGTAGTAATTCAAGGACCTTACTATCATTGGGATTTTTAGTAAAATCATGATTGAGCAACATGATAACCATCTGTCGTTCTTCATCTTCCAATTTGGCAATTTCCTCCTGTAAAAACTTTTTCTTAGCTATGGCTGATTGCTTATTACGAAGAGTCAGATAAAACCTACGGGCAACATTGGAAACTAAACTTTCTACAGGTACACTATTTTTTAAAGAGTCTCTTGCAATCCAGAAATATTCTTTGAGGTTTACACCAGATAAACTAGGAGAAAGGGACAACCAATCCAAGACCAGATTATCTTCTTCCCATTCCTGCCATCGTTTATCATTCAACTTTTTCTTTTGCCTTGCACATTCTTCTACCTCGCCAATTTTATCTATTATACCATCTCCCAATAATTGCATCCCATATAAAGACTCAAACAATCTTTGATATTTGAAATTATATTCGAGAAGCATCAGCTTCGCCAACACTGTTGGGTCTATTTCACGTATGTTCGCAACCTGTACCATCCGCATTCGCAAGTCAAACGTATTGAGGAAACGCTTTAACTGGCGAGGGCTACCATTTAGGAAACGCGTCATCATGGGGATGATTGGGATAAGAGCTTCCACATCTGGAATTTTGTTTTCTCCAAGTGCAGCTCTCATTTTTTCCGCATCATAATTGCCGAAGGGTTCTTTATTCTTATAGTCATTATAGTCTTTGATGACGGCATTAAAGAAGTTTGGATACTTACTTTTCAGAAGCAGAAACAAAATATATGTATATTGCTCATTTAATGAAAGTCTTGGCAAGCGATATGGAATCTGTATCAGCTTTTCCAAGTAATCAGAAAAAGGACTATAAATCTGTCTTTTATCTTGTTCTATCTCTGGATAATGCTCTTTGATGGCTCTTTCCACCATTCGCTCATCGGCACCTAGCACAAAAGCCGTATTCTTGACATTAAGGAAGAGTTTGATTGCCTCGATGCATTCTATCATCTTTTCGCCAGAGCATCTATCTAAGTCATCGATATAGACTATGATGGAATCAAATTTCGCATCCTCTACTATACTCTCCAAAAGCGTTCTGAATTTGGTGACAAACAATGAGGTATGTTCGTTTTGAAATTCATTTTGAAACTTCGTAATATCGTCTACACCAACGCATTTTTTCAAATCATCTGCTGTTGGCAAATTGCTCTTTATCGCATTTGGAATCTTATCCCAAACATATTTCTTCAGCAGCAAGACACCGAGCTTAAGCAAGTTGATGCGCTTTAATATAATATCTAGCTTATCAAAGATATCGCGATTGTCAGAAAGATATTTCTCAACAGAATCAAGTAGTACCTGTATTAGAGAATACTTTGTCGTCTCATAACTTTCATATTGCCAGCCATTAAAACGTACCTGCAAGATTCTAGGGTTGTTCTCCTCAGCAACCTGCTTTGTTATTTCTTCATTAATCTCTTTCTCCATCAATAGCATTAAGCTACTTTTTCCATATCCCCAATTGCCAAATATGCCAATGGAAGTTGGTAACATGGATTTATCCAAGACTATCTCTTTCAACAGTTTTGCATGAAAGCGATACCCCAATAAGTCTTCTGATGTTTCTATATCTTTCCACATAATATTTCCACTTTATCCAATTAGATACTCATAAACAGAGTTTAAAGCTATTCTTTTCATTCTACGCGCTCGAATATCACCTACATAATGAGCCTCTTTTAATTTATCCTCAGGGGCCTCCAATACATCCTTGATTGTGTTCAAACTAATATTATGAAGTTTTTCTCTCATATTAGGAGACAAATCCAATACATTTATATCTTGAGCCAACTTGGTTGCCATAGATTCTTCCATATCATTATCTTGTATTGCAGCAAGATTATCTTTGATACCATTATAAATAGGACTATTAACTCCATATTCTATAAATTTGCGAACAGACAGTCCATCAATTATTTGGTGTGATACTGACAATGGATTAGCTTCAACAGCAAAAAGACATCCCAAATTTACCATATAGCGGGTTCCAATTTCTCGCCCAGTTCCTTTATGTCCTTTGTTTAGCTCAATTACTATACCAGAATATTCCAACAAAGAAATAGCTCGCTTAACTGGTTCTGGAGCATCTTTGTGAATCCAAAAAAACGCTGTCGTAGCTTTTTCTTCTTTCAATGCTTCTTGGTTTCGTTTTTGTAAATCTGGAAGCAAAGTATCCTCTATAAATGTACGCCCCCAATCAATCAACTCTTTCAAGCGAGGATATTTTGCAGAAAGCATAGTATGGTCTCTTAAAACTATATCACGATAAAAAACTTTAATGCATTGATTTACTTCATTTGTTCCAAATTTGGCTAGCGTTCGAATGTTATTCAACAAAAAACGTGGGTTTCCACTTGCTGCGAAAGTCAAATCATTAAAAATCTGACCTCTACGTGACAATTCCTTAGAATACGTACTATCATTAACTTGCTTAAATACCATATCTTTCATGAAATCACCATATCCATCATCTTGAACAAAACGATTCAACTTTATAAACGTAGCATCTTGAGAAAACTGGAAGCTATCTCCATATGCTGTAACACCAGGATAAACAGCAGCCTTACATGATATTTTAGAGCAACGAAGATCTCGAAACAAGGTAAAGAACTCAACTTGTTGTTCTCTAATAAAATTATGAGCAGCTTCATCTATAAAAAGAACAATTCTTTTTATATTATTTTCCTCACAGATTTCTTCTACTGCATCTTTAAGATTCTCAACTGTAGGTATCGATGCAACATCAATCTCCTCACTATGATTCCAAGACTCTTCAAATGCATTTTTTATAATTTCTATTTTTGGAATATCCCGCTCATTAATTTTACCACCCGCTAAAATATCAATGCTAGAAGATGAATCTATGATTATGCCATTTCGTCTTAGCTGTCTTATAATCTTTGAACAGATATTAGAGAGCATCCAATATAAAAAAGCACCCTTTTGACGAACTGCAACCAATGAACTTTTTATAAAAGTAATGTAAACAGGTAAAACTCTTTCCTCAGCAAAAGATTCTTTCAATTCTTGTGCTGCAACTCGCATCAGAAAAGATTTACCCACACCACGACTTCCTTCCAATATTACTGGAGTTCTAGATTTTAATAAATTAATAGTCTCTCGATCCTGTTCATTTTCAATACACAGATTCAAGATGTCTTTATCATCTATATCTTCTGTTCGTAAATATAACTCATCCATAGTTTTAAATAAAGTCCTTTAAAATATCTGTTGTCGAAAATTCTTCCTCCACACGTAATCTTACTATATCCTTAGAGTTTTCCGGAAGAAATTTCCAATATCTCATCACAAATGCATAAAGAATGCAACGAATTATCGTATCAGCAAATTCATTCCATTTCTCAGTTACATCCAGAGAAAATTCATTATTTTGTCCTATTTGGTCAATAGCTCTTGGATTGCCATGCACAAATTCAGAACAATTTCTATAAACTTTAGAAGTCAAAGAACGAAAAGTCTTCGCACTATCAACTATTTCTGGGAAGAATGCACGGGTGAATTTTAAGGAAAACAATCCTGAATCAACATTTACATTCCTTTCTTCATTCTGTTTTGCTCCACCTTTGTCTTCACGCCCTATTAACTCTGTCCAATAAGTATCTCTTTCACCACGTAACCAAGTTCTCAACTCTAACTCGTTACCAGAATAAAAGACACCGGTCAAGGTTCGTTCCAAAAAGTACCTTAAACCCATAAAAGCAGGTTGATATAATCCCATTAGCATATTAGCGAAAGCCTCCTGGTATACCTTTGCTGCATTTCGATATAAGTATGTTTCTGGAGCATCGCCTAAGATGTCAATCCATTTTGAAAAATCATCTACAAAACTTCGATTCTTCGTAAGTAATTGATAAAAATGCAGAGAAGAATCTAAAGATTTCCCAATATTTTCATTTAAAGTTTGGGAGAAATGACAATAATACTCTTGGATATTCATAATATAAACCTTTGTAAATCTCCGTTAGAACGTAACTACTGATTTTCAGCAGTTAGCACATCCAACATTTTTCAAAAAAAAGCATATTATTAATTGGTATTGCCAAAGCTACCATTTAGGCAGCCTTGACATTCACCTTTTTGTTCGAGTTATAATTACCTGGAATCAGGGACATGAAGTCTTGCTCCCTCTCCATCAGTCGGGTGAGTATATCTTCTATATAATCGCCAAAAGTAATGTCATTCAGCTTGCAGCTCTCAAAAAGTGAGAACATAAAAGCTATGTTTTCCGCACCGAAATGGCTACCGGCAGAAGAATGTAATTCGATTTTTAAACTGGTTTAACTAAAAGTGCCTATGTCATCAAGGCTCTAATTCAACCATCTCTTCAAATACTGTTTGAATTCATCAATACCGATAACTTCCACTTTCGGAAAAGGAATTGTCTTAAGGACATTGAAATGGTTATCTTCCGTCACTATACACTTGGCATTGGCGGCTATCGCACAATCCACAAACTTGTTATCATCCTTATCTGCCTCTATCAGTCCAAAACTGTAATGAGGGTCCTTACGGATGACATTTGGTCGGGTCAATATCGTATATACTATTGCCTCAGATACTCTAGGAGAAATATTTCGAGCCAACACCTCTGCATATTCTTCCATGATTTCATTAGAAATGCACAAGTTATAATCACCTCCAAGGAATGCTTGCCAAACACTGCGGTAAGGACTCTTAGGAGCTATTGACATGATTAAGCTATTGGTATCCAAGACTATATTCATAGAAATATATTATGCTTACAAGATTGGCTTATTATAAGGTGTGCGCTCATGTAAATGGCGGAAACTCTCTATACGCTCTTCCGACAATGTTCCATCTGCCCACATCTGATCCAGCTCAGCATCTGCTTTCTGAACAAAATAGTCTGAGATAACTCGATTCAAGTCAGTCAATGCCTCTGGTGTCTCGATGAAAGACATCATGTCGAGTATTTGCAATTGTGCTTGATTTAATGTTGCTGTCTGTGCCATAATCTTATCTTATTTTTATAGCTGCAAAGATATGCTTTTTTCTCGAAACCACCAAGTTTTTTGTTGATTTTAACGCAATATGCTTCATTTTATCACACGTTTTTCAAGCTTTTATGGTTGATATCATAATGCTCGCCTACCACATACTCGCTATGGTCTAGGTCGTCTGTGATATAGGAGGTGGTATAGATGACTTGATAGCTATCTGTATCGTATTGATCCTTCAATTGAGCAATCAATGTTTCTTGGAATTTCTGGGCCCGACGTGGCTCTATTCCCTTATCCTCCATGTTGTCGGCAAAGATGAAACGGGGATAGCGCATCCAGTTGATGTCTAGAGAGGCGAAGAAGAGGGAGAAACGTGCTACCAACTTCAGGAAGAAGGCGGATGAGGCGCTGTACTTGGCATAGCGGTCTTTCAAGAACACCATGTTGTTGGGAAAATCCACTGTGATATCAAATGGACTAGCCTCCTTGAAGTCTTTTTGCCTTTCCTCATCATGATTGAGGAAATAAGCACCATGCTCCTGTATCTTTTTCATGACTATCGAACGGCGACTTTCCTGCTTCGAAAGCTTTGCATTGATGTTGTTTCTGTTCTTTTCCATCTCTGCTTCCAGCTGTGCTTTCTGGGCTGTCAACTGCTCATATTTCTCTGCCAGTTCCAGTATCGTATAGAATTGTTGCAGCTCGCCATTCAACTGTCCCTTCTGGTAGTTCAAGTCTTCTATGGCACCTGCTACGCTGCTGCGTGCATTGCCCAACAACTCGTCGAGATTGCGGCGAGCCGTCTTTCGCTTCGCCTTCAGACTTCTGAGTTTAGCCTTAGCTGCTCTCAGTTCTTCCTCATCCTTGCGAAGGATAGCCTCTGACTCTTGCTTCTGGAAGCTGATTTCTGCGATAAGGCGCTTTGCCTGGGTTACACCCATGTGGTTATCGGTCTTCTGTCGGCACAGATGACAGGTTCCCTCTGGGGTATCCTGTGGAAGTGGAGAAAGACACTCAGGACAATATTCCAGGCGGAGATTTCCCAGGATTTCCCTGGTGCTAACAGAATGTTTCAAAGCCTCCTGTTTACGAGTCAGCTCGGCAACAAACATCTCCGTATCTTCGATATCATATTGCAAGAGGTCGATGGTTTCCTCTTCTTTCTCACACATTTTCTCCAGCTTTTTTACTTCTTCCTTCCATTTTTCTATCTGAGGCTTATGCTGCTCTTCGACATCTTCTCCTCGGCGGAGTTGCTGGATTTTATCCGCTATCTGCTCCATCTCCTTGTTTCGATGGTCAATCTCGCCTTGTATGAACTCCGTGGAACGCTGACGGGCATCCAAAGAGTTGCCCAAGGCTCGCAGTTCTATCTTGACATCAGAGAGTTCTGCTTCCAGATCTTTCTGTCTTAACTTGGCTGTATAAAGTTCCTCATCGAAGATGCCCAACAGGAGGTCTGCCACGGTTTCACGGGTGGTCTGTTTGTCGAATTGCTCATAATAAAACAGGGATGCGGTGGGCGATTCCTGGTCGATATAGAGCAGACGGAGCAACTGGTGCATGGTGATGTTGTTGTCGCCCTGCACGATGGGCATTCCCATCACCTCAAAGAGCACATTGGAGTAGCTCTTGGTCTTGGCTGAAGAAACCTTATAGCCATACGTGCCAGACTCACAATTGCCCTGAAGTGCCTCATCCAGTGTGCCCCAATAGATGGTCATACCTCGCTGAGTGAGCACTCTACCATCTGTATCCAAATCAATGGGACGAGAAAGCGTAAGGACTGCATCGTCTAGACTGACCTCTACCATCACTCGGGAACAATGGCGTGCCTGGGTGACAAACTGAGTATATTCACCACCCAATCCATAGAATAGGAGGTGGGTGATGGTGGATTTTCCGCTACTGTTGGCACCACGAATGATGTTGACGCCGTGATGAAACTCCTCATCATACGCTACCTTGCCATCGGCGGTGAACACATAGAGGCGGTTGACAAAGAAACTAACAGCCATCGTATTTATATTCTAATAATTGGGTTCTGTATTTCAGACCGTACGTTCCTGCCAGCGGAGTGGTACGGAAACAAGAATTGAGCCAGGAGATGATATTATTCTCCTTATCAGACATCTCTTCCAGTTGAGACATCACCTGCTGCATCTTGGCTACATCAGCGACCTTGACTTTCTGCTGCAACAAAAGCTTTGGGTCGATGAGTCCATAACTGGCAATGTGGCTCAGGGCTATCATCTGATAGGGCTGGAGCTGCAAGAAGAGGCGACGGTCGCTGATGGTCTTGTTGTAAGGATTCTCCTTCTTTTCTTTCACAAACCTTGCCAAGCGTTTCTTATAATCCGTCTCCGTGGACTTCAGGCGAATCTTGTAAGCCTTATAGGGGAAGAGGAGATAGAAATCGTAGATGCGCAGGCGATCCACCTCCACCATGTCGTGGGTATCAAAATGCTTCAGGATATGGAGCATTCGGTAGATGCCATTGAATGGATCGAAAGCTGGATTATACATCGTAAATAGCCCAATTTATATGACAATTGCCTGTGAGATAATAGAGCATTCCGAAGATGTCGTCTGTGGTATAGCAGAGGTAGGAATCTTCCGCTCCATTGACATTCAATTCATCCACCACGGGTATGATGACCTTTTCGTAAACTGCCTGATTGATTTCTCTCAGAGGTTTTTCTGCCTCAATCAATGGCAAGACATAGACGTCAAAATGATTGCTCACAATGGCAAAGAGATAGTCGTCTATGCGGTTCGCCATCTCATAATACTGATATTTCGTTGCCTTCTTGGCATAACCTTGCTTCAAACGGCATGCCTTGTCGATGGCTGTCTTGGTAAATCCACCATCCTGGAGTTTCCGCTTCAATCCCAAAGTGTGGGGCAACTTGGTATGATAACGCCTAATGCTATCCATCTTCTCTAGAATCTGGATGTCATTATCGACTTGTTCCTGCAGTTTTCTCAGCCAAGTAACCAATCTGTTGTTATGGTCGGAAGCTTGGTAGATGTTCTGTACCGCAGTATTGGCATTTGGTAAAAATTGATTATTACCACCAGATACCTCAAAGCCTGTTGTTGCCATTGTCATCTTCTTAAAATGTTTTACTTCCACTTATACCAAGCCTCGTTGATATACTTGCGGATATTGTTGACACCTGTGGTTACCTGAGGAGCCAAGGGCTGGAGAACCATGATGAATTCCTGTTTCACCATGGTGTACTGATCCACCTTTACATCTTCGTCACCTACCATAGCCATGACGACTTGCGCCAACTCCTTTGCCGTGGTGCAGGCTGAGAGTTTGGCGATATAATCTGCCAATACTTCCACCTTATTTATATATATAGACAAGCGAGTAGCTTCTGGAGACAGTTCTGCCTCCTTGTTTTCAGCCTTCGGCTTCAGCACTTCCTCTATGTATTTGTCGCCATAGAAGTTTTGCTCTGCCTTGGTGGCATTGGGCAATATCTGATTATTGCCGCCACTTATCTGAAAGATGATGCTTGCCTTGTTGTTGTCTTCCATTTCTCTTGCTTATTTTAGGGGTGAAAAATTGCTATATCTGTGGATCCAAATCATCAAACCTGTGGTCGTACGACCATAGGGGTAGTGAACGTACGTCCAAAGGGACTATGCTCGTACGAGCAAAGGGTGAGTGGTCGTACGACCATAGACTTTATGAATCGCATCATATGGTTTTCTTGCCTTTGGAAGCGGAAAAGTGAGCCTGTGGTTTCTCTGTGGTAAACGATGGGTGAACGCCAATGAATACGCTTGATTTCGGCTTCCGAATTTTGTATCTTTGCATCGTCATTCAGAGACAAGGACACAGAGAGACTGAGACTGGGTGACGTATGTTTCATTACTAATTTATAAATATTATGAGTAAGAGTTACAAAGTAGTTAAGAAAACCATCAACATGGGTGTTCGTGAGGGTGAGACAGTTTATACTGTGAACCCTGTGAGTTACGGTCTCCTCACCACCGAGGATGTGGCGAAGCAGATTTCGGCTGAGTCTTCTGCAACCCCTGGCGATGTGCTTGCCGTACTGGAGCGTTACGCTTTCTTCGTGAAGCAAAACCTGAAGAACGGTTACGACATCGAGTTGTTGGGATTTGGCACCTTGTTCCTCCGCTTTGTTACTGGCAAGGCGGTTACCGACAAAGAGAAGGCGAACGCTTCCTTGGTGAAGGGATTGATGCCAGGTTTTCGCCCTTCCTACACGCTCATGCGCAACAAGAGTCGCCTCTACAGCCTCATCCCTGAGAACATCCAACTTGTGAAGTATGGTGAGGAGGATGAGAAGAAGGGCTCTACCTCTGAGAGTGGTGGCAACAAGCCATCTGGCGATGGCGGTACGACCCCATCTGGTGGTGACAGCAATCCTGGTGGCGGCAGCAATCCTGACGGAGAGAATGTAGGATTGTAGGAGCAATCCTTCGGCTGTGCCCAGCTTAGGGCTGGGTGCAGCCACCTCTTTGCTATCTAACTGATGTTTTATCTTTAATTTCATTTACTATTATGATCAATTTCAATGAAAATCAAAATTCGGGAACCAAGAAGATTTCTTGGATTCAAATCGTGAATGCTGTCGTTCAAGCTCTCATCGCTGCCCTGACGGCACTGGGGGTAAGCTCTTGTGCTTCAGCCTTGGGCAATGTTTAATTTATAATGTATAATTTATAATGTACAATGTATAATGTACAATTTATAATGTATAATTTATAATGTATAATTAAAGAATGCCTCTTATGACAAAAGATACATTTCCTATGAACATTGATGAGGAGAAGGTGCGCTCTGAGCGCATGCTCCTCGCCAAAGTTGAAGACGGCAAGAACCTGATGTCTGCCGATTCTATCAAATTTTTGGTACTGCATTGCTCGGCTACCCGATGCAATCAGGACTACAGTGTAGAACAACTGCGCCGTGACCATAAGGCTCGCGGGTTTTATGAAATTGGCTATCACTTCTATATCCGTAAGGATGGGAAGATGACGCAGCACCGCAAACTGCTGGAGGTGGGTGCGCATGCCAGACCTTATAATAGATGTTCTATCGGCATCTGCTATGAGGGAGGTCTTGACGAGCATGGCAAGCCTTGCAATACCATGACGGCTGAACAGGAAACGAGACTCGTTGATCTTTTCAGGAATCTGAAGATTCTCTTTCCTAAAGCGAAGATTGTGGGGCATCGAGATTTGCCTGGAACTACGCCAAAGGAGTGTCCGTGTCTGGATGTTGGCAGCTGGGCTTTAGCTTTCAATAATTTCGAGTAAATCTCTCCTTATCGTAAGCGTTGCCCCACTGATATACTTGATTTCATTGCCAATAACGGCTTTTTTACCAGTATAGCTTTGCACGTATGCTTCCACACCTTTCATGCTGCCTGCCACTACTCGCACTTTGATACCCTTTTTCAAAGGAACAGGTGCAGCAGTGACAGGCTCTTCATCATTCTCAACAAAATGCCGATAATTGGCAATAACCTGGTCGGGAATTTGGTATATTTTCCTTTGACCTGGCATCGTCAGCATCTTATACACATCCGAACGGAAGCGGATCTTTTCAAGTTGTGACGGAGAGACGTTACAAAAGATGAAGGTGGAAAGGAATAGCTTTTCTTTCACTCTTCGCTTATTGGAACGCTTGTCTATATAGACTACTTTTACCTTGGGTATCCAGTAATCAAACCAAACATGATTGTGATTAAGATTTATCCGTATAGAATCAGCTATTCTCATTTCACAATTCACTCTCACTACAGCCACATACCATCCTGCATCACAAGGTTTTTCAAGCCCTTCATTAGGCTTTTTGGGAGCCATTTTCTTAGCGTTTTCTTCACTTTTTTCCATGGCTTCGCCGTCGTCCCCTGCAATAGTGGACGTAACCTGTGATTGTATATTTGTCTCTTTCATCATGCGAATCAAGTTCGTTTTTTGATGTCGTTCATCTGAATCTCTACATAAGAGACACAGAATCTCCCTGCAAAAATACAAAAATTGTTGGAAACTAGCAAATTATGCGTGTTAAAAAAAATAATATAATTCTACAAAAAACAACATTTTTTTACTATTCTTTTCATGCACAATTTCCTAAGTCGTTGATTGAACGAAAGTTTTCGGTTTTTCTGTGTCTCTTATGTAAAGATTCAGAAAATTGGTTCAATTTGGTTCATTATACAAAAATCCATTTTTTATTCTTTTTTGTGGCTTATAGGACTGCCAGTATTTTGGCGTTGGCATCATCCACTTCTGAACTTTTGATGGAGCGGAGATAGATTTGTGTGGTGGTTTCGGAGTGATGTCCCAATGACTCGCTAATGACGGAGATAGAGATATTGTTGTCTCTTGCCGCCGTTGCCCAGGAATGGCGGGCAACATAGAGAGTGAGCTTGCCCTTGATTCCTATCTTAGCACCTAGCTTCCTGAGATGGTAGGAAATACGGGATTCTGCATTGTGATACAGGCGCACCTCTTCCTGCTTTTTGTCAATAGTTTTGCCATGACTTTTGTTTCCAGCATCAACAAGGAAAGGGAAGAGATAAGGTGAGGAGGCGGTCTGCGCCTGATACTTTTCCAACAACTCCTGCATCTCCTTCTCCCATCGGATGGTGAGGCGTTGACCTGTCTTGCTTCGGGTGTAATGGAGACAACCGTCCTTGAGGTCGGATTTGCGGAGATGAGCCAGATCGATGAATGAGATACCACGCAGATAGAAACTCATCAGGAATGTATCTCTTGCCATCTCTTCTTTGGGAGTGAGATCCTTGACAGACTCCAAATGCTTGATCTGGCTGACAGATTCAGCAGGTATGGCTCTCTTGCGGGTTGGGGCAATGCCGGTATAGACATCCGAGAAAGGATGCTGCTGTGGCGTCAGTCCCTTTGCCACAGCTTTGTTGTAGGTGGAACGGAGAATGCGGAGATAGAAGGAACTGGTGTTTTTGCATACCCCTGCCGTATGATGCAGGTAAGCCTCATACGAACGCATCACTTCTGCATCTATCTCTCTTAGGGCAATATCCTTATGGTCCCGGTATCGCTTAAAGCTATTAAGGGTTGCCTTGTAATGCAACATGGTGCGGTATTGCCCGTTCTTCAGCAACAGGGCGATGAGGAGGTTCATGAACTGGAATAACGACTCTGATGTTTTCTTGTTTCTTGACATAATACGTATATATTTTTGATGTTTGTAAAAAAAAAAGATAGGGACACCTCTGTCTCTTTCAAAGAAACAAAGATGCCCCTATATATAGTAAGGTATCAGAATCGATAGTTTACACATACTTGAGGAAATAAAGAATGTGAACGGAAACAGAGGGGGAATGTGTAACAAATCACAAAAATAAATGGCGAGGTTTGGATAATTCAATAGAAATAACTATCTTTGCACACGAAGATCAATGCAATATAAAATAACAACATAAGATAAATATGAGCAACGGATTATTACTCTGGGTGGACGACGAGATAGAACTGCTGAAGGCGCACATCCTATTCCTCGAAAAGAAGGGATATGAGGTGCAGACTACCAGCAATGGTGCCGACGCCATCGACCTCTGCCGACAGCAAACGTACGACCTCATCCTGCTAGACGAAATGATGCCGGGACTCAGTGGACTCGAAACCCTGCAGCAAATCAAGGACATACAGCCCGCTACGCCCATCGTGATGTGTACCAAAAGCGAGGAGGAAAACATCATGGACCAAGCCATCGGATCAAAGATAGCCGACTATCTGATCAAGCCCGTGAACCCAAGCCAGATACTCCTTTCGCTCAAGAAAAACATTCACCGCAGGGACATCATGACCGAGGTGACGCAGAGCGGATACCAACAAGACTACCAGCAGATAGCCATGCAAATGATGGACTGCCGCAGCTGCGAAGACTGGATGGAGGTGTATAAGCGACTGGTGAAATGGGAACTGCAACTGAGCGACACCGACAGCTCCATGACCGAAATGCTGAACATGCAGAAGGAGGAAGCCAACAACGGATTCGCCAAATACATAGCCAAGAACTATCTGAACTGGGTGGACCCCAAGAACATAGGCAAGGCTGTGGAGGGGAAACCAGTGATGAGCCCAGACATCTTCAAGACTCACCTGTTCCCAATGCTGGACCAGGGCGAGAAGGTATTCCTCATCGTGATAGACAACTTCCGCTACGACCAGTGGCGCATGTTGGCGCAGGACATAGGCGACCTCTTCGACATCGAGGAAGACATGTATATGAGCATTCTGCCCACAGCCACACAGTATGCCAGAAATGCCATCTTTAGTGGCTTGATGCCCAACAAGATAGCAGAGATGTTTCCTGAACTATGGGTGGATGAGGACGAGGAGGAAGGCAAGAACCTGAACGAGGAGCCGCTCATCAAGACGCAACTGGACAGATTCAGAAAGCACTACCAGTTTAGCTACCACAAAGTAAACGACTCGGTGGGTGCCGACCGATTTCTGGAGCACTATAACGAATGCAAGCAGAACGACCTGAACGTGCTGGTGATCAACTTCATCGACATGCTCTCACATGCCCGTACAGAATCGAAGATGGTGCGCGAACTAGCCAACAACGAGAGTGCCTATCGCAGCATCACGCAGAGCTGGCTACGCCACTCGGTGCTATCAGAGCTATTCAAGCGATTGGCACAGAGCGACTTCAAGGTGGTAATCACCACCGATCACGGCAGCATTCGTGCCTCGAAGCCTATCAAGATTATCGGTGATCGCAATACCAACACCAACCTGCGCTACAAGCTGGGCAAGAACCTAGCCTACAACGCCAAGGAGGTGTTTGCCATCAAGGAGCCCCACAAGGCACAGTTGCCAGCCCCTAATCTGAGCACATCGTATGTGTTCGCCTACGGCGATGCCTTCTTCGCCTATCCGAACAACTACAATTACTACGTGTCTTACTACAAAGACACCTTCCAGCACGGTGGCATCTCGATGGAAGAAATGCTCATTCCGCTCATCACGCTGACACCAAGAAAGAGAAACTAGGGAAGTGAAGAGCGAAGAACGAAGAGTGAAGAATTTAAGAAAATAAACAAAGATATGAAAATCAAGATTGACTCATTGGACAACATCCATGTAGCTGCCAAGGAATTCTTGGAGAACATGGGCAAAGGCAAAGTCTTCGCCTTCTATGGCAAGATGGGAGCCGGCAAAACAACATTTATCAAAGCTATCTGCGAAGAACTGGGCGTGGAGGACGTCATCACATCGCCTACCTTCGCCATCGTAAACGAATACACTGCTGGCAACGGCGAGCCTGTATATCACTTCGACTTCTATCGCATCAAGAAGATAGACGAGGTATATGACATGGGATATGAGGACTACTTCTACGGTGGCAACCTCTGCTTCCTGGAGTGGCCAGAACTGATAGAAGACCTGCTGCCAGAAGACTGCACCAAGGTACACATCACTACCGAGGAAGATGGCACCAGAACCGTGGAGTTCTAACGGCAGGAAAAAATACTGGGAGGGCAGGTTTGTTACCTGCCCTCCCAGTATTTATTGCTTGCGTTTTTCCTGTATTTATTTCTTGCCCCTTATATATAATAAGGTGGAGAGCAATACATAGACCAAGATGATGAGCCACCATCCCTCCAGGAATCCTCGAGGGCCCTCGGCGATGATGGAGATGACAAGGATGAGCACCGTGGCTCCCGCAAAGCCATACTTCACCTCATTGCCCTTAAAGCTCCACTGCTTGAACTTCAAGGCGAAGAGAGGCAACTCGCATACCAAGAGATAACTGGTAACGAGGACCAAAGCCAAAATCAAGAACACCGACCATGAATAGCCCGTGAGCCATGCAGGGCTGCTCACCACCAGCGAGCCCCAGAAAAGGGCATTGGCAGGAGTAGGCACTCCGATGAAGGAGCTGGTCTGTCGCTCGTCGAGATTGAACTTAGCCAAGCGAAGCGCCGAGAAGGCAGCAATGATGAAAGCCACGTATGGCAGCACTGGGCGCAAAGGCTCCAGCCAGCCCGGATATTCCATCACAAAGAGCTGAGAGAACACGATGGTGGCTGGCGCCACGCCAAAGGTTACATCATCAGCCAATGAGTCTAGCTCCTTGCCGATAGGCGAAGACACATGCAGCAAGCGTGCGCTCATGCCATCGAAGAAATCGAAAGTAGCTCCGATGATAATCCACAACAAAGCCATCTCTGGGTTGCCGCCCAAAGCATACGATGTAGCTACGCAACCCGATATCAGATTGCAGCATGTTATCGTATTAGGTATATGCTTCTTCATACTCATTTTACTTTATATCCTTACTGTTTTATTTTACTTCAACTTAGCGATGATGGTCTGATCACCCGTGGTGCTCTGTCCCATCTTCACGCATACCTCTGTGCCCACAGGCAGGTATACATCGACACGAGAGCCCAACTTGATGAAGCCCAGGTGCTCGTCTATGTAGCACTCCTCGCCCTCCTTGGCATAGGTTACGATGCGGCGAGCCACGGCACCAGCTATCTGGCGACACAGCACATCCACACCCTCGGGAGTGGTAATCATCGTATCGGCATGCTCATTCTCCTCACTTGCCTTAGGCAACCAAGCCTTCATAAACTTGCCATCCTCATGCTTCACAAACTTCACCTTGCCATCCACTGGAAACCAATTGGCATGTACATTCCAAAGGCTCATGAAGATGGAAATCATCAAGCGGCGGTCATTGAAGTAAGGAGCATGGTCCACTTCCTCGATGACCACAATCTTGCCATCGGCTGGTGCCACCACCAACCGGTCCGTATCCTCAACATTGAGATAACGGATAGGGCAACGATAGAAATTGAGCACGATGCAATACACCACGCCAAAGACTACCAAGAAGATCCAGAACGGAATCTTGGTATCAAACGCTGCCCACAATATAGCCGCAATGGCTACTAACGCTATACCGCCAAACACCAACTGATCGGTGCCCTCACGGTGCAATCTTATCTTTTTCAGTTTCTTTATTTTCTGTCCCATAGGTAGGATAATGTTTATACTAGGTGCAAAGGTACGTGTTTTTTGTGATTTTTGCAAATTTTTGCCACTTTTCTTTTGGTAATATCAACTTTTAGCTGTAACTTTGGGCTCAAAATACGAATTTCAAGACAAAAAATGGAAGATTTTGTTCATTTACACGTGCACACCCAGTACTCCATCCTCGATGGTCAATCCAAGATTCCGCATCTCGTGGACAAGGCAATCAAGGACGGCATGAAGGGTATGGCGGTAACCGACCACGGAGTGATGTTTGGCATCAAGGAGCTAACCGACTACTGTGCCAAAATCAATAAGGATAGAAAAAAAGAAGGACTGGAACCCTTCAAGCCCATCATAGGATGTGAGATGTATGTGGCTCGACGCACCAAGGCCGACAAGGAGAAGGACAAGGGCGACATGAGCGGCTACCACCTCATCGTGCTGGCAAAAAACTATAATGGATACAAGAACCTCATCAAGCTGGTGAGCAATTCGTGGGTGGATGGATACTACATGCGCCCACGTACCGACCGTGCCGACCTGGAGAAATATCACGAGGACCTCATCGTATGCTCGGCTTGTATAGCCGGCGAGGTGCCTGCCAAGATATTGAAGGGCGACATAGAGGGAGCCAGGGAGGCATGCGAATGGTATCACAACCTCTTTGGCGACGACTACTATCTGGAGTTGCAGCGCCACAAGGTGCCAGACGACCCAAGAATCCTTGCCAACCGAGAGGCTTACGAACTGCAACAGAAGGCTAACAAGGTATTGGTGGAATTTGCCAAGGAATACAACATCAGGCTGGTTTGCACCAACGACTGCCACTTCGAGGACAAGGAGACAGCCGAGGCTCACGACCATCTGCTCTGCATCGCCACAGGCAAGGATCTGGACGACCCTAACCGTATGCGCTACTCCAAGCAAGAGTGGTTTAAGACAAGAGAGGAGATGAACGAGATATTCTCAGACATCCCAGAATCTCTGTCCAATACACTCGAAATCCTGGACAAGGTGGAAATCTATAGCATCGACCATGGTCCTATCATGCCTTTCTTCCCTATCCCTGAGAGCTTCGGTACGGAGGAACAGCTGCGTGAGCGAGTATCAGAAGAAGACCTATACAAGGAATTTACCACCGATGAGAACGGACAGAACCCATTGCCACCCGAGGAGGGTCAGAAGGTGATAGACCGACTGGGCGGCTACGACAAGATATACCGCATCAAGTTTGAGGCAGAATACCTGCGCCACCTTGCCTACGAGGGAGCCAAGAAACTATATGGCGACCCACTGCCAGAGAATGTGGACGAGCATGTGAACTTTGAGTTGCACGTGATGAAGACCATGGGTTTCCCTGGCTACTTCCTCATCGTGAGCGACTTTATCCGAGCTGCCCGTGAAGAGCTGGGCGTAATGGTGGGTCCAGGACGTGGTTCCGCCGCTGGTTCTGTAGTGGCATACTGTCTGGGTATCACCAAGATAGACCCTCTGAAGTATGACCTCCTGTTTGAGCGTTTCTTGAACCCAGACCGTGTGAACCTGCCTGATATCGATACCGACTTCGATGATGATGGTCGAGGCAAGGTGTTGAGATGGGTGATGGATAAGTATGGTCACGAGAACTGTGCTCATATCATCACATACGGTTCCATGGCAACCAAGAACTCCATCAAGGATGTGGCGCGCGTGGAGAAATTGCCACTCGACAAGGCAAATGCCCTCTGCAAGGCTATCCCCGACCGACTGCCAGATGGAGCCAAGATGAACCTGACCAATGCCATCAAGTATACCCCAGAGCTGAAGGAGGCTGAATTCTCCAGCGACCCTAGGGAGAGCAACACCATCAAGTATGCCAAGATGCTGGAAGGCACTATCCGAGGTACGGGTATCCACGCCTGCGGATTCATCATCTGCCGTGACCCTATCAGCAACTGGGTACCAGTATCCACTGCCGATGACCCTGACTTCCCTGGCTTGAAGACTGCCGTAACGCAGTATGATGGCCATGTCATCGAATCGACCGGACTGATCAAGATGGACTTCTTGGGACTGAAGACCCTCTCGGAGATGAAGGAGGCTTGCAAGGTAATCAAGCAGACCACCGGCGACATCATCGATCTGGACACCATCCCTATCGACGACGAGTTGACCTATCAGCTCTACCAAAAGGGACAAACCATCGGTACCTTCCAGTTTGAGTCGCCTGGTATGCAGAAGTATCTGCGCGAACTGAAGCCTACGGTATTCGAGGACCTCATCGCCATGAACGCCCTCTACCGTCCGGGACCTATGGACTATATTCCATCGTTCATTGCCCGCAAGAACGGTCAGGAGGAAATCAAGTATGATATCCCCTGCATGGAGAAATATCTGAAGGATACCTACGGCATCACCGTATACCAGGAGCAAGTGATGCTCCTCTCCCGACAGCTTGCCAGCTTCACCCGAGGCGAGTCTGACGCCCTGCGTAAGGCGATGGGTAAGAAGAAGAAAGCCATCGTAGATGCGATGAAGCCAAAGTTCATCAAGCAGGGACAGGAGAACGGACACGACCCAAAGGTACTGGAGAAGATATGGGGCGACTGGGAGAAGTTTGCATCCTATGCCTTCAACAAGTCGCATGCCACCTGTTACTCATGGGTGGCTTACCAGACGGCATACCTCAAGGCTCACTACCCAGCCGAATACATGGCTGCGCTGATGACCCGCCGATTTGCCCAAATCACCGAAATCACCAAGTTGATGGAGGAATGCCAATCCATGGGCATCAAGACGCTGGGACCAGACGTGAATGAGAGTTACAGGGCATTCGGTGTGAACGAACATGGCGAAATACGCTTCGGACTCTCTGCCATCAAGGGTATGGGAGCCCCTGCCGCCGACGCCATCGTGGAGGAAAGACAGAAGAACGGACCATACAAGAACATCTTCGACTTCGCTGAGCGAGTAGATTTCTCCAATGTGAACCGAAAGGCATTCGAAACCCTGGCACTGAGCGGAGGATTCGACAGCTTCGGCATCAAGCGCGAGAACTTCTTTGGCAAGAACAGCAGGGGCGAGATATTCCTCGACACACTCGTGAAATACGGACAGCTATATCAGCGAGAGCAGCAAGAGGCAGCCACTTCACTCTTTGGCGGTGCCGATGCCGTAGAGATAGCCACCCCTCCTATCCCAGACGCAGAGCCATGGAGCACCATCGAGCGTCTGAACAAGGAACGCGAACTGGTGGGCATCTACCTATCAGCCCACCCTCTGGATGAATATGAGCTGATACTCAACAATATGTGCAACACGCACTGCACCGAGCTAGGCGACAAGGTGGAACTATCCAAGAAGGAAGACATCGTCTTTGGCGGCATCATCACCGAGGTGAAATCCAAGTTTACCAAGACTGGAAAGCCTTGCGGATTTGTAACCATCGAAGACTTCGAGGGTTCTGGCGAGCTGGCTCTCTTTGGCGAGGACTGGGGGCAGTGGCGCGGCGCCATGGTAGAGGGAAGCACCATCTACGTAACGGCAAAATGCGCTCCTAGATATGCCAACAGCACCTATCTGGACTTCAAGATTAGCACCGTGGAATATCTGCAAACGGTCAAGGAAAACCGCATAGAGCGATTCACCATCACCGTGGACAGCACCATCATAGACGATACGCTGGTCAACGACATCCAAACACTGGTGAGCAAGGACGAAGGCAGAGCCCAACTCTATCTGCAAATACATGACGCTGAGAGCAACACCAATATCCTGATGCGCGCACAAGACCAGTCGGTAGGCGTGAGCCATGACCTGATACAATTTATCAAGGCGAATCCGAAGATGTCGTACCAGATAAACTAGGATATGGAGCGCCAAATAACTAAAAGATGGTATTTTTTAGCAAAAAGTTGGCAGATAGTTTGTGTATTACACGAATATTGCTTATCTTTGCAGTACCCATTTAGGTGGGCGCAAATGACAAGAAAAAAGAATAAATAAAATAAGGTAAGAAAATGGAAGTAACAATTACAACAGAAAACTTCGAGAGTTACAAGAATGGCGAGTTGCCATTGGTAGTAGATTTGTGGGCTACTTGGTGCGGTCCTTGCCGCCAAATTGCCCCTATCGTATCTGAGCTTGCTGGCGAATATGATGGCAAGATCGTAGTTGGTAAGTGCGATGTAGAGGAAAACGACGACATCGCCATGGAGTTTGGTGTTCGCAACATCCCTACTATCCTCTTCTTCAAGGGTGGCCAGTTGGTGGACAAGTTCGTGGGCGCAGCTTCTAAGGCTACTCTCAACGAGAAGTTCCAGGCTCTCTTGTAATTCAAAAAAGAATATTCGTCTCTGTGAAGAGACCTCATTTTGACTTAAAAGTAAATAAAAGGCTGACACGATATCACATCGTGCCAGCCTTCGTTTTTAATGGAAATTTTCTATAATCTTGTATTTATAGATTCGTTTAATTATGAACGAGAGTTCCTATCTCCTCGCCGTCCATCACCTTCTTCAGGTTGCCCACTACATCCATGTTGAATACATAGATAGGCAGGTTGTTCTCCTTACACATGGTAGTGGCAGTGAGGTCCATCACCTTCAAGCCCTTGGTATAGATCTCATCGTAAGTGATGTCCTTAAACTTGGTGGCGGTAGGATCCTTCTCTGGATCGGCAGTATAGATGCCATCCACGCGAGTACCCTTGAGCATCACGTCGGCCTCTATCTCGATGCCACGGAGCGAAGAGCCTGTATCTGTGGTGAAGTAAGGGCTACCAGTACCGGCAGAGAAGATGCAGATGTATCCCTGCTCCATAGCCTCGATGGCCTTCCACTTGGTGTAGAACTCGCCAATAGGCTCCATGCGGATGGCTGTGAGCACCTTGTTCTTCACGCCCAATGCACCGAGGGCACTGCTCAATGCCAGCGAATTGATCACCGTGGCGCACATACCCATCTGGTCGCCCTTCACACGGTCGAAGCCCTTCTGGCTGCCGCTCAATCCACGGAAGATATTGCCACCGCCTATCACGATGCCTATCTGCACACCCATCTCGTGAACTTCCTTGATCTGCTTAGCATAATCACTCAAGCGCTCTGGGTCAATGCCAAAACTCTGCTTGCCCATCAAGCTCTCACCGCTCAACTTTAAAAGTATTCTCTTAAACTTTGCCATAATATTTTGAATTTATATTTTACAAAAACTTTAGTTCACCGAAAGCATAGGAACGAATCACGCCCTGCTTATCGTGAAGAATGAGATGCCCATCATCCTCTACCTCGACGAAGGCTCCCTCAAACTTGCCGTCCTGGTCCTCATACCAATGATAACCCTTGCGGCGATAGAGCGAGAGATGATAGATGCCCGAAACATCCTGATAGTCGGCTCTTCTCAGCAGCTCATAATATCTTTCGAATGCCTCGAGAATCTTCTGCAACACCTCTTCCCTATCCACCTCGTGTCCCAAGATTTGAGCCAAAGACACGGGATTGGGGGCATCGCTCAAGAACTGGGTCTGATTGATATTGATGCCAACACCAAAGATGCAACGCTTGATGCCACGGGAGTCGACGGCTGTCTCTATCAGCGTGCCGCTTATCTTCTTGTCATTCCAGTATACATCATTAGGCCACTTGAGCGTGAAACCCTCGGCGTATGTATCCAGCGCCTCCTTGATGGCTAGCGCACCTGCCTCGGAAAGCAAGAACTGCTGACGAACGGGCACCCAGCGAGGGCAAACCAAGAGGCTAAACAAGAGGTTCTTGCCTCGCTCTCCCTCCCAAGTATGCGAACCCTGCCCCTTGCCGCTGGTCTGATAGTCGGCAACGGCAACGGTGAGCGCTTCTTCATCGTATGAATCCAGATTCTTGAGGAATCTGTTAGTAGAATCTATCTCCTGTAATCTGATGATATTCGTTTTCATTTACACCTTATTATATATATTATATGACAGCCTAGATGACGAGCATCGGGTTGAAGGCATCCTTCAAGTGCTCGATATGGCGCACCTGCCTAGCCTCGCCCACGATGGATAGGATGTCGAATCTTACTTCCTTATCCATACCGCAAGTCTTGAGATAGGCATTGGCTGCCACAGCCAGATTGCGCATCTTGCGCTTGTCTACAGCCTGCTCCGGCTCTTGCAGTTCGGCAGTGGTGCGGGTTTTCACCTCTATAATCACCAAGGTTTCGCCATCGGGCGTGAGGGCTATGATATCGAGGTCACGGTGCTCCAAGCGCCAGTTGCGCTCCAAGATGACGTAGCCCTCATCTTCCAAGAAGAGAGCAGCCTCATCTTCTCCCCATTTGCCCAATTCATTATGTTCTGCCATCGTTTTATCCATTTATTGTGCCCTAAAAGCACGATTACCTTGCAAAAATAACATTTTTCCTTCACACTTCAAACTTTTTTATGTATTTTTGCATAACAAAATAACAGAAAACGATAAAATATGGAAGATATTAAGAAAAAAGACGAAGAATATATGCGCCGAGCCCTGATGGAAGCGCAGGCTGCATTTGATGAAGACGAGATACCAGTGGGAGCTATCATCGTGTGCAAAGACCGTATCATCTCGCGAGCTCACAACCTCACGGAGATGCTCACCGACGTTACTGCCCATGCCGAAATGCAAGCCATCACATCGGGTGCCAACCTACTGGGCGGAAAATACCTGAAGGATTGCACCCTCTACGTGACGGTGGAACCCTGCGTGATGTGTGCCGGAGCCTTGGGATGGGCGCAGATTAGCCGCGTGGTGTATGGAGCCAGCGACGAGAAGCGTGGGTATACAAAATATGCGCCCGATGCACTGCATCCTAAGACACAAGTTACATCGGGCGTATTGGAAGATGAGTGCCGCGCACTCATGCAAGATTTCTTTGCTAGAAAGAGATAAGTCTATTACTTAACCTGAACTACGAGATACTTGCTGGTGCTCCAGAAGATCTGAGGGTTGGTGATGCGCAGAGTGTACTGCTTGTTGGCATCACGCACCAGGGTATAAGAGCTAGATGGATGGGGGGTAAGAAGCTTGGCGCTCTTAGACATCAACTTGATTTCTGAGACGTCACGGATATCCACCTTGGTGAAGTAGTTCTTATTGAAATTGCCTGTCATCACCTTGCCACCACCAATGACATGCTGCTCCTTGAGTTCCTTCTTAGTGCCGAATACGTACCAAGCGGTGTTGAGCTGCTTGTCCTGGCTATTGATGGTCTCGCTCTGCTTGCGGTTCACGCTGGTGAGACGGTTAGACTTAGTGTGCAGATTGTTGATGGTCTCATCAAGTTCTGCGATATGAATGTCCTTGCTATCCAACTCCTGGCGAAGTTCCTGGAGCTGCTTGTCCTTAGCCTCCAACTGCTTGGAGAGGTTGGCAATGGTCTTCTTGAGCTGCTCGCCCTGTAAGGTACCGTTGGCAAGCTGCTTCTCCAACTTAGCCAAGAGCTCACGGTTCTGCTTCATGCGGTTGGCAATGAACTGCACGTCCTCCTTGAGCTGCTGCTTCTTGTTGACGCCCTCACCATTCTTGATCAGGCTCACACGATTCTCAGCCTCGCTAATCTGCTGGAATCCCTCCTCAATGTCGTTGATAGTACCCATCAAGTCATTGATTTCACTATCCTTCTGAGCGATAATACCATTCAGTGAATCAGACTGATTAACACCAGCCTTGTCGGCTGAATTCTTGCTGCCGTTGTTACAACCAGCCAAGCAAAGGGCTGCCAAGCATGCCACAAAAAATAGCTTTTTCATAATTATTCTCCTTAATTATAATTTTATTCTTGATACTTATTTTTTTTACGCTCTTCGCGTCGCTTTTCTTTTAGTTCTTCCTTGAGTTGCTTAGGGTCTTTGCCTGCCAATACGATGACAAACTCGCCCCTTGGCTCTGTCTCCTCAAAGTGGGCTATCACCTCAGCTAACGTGCCACGCACACTCTCCTCATGCACCTTGGATATCTCGCGGCAGCAACTCACCTGCCTATCCTCGCCAAATACCTCGGCAAACTGCTGCAGGGTCTTCACCACTCGATAAGGCGACTCATAGAATATCATCGTGCGCACCTCATCCCGGAGCGACTCCAGATAAGTCTGCCTGCCCTTCTTCTGCGGAATGAATCCCTCGAAACAGAACCTGTCACAAGGCAATCCCGAGGAAACGATGGCTGGGATGCAAGCAGTAGGTCCTGGCAAAGTCTGCACCGTGATGCCAGCCTTAGCTGCCTCACGAGCCAGATAGAAGCCTGGGTCGCTGATGCCTGGTGTACCCGCATCGCTAATCAGGGCGATCGTTTCACCTGCCTTCAGGCGGTCTACGATGCCCGCCGAAGTGCCATGTTCATTAAACTTATGATGTGCAACCAAGCGATTTCGAATATCGAAATGCTTCAGCAGGACACTCGACGTGCGCGTGTCCTCCGCAAGCACAAGATCAGCCTCTTTCAAGATTCTGATGGCTCGCATTGTCATGTCCTCCATGTTGCCAACTGGAGTCGGTACGATAT
>ERZ1034730.221-NODE-221-length-24865-cov-11.064651_pt1 | contig 24865 bp, 26 predicted proteins | sample MGYA00520650_ERZ1034730 | MGnify/ENA primary metagenome ERZ1034730 (study PRJEB33766, sample SAMN09781702) | gut metagenome | biome: gut microbiome | host: Homo sapiens | place: Madagascar | study: EMG produced TPA metagenomics assembly of the PRJNA485056 data... | reverse complement strand
GGCGAACAATATACCGAGACAAACATTCCAGTAGTAACATCTTCAGAACAGAATGAGGAATATGATTGCAGAATCGGTTTACCAACGTTAATGGCGCATAGGAAATTTATTATCAACTTCAAGAATATGTGGATGAGATTTGAGGATTAGCATTTTAATTCCGCCAACGAGTATACATAAGTATTATGAAATGCATCAACATATTACTTATGATGTGATTCGATCTTTTCTCGAAGATAATGATAATGCTTTGCGACCTGATGAAGGAAAGGACTTCATAGAGTTTGCTAAAGAGTTGATGGAAAAACATTATGAAAAAGGTAAGATAGGTTTCAGTACTTGCAAGAATGGTATTTCATATCTCAATCAGTTTGAGGAATACCTGCTGCTTGAACACAAAGGTACACATGGTGAGCATAAGGAATTCATTTAAGTCTCAGATATTAGTGAAGACTTATTGCTTGACTTCCGTAAGTATCGACTCTTGGCAAAAAAGAAAGCAACAACAGTCAACAAGACTCTATGTCCGATTCTTCAGGCGTGTGAATATGCTTGTCAGTTAGGTTATATCTCTCATCAGCTTAATGCATCTCTCCAGGACTTGTATATGAAAGAAGAGAACCGGCTTGATGAAGAAGAGAGGAATATCAAGTATCTCACTGAAGAGAGACTTGCTGAGTTAGTTTCCGTTTATAATACCATCGAACAACCTCGACGAAAAGAGTTTTTGGAGATGTGGCTGTTTGCCTTCCATGCTTGCGGTATGCGAATGGTTGATGTGATGACGCTCCGATGGAAAGACATTGATTTCAACAAGAATTTCATCAGTAAAATACAAGTCAAGACGAGAAACCGAAACACCATACCTTTGAGTGAACCACTCATTCGTATTCTTGAAAAATGGAAGGGTAGAAACAAAGTCTTTGTTTTTGATCTATTGCCAGAGAACTTCGATATAAATGACCATGAGGCGATATACCGTCGTAGAAATTCCTGGAATAATACCATCAATACTTCGCTTCGCTGTATATCTCATAATTTAAAATGGAATCAAGACTTGACTTTCCATGTATCAAGACACACTTGGGCAGTTTTAGCGCTTGCACACGGAGCTGAAATCAGTGAGATAAGCAGATTGTTAGGTCACGCTTCAACAGGCGTCACAGAGCGAGTTTATGCAGAATTCTTGCCAGACAACCTTGCGGCTGTAGTAAGCAAACTTGGCTTCTGCTTCATTCCTGATATAAATGCCAAACAAAAGAAGGTGGTATCACGCTAATCAGAGTGATACCACCTTCTATCAAATATGACGTCTTTATAGTTGAAACTATCAGAATATCTTGTAGTCCTTGCCTGTAAGATTTGAAATTGGCTTGAATAAACGCAATAGGATGAGCCCTATCACGATAAATGCTATTCTGACTATTACTGAACCGCCCATAGTAAAACCGTGCCATACGAGATAAATGGGCGAACACATGAGGGCTACGATGATTAGGCACATTAGAGCTGCCAGAAATGTTTTTGGTCCCATACGTCAATAATCTAATGGAGCTATGAAATGATCATCAGGCAGGTCGTGAAAATGCTTGCCATCTGCATCATTAGTCACATATGTTTCGTTTTCTGGATCTTCTGTAGCGAAATAGATTTCCAAATCCTTGAAACGATTTTTGAGAAGAACGCGGAAGTCAGTAATCAATGCGAGTTCTTCCGCTTCTATATATAGAAAGCCTTCTGAATGTTCGCATTTCTTGATATTACCACAGAGATTGCAAGTCCCATAGTCCACACCAAGAGCTAAGATGATGTTTCCTTCCCAATCATCGTCCTCGTCTTCTTCCATAGCAGGGCGTTCTTTCTGTATAAAAGTCTGATAGAGGTCATATATCTCTTGCAACTCTTCTTGTTTTCCCACAATGTGGTAGCGTACTTTTATATTATGCATTTGTGATGCTATGAAATCTTCTAACTCTTTCTCCATATTTCGTCAGTCAATCTTATAGTTATACAAATATCTGAGACTGTCACCACTTATTTCGAAAGCTACGATGTCGTGAGCATACTCGTTGCTTCCCACCTTGGCAGATAGGAAGAATATGTATGAACGCGGTCCATATTCATCATCAAGACTTATAATTTTCTGTACTTCATGGTGACTGTAGTCATCCTTTGGATGGGCGAGCTGCAACAATGGGCGATGCTCTTCATGCAGTTTGCCATCAGAAGACTTGAACTTAACCACACAGTCTATGTCTGGTGCCGTTCCCCCTTCGCCAGTATCATGCCAGATGGCAGTCACGAGACTGTCATCAGAGACGATAGAGTGGTAAGTCTCGATAGAGTCAGACTTATCTGTACTCTTATCGAGACTTGTGTTCTGTGACTTATGCTGACATGATGCGAGAAGCATGAGAAAAGCGGCAATGACAGCAACAACAGTTTTCATCCTCTGTTCTTTTTTAGTTCTACAAACATACTGTCAGCCAACACTTCACCATCCTCAGCATATTCCGGGTCAAAGAGGAGTCCGGGGAGGGTAAGCGGTTCTTCCTGCCCTTTGACGTACGAACCGATATATACGTCGTCGGTGTAGAAGTCGTTGATTCTAGGCTGACAGGTGAAGTCATACGGCAACTTAGCCTCATCGCACAGCTGATAGTAGTCATCCTCAAAGTCAAAGTCGGCTTTCTCCCATACGAAGCTGAGCACATACATGGAAGAAACGAGCCATCCTTTTCTGCTGGAAGGACGACCTACATTGATGCAACGGGCATGGATGTCCTCTTGCCAGAATGTAGGGAAGTAATCGCCATAACCGATATAGCCCTCACTATAGTCACACATAGCGTTTACAGTTTCTATGATCTGTTCCTTGATATGTTTGCTCCAAAGGTTGACAACGTACTGTCCTAGGTCCTTGTGTATTCTTAGATATATCTTCATAGTGTACTCTTTATAGTTTTATTCTGAAGGAGGAAAAATCTGATTGATGACAACTTCATTGTCGAAATCAAGATACGCCCCGTCTATGTCATGGCCTATTGACATAAATTCATCACTCTCTGCCCATCCTCCTATGCTCAATCGCTCGCTGGTTTCCTGATAGTAGGCATCCATTATCTTCTCATGGAGGTTAGGAGCTTTTTCCTTTAACCAAGGGTCAAACTTTTCCCAATAGTCTTCTTCCTCCATACCTTTGAGAATGGTGTCTTGGGCTTCTTTCCATAACGTAAGGAGATTCTCTGCTTCTTCGTCAGAGAGTTTGATGGTAGTACCGTCATTATTTCCATTCAAATATATTTCTGCGTTAATCTCTTTCATTGTCTGTGATATTGTTTAACTTTATGATTGATGACTTGCGATCCACTCTTTTGCGAGTGTGGTGGCAAAGTCGTAGAAGTCTTTCTGATGAACATCCGACCATAGTTCTTCATTGGTTTGAAGATACTCCTCTAGTTGATTTCTCAACTCTTCGTTTTCCGTTCTTTCGAGAACCACTCTGATGAGTGTTAGCGCACGGATGTCGCCTAAATCTTTGTGTATCATATTCTTTCGCTTTCAGTTGTTCTCTTTCTTGCTGATAGCCTGCAGAATGGCCTGGCGCATCCACCATACGGCATAAGCTGCAAAGGTAAAGCCACGCGACTTGTCGAACTTATGACTGGCACGTATCATACCGTATCGGCTGGCAGCAATAAGTTCTTCCTTAGACAGACCCTTGTCAACATACTGCTTTGCCACAGCCTTGACAAAGACAGAACCGAGTTCTGCCAACTCGTTCTCCGCATTGGAGTCGCCCTGCTGGATGAGGTCGATAAGACGCAAAGCCTCATCGTTGTCGATGATAGGCTTCTTTTCACTGTTTGTTGTAGAATTGTTGTTCATCATGTCTTTAATGTTTTTAGTTGTCGCGCGAAATTTACCCTGTTTTTCTGAAATAAAAAAATCAGACCATAGAAAATCAACAAAAAATCAACTTTTTGTTGCAATCATATCTTATTCAAAGATACTGAATATGGCTTGGATAATCCAGCCAATAATCATAAAAACGAGTTGTATGAGACTTATCAGTATGTAGCCACCAAACACAACTATCAAGATTCCGCATAGAAAGAAAAACATGTCTCACGTCTTTTAAAAAGTTTTGCCTACTCCCTTTGCAGCGTTTCGGCTTCCTCTGTTGTCACTTGTTATTCTGTTACTTGTTTGCCTGTTGTGTCAAAGGTGAAGGGCAAGTTGCTCGTAGCCTTACTTGCATGCCACTTCTGGATTATCAAAATCAATTGTCTTTAGTACAGGGCAGTCTGAGAAAACCGTGTCGTCATTTAGGCATACGTTCTTGCTTAAGTACACTTTCTTCAGTTGCATGCAATGTTTGAAGGCTTGTCGGCAAATCATACATTTCTCACTATCGTCATCACTTTTCTCTATGACAAGACTCTTGAGTCCTGTGTTTCTGAAAGCACTGAGGCCGATAGTCTTAATGTGACTTGGAATATTTATCTGCTGCAAGCAAAGGCACCGTTGTCGATTGTTTCCACAGTCTCTGGCAAGATGACTCTGTTAGACTTTTGCAAAGGGCGAAACTCATATCGCCTATATACTTTACTCCTTGCATTTCTACTTTATAGAGCTGAGGGCAGTGAACGAATGCACACTTACCCACATTTACTACGGAAGTAGGCAACACCACATCACGCAGATAGGCGTGATAACCAAGAGCCCCATCACAGATAGTGGTCACACCGTATTTCACCTCAAAATGTTCTTGATGGCCAAGCACTTTGAGTAAACGATGTCCGTCCTCGCTGTATATTCCACCAGAAACTCTATTGCTTTCGGCTTGCAGGATAATTTGTTTTTCTTCTTCTGTAAGAGATGTATTCATAAGTATACAAAGGTGTTACATTCCTCAAATGCAGAGATATTGAGTTCTGGCTCTTCATCCTTAGAATAGTCATTGACTAAATATACAACAGGAATCCCGGTCTTGTTCATCAAGTCTACAGCATATTCCAAACGTGGGGCTTTCAGTTGGTCGAAGTAGGGGTGGAAGAGAAAGAGCCTTGTGTCTTCATTATAAACAATAGCTCTCTTTTCTATAATAACTCCATCCTTTTCGTAAATGTACTTGTCGCACCTTACGCATCCAGGAATGTTCATGATACTGCGTCTTGCCTCATCTATTTCGCTGTTAGAGTGAAACCAGATAAGCAATGGTCGTTTGGGACCTCTCGCAATGTATTCTTCTATTTTATCAAGTATTGTCATAGCGATAATTTGTTTAAGTGAACGAAGGATCCAACTATTCTGGGTGCAAAGGTAAACATTTTCAGCCTTTGCACCCAGTTTATTTATTCGGAAGAACCGGAATGGAGAGTCGGAAAATCAGGAATATTATAATCTACAATGACCGATTACCCTTTTTAATTTAAAGTCTTGAATCAACTATAAAGGTACTAAAAATCAGACACTTAGCCAAATTTATTTAGTTATGCTTTATTAATTTACTTGCTCATTTTCAAACGATTACGTAATTATTAATAGAGTGTTAATCCTAATTTTGCTTATAATTTAATTCTTTTAGTCGTAGTCTGGAAGGCACATCTAAATGCCCGCATAAACAGAAAGCGTCATCTCCTATGCTCGTTACTGAGTCTGGAATGGTGATGCTTTGAAGAGATTCGCAATCCCAAAAAGCTCCATCTCCTATGCTTGTTACCGAGTCTGGAATGGTGATGCTTTGAAGAGATACGCACAAGCCAAAAGCACTTTTTCCTATGCTTGTTACCGAGTCTGGAATGGTGATGCTTTGAAGAGATTCGCACTGCCAAAAAGCTTCATCTCCTATCTTCGTTACAGAGTTTGGAATAGTGACGCTTTGAAGAGATTCGCAATTCCAAAAAGTTCTATTTCCTATCTTCGTTACAGAGTTCGAAATAGTGACGCTTTGAAGAGATTCGCACTCTTCAAAAGCTCTATCTCCTATGCTTGTTACAGAGTTCGGAATAGTGACACTTTGAAGAGATTTGCACGAGCAAAAAGCGAAATCTCCTATGCTTGTTACAGAGTTAGGAATAGTGACGCTTTGAAGAGATTCGCACGAAAAGAAAGCTTCATCTCCTATGCTCGTTACAGAGTTCGGAATTATATAATTGACGCAATCTTTTATTCTACTAACAATAGCTGTCTTATCCTTATTGAACAAGCAAACATCATCATTTTGGAAATATGGTGAGTTACAAATGAAGTATCTATTATTAGTTGATTATCAGTATTATACGTTCTAAACGGTAGAAAAGTGACCGTATGAATTCTGATTAGATACGAAAAGGTGAATATTTAACGTATTTAACTTTCATTTACACAACAAAATAGATAAAATCGTACAGATTTTTAGTTGTTGTCATAGTTACTGAGGTGCTAGGCAAATGGTTCATGTTTATCGGCAATCACGACATGTTTGAATACAAATGAAAAAAGAGTATGGTTGACATTTTTCTCTGAGTAGTGGCCTACATCGTCTTTTGATTATTGGCTTGAAAAATGCCGAATATTTATTCGTTAGTATAGTCACCGTATCAAGCATACGAAAATGCCATAACGATTCACATCGCCATGGCACAATCCTTAAAGAAGTTGCAATCATTTTTTCTTTTGCCCTTTACAATCGCTTCGATTGCTTCTGACATGACCTGACACATGAATGGTTTTGCCATTTTGCACACGATCATATTCAGGAATGCGATTGAACTTGCGGCCATCACTATCCTTTGCCATAGTCTTTGTTACCCGTCCCGTGACGGGGTTCCTTAATTGGCTGCATGTTTCAGGCAGCCGTTATACAAAAACTTACACAACATGTTTTTATCTTAAACATTCTGCAAGAGGTTTACTATAATTTGAATACTCTGAATCATACACCCTTAATTCACTAAAAGTATTGATACCAATGACGGGATACAATAACAAATACTCTTGCCTAGAGTTAATTGTTTCGTCCTCTTTTTGAACTGGCATAATAAAGCATTTGTTAGTTTTTCCGTCAACTACTCCTAGTTCCCATGGCATCCATTTGCTCATTGCTGCATTTGACGATTGGGCATATATCAAAGACTTGCTGTGCTTCAACCTGCTTTGTATGCACTCTGCGGTTTCCTTTGTAACACATCTCCTATCCAATTGAGGATCAACAACAAAATCTACATAGACCTTAAATCCCATTCTCTTGAGCACATAGTATATACCCTTCACAACATCCTTGTCGTTAATATTATATGACAAAAAGATATCAAATAATTCATTTGAGCCAGCAGAGAATATTCTCTGCTGCTCATTAATCGGCATTCTCGCAACAACGTCTTTAAAATAGCTTTCTCTACTGTAATTAATCATATTTTCAAATATTATTGTTTTTAACTAATCTCCAGTAATGCTTGCCAAGAGCTGTCAGTTTACAACCTTTGCCATCCATAGCGGCAAAATACATGAATTCTGCGTCTACAGGTTCAACAAGGCCGATACTCTGCAATTGCTGAAGCAACTTGAATCTTTTTACGTTTTCAGGTTTCGCATACGGCTCAACCAACTTGTGTTGTTCCTCAGGGCAGTTAGTAAACTCATAGGACGAATCCAATTTATGAACTTCATCGGCCGTTGAGAATAGGTTGGGAAGCTCTCTAAATACACTTAAAGGAACTTTAGGTTCCACTTTTTTTAGAGATACGAAAGCTGAGACATTCGTCTTAAAGACAGGTCTTTGCTCCCATTCCCCAAAACTTCTATCAATGTAAGCATAGATGCTACCCATTGTGATGTTACCGTTAAAATCTGCCGCACCACCTTGTAACGCACTGCAAAGTAACTCTGTGAACAATCCATGACCACCAGCCTCACAAGCAGATTCATCTTCTCTACAAGCAGTAAGAATAGAGACCCCCTCATCAAGAACACTGCCAGTTTCTGTCGGATTGAACTTCCCAATTTGTCCTGAGTGGCAACAGTCTAATATGATTATCTTGTTCTTTACCTTCGAGTTATGGACCACTTCCATGATATCTTTCATCTGTACTCCCTTATAGTACATTCCAGAATGTGCCACTTCATAAGGGGTAACAATTTCTGCACCAGTTGTATTCACATAACCATGGCCAGAAAAATACAGCAATGCTACTTCTGCGTCATCATGAAAAAGTTCTGTTATGTTTTGTAACACCTCATCTGAAGTCTGCACATCCTCTAACATTTTTACACCGAAATTCTTTTCGCCATTTCCATGACGTTCAATAGCGGACTTCAAGCAATGAATGTCTTCAATACAACCACCCAGACGTAAATCATCTGGGTAGTTGTTTATTCCGATAAGTAAAGCTCTTCTCATATGCATTAAATTAAAGAGAGTAATTTTTTACAGCATTAGCCACCGACATGGCATTCCAACCAACGACAACATCTGCTGCTTGCGTAACTGCGTCAGATACTCTCTCCGTTCCCCAAGGTCTAACACCAATAATTGGTTTGCCATACTTTTGAGCAATAGCAATTTCTTTTTTTATCCATTTGCTACATGACGAATACACACCAGCTAAAATAATCACACAGCTACAACCTCTAATCTTTGCATCAATAGCATCTTCTAGCTGCTTATCGGTTCCATTTGTATGTACAGGATCATCCTTTGGTACAGAATGATTGTAATAATTAATACCTCCATCATCTAGAAACTCAACAATCTTGTCGTACTGATTGGAATACTTCCACGAATGTGATATAAATATTCTATACATAAGTTAAATGCAGCTCTCTAGCTCCTTGACCAGGGTTTTAATTTCGAGTCTGCGATGCAAAGATACAAATAAATATTCTTTTTACAAAATTTACCGTGGTTTTTTCACGGGATATTTATATATTGTATTAAAAGTAATGGCAATAACTAAATATTACGTTGGTTATTCACGTTTATCTTTCTCGTATTCTTTGTAAAAAGTTTGTATCAATCCCCTGTATTTACTCAGCGAATCAAGACTCTCTGCCATAAGACCAAGTTGTTCATCCAAAATTTTTTCATATGCATTGAAAAAATTCATAGTGTTATGTACATACTTGCGTTTGATTTGTGTAACACCATATTTATCCTTCTCAAACATTCTGACAGCATCCCTTCTAAGATTTTTAGACTTCAATAACGATAGATCGTGAGTTGCAACCACTAATTGGCAATTGTCCGCTATCGTAAGATACATCTTGAGTAAAAAGTCCAAAGCCTTGGTGTGGATACCATATTCAATTTCATCAATACATGAACACTTGCGTCCAATCACAACATCATACATGACAAGAAGAAGCTTGATGATGTTCATCGTACCTAATGACTCATAACTATCATCAAGACTTTTATTTCCTAAAGGAGTAGAGTGAATGAGCCTTAATGTTTTTTGTGAGATTTGACCACAAGGATGTTCTTTTTGTATTTGGTGAAGTAGCAATTCAGGAACACTATTTTCTATATCAGAGATATTAAACGTAATCTCATCCACTTCATAGTCACAAATATTTGTACCTACGTCCTTTAAAAGTTGAAGTAACATTCTTTTTACTTGTAAATCTCTCTCAGGATTTCCTGTTTTTAATTTATCCGCAATTTTCTGATTGGCAGATTTGCGAATCAAGCTGATGTGCTTATCAAAAAAATCATAATTTGATTTTAATGATTGACTTTCCAAGTTCAAGGATCCGAAAACAGATAAAACGGACGAATTCTGAATTACAGTTAGCTTCAATGCCTGTTGAGTGCTCTTACTAATATCACAATCAGGACCAAATTTGATAGACACGATATCTGTCTCAGCGTTGTATAAACGGTGATATAATAAAACGTTAGGTGATTGCTGCTTTAGTATCTCCTCTTCTATACGTTTCTCGCTTACCTTAATATAATAATAATAACAGATATTGTTAATATAGTAAGTTAGCGAAAATTCTGAAGGCTCATATTTTGATTTTTCATCCAAAAGAAATGGCCTATATGCAGGATGATCTGTAGGTTTTTGGGGCTTGTAAATAGCAAGCATACGCAAATATTGTAGTGCCTCTATCATTTTGGTTTTCCCTGTTCCATTTAGACCAACACAAAGCAATAAACGTAAGATACGCTTTCCATCAATCTCCTGATACCACTCAGGCGGTAAAGTAGATGCCTTTTCCTTTTTTGAAGCTAGAAATGACAATTCCACCTGATCCCTGTAGGACATATAATTCCTTACTATAAACGATTCTACCATAATGGATTTTTTTGAAAATATAAGAATTAAACATCTTTTGGATGCAAAGGTAATATAAAAAAACGAGAACATTAATAGTTTCCGTGAAATTCTCACGCAAAATAAATTTAGTATATAATGCCATTAATTCTTGCCAGTAGATGATTGATAATTATCTCACACATTAAAAATACAGACTCCCTTAGTAATTAGATTATGGTATTCTCTTTGAATTACTTATGAAAATGCTCTTTGCGAAGTGACCCTCGAAAATATCATCATTCTAGAATGACATAAGTATCTTACTTGTTTTCTTGTATTTTAGGAAATACCAAACTACCTATGCTATATACATCTTCTGGGATTCCAGCTTTCTTTGCCCAAGACCTAAATATCTTACAAGTTATATTCTGTTTAGTTAATATTTTGGAATTCTCGATTGACTTGATTTGCTTTCTCATGACGCTATCGCTATTGGCCTTCATCCATTCGCAATCGGTACCATTGAATAGAGGCTTACCAAAAACATTATCGATATCCGTATTAGTTGCTTCTGTAAATAATAGTAAAAAATCGGAAATTGGCTAAGCAATTGAGTATGAGCGGAAATATAACTTACCATCGTGATAGATAATGAGTGCCTTCTGATTTTCAAATTTCTTATAAGTATCGTCACTCCAACCAAAGGAATATTAATCGGTTTTAAAATGTAACGATTCATAAAGTTTTGAAAATAGTAATTTCCATCATGATATAAACCAATAGTTTTTGGATCATCACCAGGAATTGCACCTCGTTGTAAATAACAGTATTTACTGGGATATCAGAGAAGTTATCCGGTAACGTCTTTGATAAATATGATAACAGGAGTAATATACGCTCGTGTCTCCAGTATTGGTGACAGACAGAGCACGGAAAGACAGGTCAAGGACTTGTCGGAGTATGCAAAATATAAGGGTATCGAAGTCTGCAAGGTCTTTGAGGAACACATCTCTGGCGCAAAGAAGAATGATGAGCGTCCAGTGTTGTGTGAGGCAATGGAATACTGCAAGGCAACCGCATAGGGATCCTACTTGTCAGTGAACTGTCAAGATTGGGTCGCAATGCGTTTGAGGTGCTTGCCTCTGTTAAGGAACTCATTGACTGTGGCATTAACCTCTACATACAAAAGGAACAACTTACATTATTGGACGAAAAAGGACATCCGTCCCTCTTTGCCCCGATAATGATAGCCACGCTTTCGACCTGTGCGCAATTGGAGCGTGATAATATCTCATTCCGATTGCAGTCAGGAAGGAAGCGGTATATAGAGAAAGGTGGTAGGCTTGGTCGAAAGAAAGGAAGCATAAAGACGGTAAACCAAAAGAGAGAAGAATACCGGGAAGTGATAGAGTACCTAAAGAAGGGCTACACCATCCGTGATGTAGCAAAATTGTGTGGCAAGGGAGTGATCACTGTAAAGTGGGTGAAAAAGGAGTTTGTTGGTATAATTTTATATTGAGAATAATTCATTATTTTGCTAAAGCATCATAAATATTAGCCAAACACTGCACGATTTTGGGATTTTTTGTGTACTTTTGCCGATAAATAAAATTGCAATATGGCAAATAAGGACATTAACAGGATTAAAGTAGTCTTGGCAGACAAGAAGAAAACGAATAAATGGCTTGCCGAGCAATTGGGCAAAGACCAAACCACAATATCCAAGTGGTGTACCAACACGTCCCAACCCGATTTGGGGAGTTTGATAAAGACTGCCAAACTACTTGGGGTTGAACTGGCAGACCTTGTCAGAGAGGAGAACGTCGAATAAGTAAACTATAGGCCGAACATTCGAGGCAATATCGTATATATAATAATGAATAAAACAACAGACAACATACAAAATACACTGGCAAATATAGACACAGAAGGATTGTCTTGGGTTGAGAGAAATTTTTCTCATCCCGAAAGGACTATTCGACTTGCCACATCTTTTAGTGGTATTGGAGCTATTGAATATGCATTCAAAAGACTTGGACTCAAGTCTGAAATAGTTTTTGCTGGTGACATTGATGCCAACTGCAAAAAGGCATATTTTGCCAATTACCCAATCAAAGAAGAGCAGTGGCATACCGATATTCATAAATTAGATGCTACACCCTATAAAGGAAAAGTTGACCTTTTTGTTGGTGGAGCACCATGCCAGGCATTTTCTATTGTTGGCGAGCAAAGAGGTTTTGAGGATACAAGAGGAACCTTGTTCCGTGAATTTGCTCGTGTTGTAAAAGAATGTCAGCCGAAAGTGTTTATCTTTGAAAATGTACAAGGTCTTTTCAAGCATGACCAAGGACGGACATGGGAAGTTATTTACAACACATTCAAAGATTATTGCGGTTACGATGTACATTTTCAACTTCTTAATGCAAGAGATTATGGCATTCCACAAACACGTGAAAGGCTTTATTGTATAGGATTCAAAAAGAAAACCAAATTCAAATATCCTGCTCCAATTCCGTTGAAGTACAGAATGTACGATTTTTTGGAGGATTATACAGGCAGCCCTTATTATGTAAAAGAAAAAAATGCGAAAGTGTTGTCTTCAGACGAAGCAAAGAGACAAAGCATTGCTGAAGGCTCTACTTCGGAAGGCTTTAACGATTTTGTCTTTACAGTAAACGAAATCGAAGATAAATATTATCTGTCCGAAAAGGTGGCTAAGTATGTTTTGTGTCCAGGAACAAAAACTTTCAAGACACCGATAAAAACAGATTTAGATATAGCACGTCCTTTACTTCAGTCCATGCACAAAATGCATCGGGCAGGTGTGGACAACTATGTAACATACAACAAGAAGAAAGGAATTGATGGCTTGCGCAAACTAACACCAAGAGAATGCTTGCGTTTGATGGGCTTCAAAGACGACTTTAAAATTGCAGTTAGTAATACTTCTGCTTATATGGAGGCTGGCAATAGTATTGTTGTAGATGTGCTAATAGCCATTCTCAAACAATTAGATATAACAAAATATGGAGTAAGCAATGAAGAATAAATTTTCAGACATACAAAACACGAAATCCAATCTTGACATAGAACACGATTGGCGCTCGTTTACGTTCTCTCATCCAGAGAGAACTATTCGACTTGCGACTTCATTTAGTGGTATTGGAGCTATAGAACACTCTTTGCATAGATTAGGACTCAAATGCCAAATACAATTTGCTGGCGATATTGATGCCAACTGCAAGAAGGCATATTTTGCCAACTATCCAATTAATGAGGAACAATGGCATGACGATGTGCATAATGTGGATGCTACTCGTTACAAAGGAAAAGTGGATTTACTTGTAGGTGGTGCCCCTTGTCAGGCTTTTTCTTTGCGTGGAAAACATGGAGGCTTTGAAGATACTCGTGGCACACTTTTTAGAGAGTTTGCCAGGCTTATCATAGAATGTCAGCCAAAGGTTTTTATCTTTGAAAACGTCAAGGGAATGTTAAGCCATGACAAAGGTAGGACATGGAAGGTGATAAGGGAAACTTTCGAAAACGATTGTGATTACGATGTCTATTTTCAAGTTCTTAATGCAAAAGATTATGGTGTTCCACAAAGTAGAGAACGCATATATTGCATAGGATTCAAAAAAGAGACCGACTTTAAGTACCCGGCTCCAATTACATTAGAAAGAACTGTATACGACTATCTTCAACAGGATGTTAATTCCAAATATCTATTGAAGCAAAAAGGTGCATTCTTCATAACAAGAAGCATTAATACACAAAAGAGTTATACACAAGTAAATGGCAACATTATGCTTTGTCAAAAGCGTAATCAACAATTTAATTGGCATGGAGATTTTATTTATCATCCAAAATTGAAGAATGACCCAAGTACACCTGAAACAGATGAAACGCTCTTCAATGTGTCTGACTACGAGGAGGATTATTATTCAAAGAATGCACCGGAACGGTATGCAATAGAAAAGAATGATAGTTCTTTGCATATGCGACCAGTTGCGCAGAATAAGATTGTTCCGTCAATGGGTAGATATAGAAAACTGACTCCAAGGGAATGTCTCCGTTTAATGGGATTTGATGATAGTTTCAATATTGTTGTTTCCGACACGGAGGCATATAAACAATCAGGAAACAGTATAGTTGTTAATGTATTGATGGCAATACTGCGTCAAATGGATATAACCAAATTTGGATACGATGGCTGATGTAATTTGCAGATGGAGAAATGCAACTCCAAAAACCGTTTGTGAGTTTGTAGAAAAACTACCTCACGAACAAATGTCTTCTGAAGACTTTCGGTTTCATATGGAACCTGATTTCTTCAGAACGGCTTATCAGTTGGCATGTCAATTAGGCTTATATTATGAGAATAATGGGGTTTACATTCCTCGTTTCACCCACAACATAACAAAAGAAGAAGCTCAAGTCTATCTTGAACATTGGATTCATTGTTATTATGCTCCCAACCCTTTTACAAAAAGTTTAAAGGGTTTGGAGGAACCTGTTTTCCTTGTCGAAGAACTGGTAAAATATTTGGAAAGCCATGATGGACGTGCTGATCTAAGAGAAGCATTAACTACAATTTTCCATGACCACATGGGCAATATGGACATTATTACCAACGCCCTGAATAATTATTCAAAAGTAATCCATGTTGAGTTTGACCAGGCAACGTTAACTCCAAATTACAAAGAAATTATGCAAACTATGCCAAATAGAAATGACAAAGAAGCCTTTTACAAGAACTTCGATAATAAAAAAGAGAAACAGAGTATTGCAGTAGGTAATTCTGATTCCAACTATCGTCCCTACATTACCGCAATCAAGTCGAAACCGTTTCTTCTCCTTGCAGGCATATCCGGTACAGGCAAGAGTCGAATCGTGAGGGAGTTGGCACGTGCTTGTTGGGAAGAAGATTCTGATGAATACAAGGTGCAGAAACCAAAGAACTTTGAAATGGTACAGGTGAAGCCGAACTGGCATGACTCCAGCGAACTCATTGGCTATGTGAGCCGAGTGAGTGGAAAGGCGGAGTTTGTGGCTGGCGACTTCTTGAAGTTCGTGGCAAAGGCTTGGGAAGACCAAGATACTCCATACTTTCTTTGCCTCGACGAGATGAACCTGGCTCCAGTGGAGCAATACTTTGCGGAATATTTGAGCGTGGTAGAGTCTCGCAAATGCGGTGAGGATGGAGTCGTTACTACCGACCCCATCTTGAAAAAGGAAGATGCCGAATGGTATTTCAACCTGACGGCAGCGATCACGTCTGATGACAAAGTAAGAACACGTTTCAATGAAGACGGTATCTCTATCCCCCAAAACCTTATCGTTGTGGGAACGGTGAACATGGATGAAACAACATTCTCTTTTTCCCGAAAGGTGCTTGACCGTGCCATGACTATCGAAATGAACGATGTGGACTTGCATGGTGGTCTGACCAAACGCCACGAAAGCATTGGCAAGTTAGGCAACGCTGAACTTGTAGGCTCTGCCGTGGAAGGTGTGGACGTTTACGACGACTACACGGACGTTTGCAACACAGCACTGAGCTATCTGCAAAAGGTAAACGACGTGTTGGAAGGCACTCCGTTCAAGATAGCCTACCGCACGAGAAACGAGTTCCTACTCTATGTGGTAAACAATCTTCCTTATAACAAAGACAAGGACGGCAACGACCTTCCACAAGGTTATGTCATAGCTCGTGCGCTCGACGAGATCACGAGCATGAAGATACTCTCTCGCATTGAAGGTGACGATACAAAGGTTAAGGATAGTCTGCTGGACGCTCTTAGCCAAACCATCACTGAAGGATTGAACACATTAACCGATGAAGATCATCTTGTCAAGTCGGTAAGCGTAGCTAAGTTGGAAGAAATGAAGAACCGCCTCCAGTCTGGATACACTAGTTTTTGGAGCTAACTCATTATAGATATGGAGTTACTGACCATCAAGCATAACGACTTCACAATGAGCGTTGAGTGCAACAAGTTCGATGCCATTTGGACAAAAGCCAAGAGTAACATAGGTGAGCAAAGTCTGCTCTCGACTTATTCCTGGACGGAAGGGGTCGTGTCAGTAGTCCGGGAGACTGAGGCTGGCAAACAAGAGATACTGCAGGGAGAACAAGCCCCGGCAGTATTCTTCGATAATGCCGATTATCCCATTTGGATAGAATTCGAAGACCGTGTGAAGGACGCACAGTTCGGTTCTGAACTGCAAGGCGAAAATGACAAGTTCTCTTTCCGTCGTGGCATCCTTGCAGGATTCTTGAACTACGGCAACGAGATTGGACGTAGCGAGATAAATGTCATCTACAAGACGAAGGAAGGAGCTACACACCGCTTCACTTTTTCCTTTGAAGTGCTGAGTACAAAACTCGACTATCATGAACATTGGCGCAGCATTATTGAGGACATTGAGGCTGAATATCGTATGCTCTCGCTCGACTATATGCGCCGCACCTTCCATGGCTTTGCCCCTGACCCTAACGGAGATACGCCCGAACTGATATGGTGGAGCGTGTTTGCTGGAGAACAGGAGAAGTTTATCCTAGCCTGCAAGAGCATCATCGACCGTCCACGGCATCGGTTGCACGGTCATGAGAGCTACAAACGTGCCGACCGCCTAACCATTGTTCCCCGAACCATCGAAAACGAACTTGCGGAGCATCGAAAAGAAAGTGGACACCTCTATCGAGTGGAGGAACAGCTACAAACCAATGACACGCAAGAAAACCGCTTTCTGAAGTTTGCTTTGGCGCAAATCACATGCAAGTATGACTCTCTGAAACGTCGCATTGAGGGTATCAACACCATTTCCGAAGTGAAGAAGCAAGAGATGGAAGCCACGCTCAAAACCTTGCAACACCTTAGGCGCAACCCATTCTTCCGCACTGTGGGCAGATACAAGGGTATGAGCCAAGAAAGCATGGTGCTGCAAAAAGCCACAGGCTACAGTCAGGTATATCGTACATGGAACTTGCTCCGCCGTGGCTACTCACTTTATGATGGACTCTATCGCTTGCAAACCAAGGACATCGCAACGCTCTATGAGATATGGTGCTTCATAGAAATGAGCCACATCGTAAAGGAGCAGTTACATCTGCAAGACGAAGACGTGGAACACCGCAACCGTATGGAGATGAACGGTGTGTTCACTTGGGAATTAGGCAAGGGCGAGCACTCTCGCATCCTGTTCAAGAAAGATAATGTAGAGTTGGCTGAACTCGTTTACAACCCCAAGAACACCGACAGAGAAAACGACAGTGTGGCCATGAAGGATTTGGTAGTGCCAACTGTGCCGCAGAAGCCAGACATCGTGCTGCAACTTACCAAGAACGACTTGCAGCAAGGCATGAAGATGACCTATCTCTTCGATGCCAAGTACCGTATAGACGGACGGCAGAATGGTGTGGACACTCCGCCCGACGATGCCATCAACCAGATGCACCGCTATCGTGATGCCATCTATTACAAGGACTATGACAGCAATGCGCTAAAGAAAGAAGTCATCGGTGGTTACATTCTCTTTCCTGGTGACGGTGAGACAGCAGATGTAGAGGTGGCGAAGTTCTACAAGACCATCGGTGAGGTGAATATCGGAGCATTCCCTTTGCGTCCGAAAGACAAGCACAATCGCCAACTGTTGGAGCATTTCGTCGGGCAACTCATACAGACGAAGAGCCATGAGACCATTGCCAACGTCATTCCCCAAAAAGGAGCGTTCGTGGAAGTTGGCAACCGTGTGCTTATCGGCTTAGTCGGAGATAACAACCGTGGTCGTGCAGCTAAGGACAGATTCCTCGACAGTGCGGCAACGCTCTACTACACTGGTAGCAAGTTCCCGACAACCATCGCCCTGCAAGACCTCCACTTCTTCATGCCGTATATAAAAGGCAAGGGCGTCAGGGACGTGTACGAGATAACACGAGTGCGAACAATCTCTGCAAAGGAAGCGAAACAACAGGAGGGAGAAGAGGGAGTGAACGACATACGCTTGGCGTTCGAACTGCGTTATGTGCGTCGGCAATACCCTTGTTATCAGCCAATAGATACGAGCAAAATGGCGTTCAATACGTTTATTGATACGACCTTCGATGAACTTTTTGGTATCTTGTTAGAACAAAAGATATAAAAGTGATTTCTGTATTATCCAAATACCTCTAATTATAACGTAAAATGGAAAAAATATTAGAACGCTTAAAGGAAATTACATCATACTATTCTTTCGGAAGAATCCTTGGCTATATAGCGTTTAAGGAAACCATAGGGATTGAAAAGCAACTTGTGCATGGACAAACGTCCAGTATCGAAAGGTTAATCTCAAATGAGATTGATTTTTTAGTTGGTATGTGGATGACGAATGTTGTTATAGACAAGAGTTGGCCAATTAATCAAGATGATAACATTATGTCAGAAGTATATGTTCTAATGAATGACTTGCATAATGCATATGGCTACGCTACAGATTTAGGAAGTCAGTTTATTGAAACGTTTTTCTATGAAGGCGATTTGGGTTATGATTGGCAATTTGCAGATTTTGCTCAAAAGAAATACGACAATTCTTTTATTAAGCAAATCTTAAACGAACAATACCAATTCGATTCATCTTTATTGCTGTCTACATTAGGTAAAATAAAAAGAATAATAACTAGCCAACTTAAAAAGAGGATTGAGGAAAAGAGAAAAAAGAATCAGTACATGTCCCCCATAAATGCTTTCTGCATTAAACCTAATGTCATAAAGCGGAATTTTTCCGTTGGGGAACAACGAATAATTGGCAAATTATCCTACAGACTAGGAAGTACATTGGAAAACAATGTAACAAACATAACAGATAGGAATCCATTCAAAACAACTCCCATCATTGAATTGCCCCACAATAGAGGTATATTTATTGTTGATGTAAACGCATTGGCTATTGCCATGAATGAAACTCCATATTTTTGGTTATTGGATAGAAATGATTTTGGGAAAAGGTTAGGAACAATACGAGGTGAAATTGCAGAAAATATAGTTTTCGACATCATCGCAAGAAGATTTAAGGAAACCTATAGACATATTGATATCAGACTTACGAAATCCTCAAATCAAATTACTGACATAGATGCAATGTTCACTTATAAAGACATTGGAGTCGTTTTTCAAGTTAAAAGCAAGCGATTGACCGAATTGTCACACCAAGGTGATTTGACCTCTATTGAAAGGGATTGTAAGAAAGCTGTAGTCGAAGCATTTGAGCAAGGCAAATCGTGTGTCGCTTGTCTAAAAAAAGCCAGTCGATACTATACTTTAAAGGAAAGATTTGACTATGCAGAAAGGTTGAGGTGGTATAATATTTGTATTACTCTTGACGCATTTCCTGGCATTACATCACTTAGTTATATAATACAGACAACACAAAATGGTACAGAAAATCCTGTTGTTGCCATGTCTGTTTATGACTTAGATATTATATTCTATCTTTTTCAACCAAAAACTCTTGTTGATTATATAAAATTCAGAATGTCATGTGCTCAAAAGGGAATTTATGGCGTAAGTGAGATTTATTACATAGGTGCATTTATGTCTAACGTGTTAGGAAAAGGAATAAAGACTTATAAAAATAGAATTTGTAGAGAATATGCTCTTTATGCAGACTATATAATCAAAAAAGCAAAATCCTCATTGTACAAAAACAAGGATGTAGAATGTGACATTTGCGAACTTCTCTATAAAATACCAGTACTTGAAAGCATAACATGTCAATAATATAAGACCTTAGAGGGATATAAATAAAAGTGATAAATTATGGCAAAGAAATTTGAAATACGAAACAGTACGATGGAATTCCTGACTTTCGTGGCAGAAGGTAAGGAACAAGGCATACAAGTGCTATACAAAGATGAAACAGTGTGGGCTACCCAAAAGGCCATGGCTATGCTCTTTGACTGCTCCGCAGATAACATCGGTTTGCATCTGAAAAACATATATGACACAAATGAATTGAACAAGGAGGCAACTACCGAGAAAATCTCGGTAGTTCAACAGGAAGGTGTGAGAGAGGTGCGACGCAACACACTGTTCTACAACCTTGATGCAATCATTTCGGTGGGCTATCGAGTCAACTCCATCCGTGCCACACAGTTTCGCCAATGGTGCACCTATGTCATTAGGCAGTTCTCTCTTCGGGGCTATATCATAGACAAGAAGCGTATGGAGAACGGCTCGTTTATCGGTGAGGACTACTTTGAGCATTTGCTGGCAGAGATACGTGAGATTAGATTGAGTGAACGAAGATTTTACCAAAAGCTCACGGATATATATGCTACAGCTGTTGACTACAATAAGGATGCACCTACCACACGTTTGTTCTATAAAAAAGTTCAGAATAAGATGCATTATGCAGTGCATGGGCATACAGCAGCAGAACTTATTGTTGAAAGAGCCAATGCAGAGAAAGAACACATGGGATTGACTACTTGGGAAAATGCACCTGATGGTAAAATCGTCAAGCCAGATGTAAGTATCGCCAAAAACTATCTAAAACAAGTGGAACTTGAAGATATGGGAAAACTTGTCAACTCTGTACTTGATTTAGCTGAACGTATGGCAAATCGACATATACCAATGACTATGGAAGATTGGGCTAAACGTATTGATATTATTCTTGAAGCTGGAGGTGATGCCGTATTACATGATGCAGGAAAGGTTTCTGCTGAATTTGCCAAGAGCTTTGCAGAGTCAGAGTTCGAAAAGTATCGTGTGATACAAGATAAATTATTCAACTCTGATTTTGATAAATTCAATTCTTTACCATTTGATGATATTAAGAATTGACAGTCTAAAGGGGATGAGGTGAACTCAAATCACCCCATCCTCCGCTTACTTGTCTATGTATGATGCAACAAAATAAACAATCGAAATGACCGTATAAAGGAAACACGGCAAGAATATCCAAAGCAAAGTCTTTACCCAACCATTCGACAACCACACACCTTCATTCCTTGACATCATATTAGACATGTCATAGAAATGGCGAGTGAGGATGTCCTTATTCGCCTTTCGGTGGTCTTCAAGAAGTTTAGACTCGTTTTCAATGAGTTTCTTCCTGTTGTTGATTGCCTGTTCCATATCGGCATCATCAACCTTAGCTTTGACAGTTATGTCTTTTACTTTGCCGATGTAGGCTTCAATAGCTTTGGTGACAGTATTCGCTTTATCTGAAGCTTCACTCAATTTGTCTTTTGCTTCATGCATGGAAGCAGTAGCCATTTCAACGCCACTTTTTGCCAAAGTCAAACTATTACCAGCATCCTTGTAGGCTTGAAGTTGTTGGTCAAACTTCTCCGAAGCCTTGTCCGTTTCGATATTCTTGTCAATCGTGTTCTCGAAAGAGCCGAAATCCATATCCGAGATTTTACTTTTACCTATTGGCATAGTTTCAATGTTGTTCGTTGAACATTCGATTATCTGCCATATCCTTGCTTCTTGCGAGGTCTGCACAGGCGATTAGCCATCATAGCACAGCGATACGCCCAAGACAGTTCATCCTCGTCCTTGTCACGTCCCCAACCAGAAGTTGCACCACCTCCGCCACCGCCAGACTGGGCGGCAATGGTTGTGGCTGCATCAATGTATTCAGCAAAGAGAAGAATGGCAGTCTTCTGTGCATCACCAATCTTGGCAAACACATTGTCGGCATCCAAAGCGATGTTTTTGTCAATGACATCCAAGCTGTTCTGTGGAATATCAACAGGATAATGATGAAACTCGTCCGTATAAAAGTCGAAGTGACGTATCTTTGGAGTGTTGTCCGCTGTGGGCATGGGTTTGGGCACAGTCATAATCTTTGGCTGTTGGGTATTCTTTGTTGGAGTTGAAACTGGTTTCTCCAATTCTTGATGATGTAGTTTTGTCCAAGTACCTTCAATCTTTGAGGGCATCAGACAACGACCTTTGCCAAGTTCCGAGGACTTATAAATGGAGTTGCCTCGCTTGATGGCATATCCACGCACTTGTCCTTTGCTGTCGGATTGTAGTTGGATATCATATCCCATTTGCGTGAGGCATTTTGTGTATAGTCCCCAATCAAAGTACGGCATCTTAGTCAAAACGGAAAGACAATCATTGGTTATTGCGTCCTTATTTTGGCGGCTCACCTCTTGTACATCTTTCCATCCACGCTGTTGCCCAACCTTGGCGGCAGCAGCCATCGCTCTCTCATAGATATAATGAGCATCATTCACGTTGCCCCTTATGTCTATGCGGTTCGCATCAATGTGAAGGTGCATAATGCCGCTCTTGCTGTCACGATGAAGTGCAACTACATATTGACTGTCTTTGAGATTGGTTGCCTTTGCACTCTTGCGCTTCGACTTGGCGGAAAGGTCAACAGCATCAAACTCACGGATAAAGTCATCCACCAACCTTTGCCAGTCCTCCATCGTCCAACCTCGCGTTTCCTCCGAGGTTGGGGAAACTTCAATACGTATCATGTTACGCTTGAGCGGATGATAACGGTTCAATTTGTCCTCAAACTTCTTCTGCAAGGCAAGCATTCTTGCCCACATTGCCGTTGGGGAAATATCATCGGGCAAGAGATTGGTCTTTACTATCTCCGCCTTGTCCTTATCCACTGAGTAACGTATGGCATTTGCGCCATGACTTATTACCTTTGCTTTTGCTATCATATATGTCGTATGTTCTATTGTGTTAAGTATTTCTCTATCTCAATCATGCGGTTCAAGATTACCTCTGCACTTGTTCTCCATCGTTTCATGAAGATTTCGCTGCGGAGAATATTCTCACGTTCTGTAAGCGGACGACCTTTGAGGAAGCCGAACAATTTCTGTATATCGCCCCTGGCATCCGAAAGGCTGTTCAAAGCCTCCATTTCTTTGTCAGTCAAGCGTTGTTTGGGATATTTGCCCTCCAACCGCTTGCGTGCGTATGCGCTTGTGGTCAGTCCGCAAAGAGCAGCATATTCCGCTATCTCCTTATGGAGTTGCGGTGTCAGCCTTACTATCAGGCGGCTCGTGTATTTCGGAGCCTCCTTATCTATAATTTTCTTATTCATACCAAGTATTGCTTCTATAAAAGTGTGCAACCCAATGCGAGCTTGCGAGCGTTCAAGAAGTCCATTGGCATACGGACAAACGAAGTACGTTTGTATGACATTGGTATTTCTTGCATAGCACTGCTATCAGAGTTTACGCACAAGCACGCTACGCACTGGGGTTGCACCAGTTCACAGACTTGTTGTATAACGGTTCTCAAATTACCCAAGCAACAGCAATTGTGGGGCATCCTCCGCTTCCATCTGTTCCTTGAAAAAATTCCTTCTGGCTTCTGCCTCCAGTTCCATGTAAGAGACGCTTGGCGATGGAGCATCTAACGGCACGCAGTTTGTTGCTTTGCATAGAAGTCCGTCATTTTCCTATCAAGCAAGTCCTAACTAACTCATTCCATCAGTCTGTATCTCATCCACTCTATAAGTAGGATTACGATAGACTATCTTCTCCATCATCTCATTGAGGCGGTCTGCAATTCTGTCCCCATAGCGTTTGCGAATGTCCTTCGGGTCAAGATTCGTTGTCACAATGGTGAAAAGCTGGGCTTCGTATCTCTTTGTCAGCAGGTCAATGATTGGAGTTATGATGTTGCCGTAGTCCATTATCTCAACCGGCTCGGTACCCAAATCGTCAATGGCAAGCATGTCATCTTGTACCAGTTCAAGATACTTCGTATGATTGGTCTTGCAGAGTTGGGCAATCTGCAAAGCGTCAACAATGGTCAAACCATAACAAGCACCATAGGAACTTCCTGGGTCCGCCGTCGGTCTGCGGATTTGCAAACGGCTTATAAGGTTTCGCAAGGCTTTGAGCATGGTGGTCTTGCCGTTGCCGCATCCACCGCAAAGCACCATTCCAAATTTGGAAGAATCAGCGGTGAGCCATTTGGCTATCTGTCTAATCTGGTCATCAATGAACTCGTTATAAACAAATTTTCGATGACGGAACTGCACCTCTGCAATTACCGCTGCCAACAGAAGTTCATACGCTTTATCTTCGTTCACGGGCAATCTAAAACGTGCTATCATAGTCCGTCCCTTCTGTAGCAACTGGACATATTCTGCGATTCTCTTTTTGCTTGCTGAATCCATTTTTACTTTCTTTTTTACTGTTGAAATTTTCACTCGACTTCCTTATAAAAAGTTCTTTGTCTTTATCTTTTATAAGTGTCAAGTCATGCGTCAAACCATCTGTTAAGTTATTTGTCAAATCATCCGTCCATTCAAGCATTGTGTATTTGGACGGTACATGGCGTGATTTCCCCTCAATAAAAGAGATAAGCTTACGCTCGGCAAGGTGTTTCCGTGCTGTAATGACTGTTTGTCTTGAAAGGCGCAAATCATCGCATATCCTGGTAGTGGAACATACAAACGGCATTTTCCAATACCGCTTGTTGCTCTCGTTCACAAGGTACGCAAACAGAGCTATTTCACTGGCTGGCATTGGCGACATCATAGCGGAACGCCACAATTGGTTCATACATCCTATATAAGTCATGACATCACCAGTTTAAGGGTTTCGGCTTGCGCTTGTTTCCTGCAAGAATGGCTGCGTTCTC
>ERZ1034730.211-NODE-211-length-25451-cov-6.396677_pt1 | contig 25451 bp, 15 predicted proteins | sample MGYA00520650_ERZ1034730 | MGnify/ENA primary metagenome ERZ1034730 (study PRJEB33766, sample SAMN09781702) | gut metagenome | biome: gut microbiome | host: Homo sapiens | place: Madagascar | study: EMG produced TPA metagenomics assembly of the PRJNA485056 data set... | reverse complement strand
AAACGATGAAGAAACAAAAAAGAGGGTGTGTCTTGGACTTTTGACACACCCTCTTTTATATTTTCTCTTTTGCATTTTTATTCTTTAGTACCATACTTCAATCTGTGGTGACTCCTTTGCGTAACTTGGCATGCATCTGCCTATTCTTGCGCCGATGTAAGTTGGGTCGCAGATATAGTAGGTCTTGCCCTTGTATTCGTAAGATGTGCCGTTTGCCACTGGCTGGTTGAAAGCCACGGCAGTACATTCATGACCAGGGAACTGGATGAGATGTACATCAAGCCCCAGAATCTCATGCACCAGATAGGCGTAGAAGATGGCACGGTCCTCGCAGTCGCACAGCGGATAATAGAGCGTCTCCTCAAAGTAGAAATACTTCTCGCGCTTAAACTGCTCATCATCTGTGGCGTATGGGAACCCCTTCTGTATGAATCGAAGGATGCGGTTGGCTGCATCCTGTTCGTCCAATCCTGCCACCTGGGTGCGGATCTGCTCCACCACTTCGTTGCGGAACTTCTTGTCTACCACGCTGGAAGCCACGGTAGGAATATCTATCACCGGATATTCATCGAGCATCGGCATGATGCCTGTAGGCACTTCGCCCTTCAGGGTGATGCCCGCCGCCTCGTAGCTGAATGGCTTGGTGCCGCTTCCTATCACGGTCTTGCCGGTGAATCTCAGCTCCATGTCCTTACCCAGTTCTGCATCCTTAGGCAGGTCGCAGGTGCGGAAAGCGCCGCTGTCGTCGATGTTCGGATAGATATAGTACTTCTTGCCGTCGATGTTGATGTATGATTTCTCAAACACGTGCTCGGCGTAAGGCACGAGCATCGCCACCTGATGGTCGTTCATACCCAGACGGATGTTGTAGCCGCAGTTCACCAGAACATACTGAGCAGCCACAATCTTTTCGTTCTGGCTGGCGTTCGGCATCACGGCGTTGATGTATTTCTCTACGAGCATGGCAGAAGCCCAGTCGCTGAGTCCCATCTTGCGCGATTCCGTGGCGAAAGCCTGGGTCACCTCCTTGAGGTCTGATTTCTTTAGGCTTTTCCAGTAAGCCACCACGTCGTTGGTAGAGGCGATGTCCTTCTTAGCCAGCAATATGGCCTTCTGGAACTGGATGTTCTCTCCGTAGTAATCCACGTCGATGGTCTGCTTGCTCACTGGCACCTTCACATGTCCGATATTCGGCAGTGCCGGCATAACTGGGATGGCAGATACGGCTGGCATCAGCGGGAGTTCGATGCCCGAACCGGTGAACTCGATGTCTGGAATATCCGGCTTCACCTCCGGCAACTTCGGCTTGTTCACAGGGTCAACACCTGGACGGATGGTAGGTGCCTTCGGATTCTTCTTGTTGGTAGGCACCTTTGCCAGTGGGTCGGTAGGCAGTGCAGGCACCTTGGTAAGGTCTGGCTTCTTGTTGATTTCGCCCAATCCTCCCTCAGGGATGTCGATGCCCGAACCGGTGTAGTCGATGTCTGGAATATCCGGCTTCACCTCAGGCAGCTTCGGCTTGTTCACAGGGTCGATGGTAGGGCGTACCTTAGGTGCAATCGGGCTCACCGGCATCTTAGGCTTCACGGTCACCGGCTTTTCCGGCTGCTTAGGCTCCGTATAAGTAGGTGGAGTCTTTGGCTTAGGAACCTGCGAGCGTATATCTCCCTTAAATTTCTTATACTCTTTCCACACACCTTGCATGTACTTATCGTAGTCGGTAAGTATGGTGTTGCGGAACTTGTTGTAGTCGTCCATCATGCCTTGTCTTGCCTGCTGGAACTGCTTCACGAAGTCATCATTCTGCGCAAAGGTTGGTGTTGCCTGTAAGCCAAGCAACAGTATCATGCTGAGTGTAGGATATATTCTTTTCATAAGCTCTTTTTTATGTTGTACACTATTATAAAGATAGATATCTGTTGCAAAGATACTATTTTTTTCTTTATAGTCAAACAAAATTCATAAAAAAAGCTCTCCACCCCATTATTTTTTTGGGATAGAGAGCCTGACAGTATAGTTCTTAGAAGTTACCTGGCCCGATAATACCCCAATCTCTATTCGAACGTGGCAGGTTCGAATTGATGTTCGGGTTGCGGTCTGGCTGCCAGGTTCTTACCTTGATGGATGGATTCTCAGGGTCGTTGAAATCCACCATCAGGAACAGGTAGCCATGATCGCCATAGTTGGATGAATAGTAATCCTGTTTAATCTGGATGCCGTAGGTCTCGCCGCCGGCGCCCATCTTCACCACGTCGTTGTCGGCAAAGCGGATATTGATAAACTGGTTGCTCTGGAAGCACATCTTCAGCTTTCTCAGATACTCGCTCTTGGTCTGACGGGTATATTTTATCAGTGGCTTGTTGTCGCCGAAGGTTGATGCCTGATCCTCCATGCTGAGTCTTGGATTCCTCTTGATCACATGACCCGTGATGATGGTGGCATTGTCGTCGAACACGCTCTCCAGATAGTCGAGTCGCTTCAGGGCGAAGGCGGTCTTGTAGTTCTCCAGGAAGGTGGCTATCACCATCTTGGCATAGTCGCTCCAGGCACCCACACCCTTGTCGAAGATGTCGGTCTTCGCCTGGCTGCCCAGTCCGAATGCCACGCATTCTATCTTCCTATCCTCGCCGAAGGTGAAGGTTACGTCTTCCACGAACTTGCGCTTGTTGTTCCTGAAGGAGAATGCCATCGGTATGCTGCGGCACACCACGCGCTTGCCCATCGTGTAGAACGAGAACTGCGGGGTGCCCAGCAGTCGTGCCTGTCCGTAGTTGAGCAGCTTCTTGTACATCTCCAGTCCGTCGGCAGAGAAGCAGTCGTTTACGCTGTCATATTGCCGGGTCTTGATGGCGTTCACCACGCGGTTCATGATTCCGGCGAGCTGTTTCTCGTCGTTCACCTTGCTCAGCGTTTCCAGGTTGGCAGCCGATTCCGTCTTCACCGATTTCTCGAATTCTTTCCTGGCTTCGCTGGATACCGCCGATTTCTTGTCGAGGTTGCTGATGTATACGGATGCGTTCTTGAACGGTGTACCCTTGAAGAGCTGCATCACGCTTTCCAGCTCCTTGTCTATCTGGCACTGGTCGGCGTATTCATATTCGTATTTCAGCTGTAGACTGTTCACGTCAACGCCCGGGCGCAGTTCCACGATTCCCATGCCGTCTTTGGCACTGTAGAGGTTGCTCCAGGTCTGACCGTCGAAGTAGGTGTAGTCGATGCTGGTCACCGGTTCGCCCTTGTATTTGATGAAGAGATTGATGTCGTTGCCGTCTTTGCTGGCTATTTGGGTAGATAGATTACTCATGATCTCTTCTATCTGTTGTGGAATCCAGGTTACGAGCAGTCGTTGTTCGCCGTCGATGTCCATCTTCACGCTATTGGGATACTGCAGGCTTCTTACCATGGCGAAAGCCCAGTAGTAGTTGCGCAGGGCGTCGTCAATCTTCGCCTTTTCCTCGGCTCTCATCGCCGACCTCACATAGTCGAACACCTTTTCCTTGCGTTCGTCGAATATCTTGATCACCTCGCTGCTCTTGATGTATCTCAGCACATGGGTCTGTGGCGCATTGCTGATAACGAGGTTATTGGTGTTGGTGAGGGTAGCCTGAGCATAGCTGTTCATCACCGATGTCACCGCCGTCTTCGAATCGAATCCGCTGTTGGTGTTCAGTTCTTCTTCGTTAATCTGGAAGGAGTTGGAAACATGGAGCGAAATCTTGCTGATCAGGTCGTTGAGTGCAGCCTGGTCGGCAGAGGAATAGGTGTCACCCCATCCTTCTCCGCAGATGTAGCTCGCATCGTTTTTCAGTTCTTCCGCCTTCTGCTCTGCCTTCAGTTCTGCTTTCTGTGCCGCCTTTTTCCCGCTGGCACTCTGTGCGCAGCAGGGGATAGGGAGGCAGGTAATCAGTGCGAAGGCAAGGAGCATTTTCTGTAGTCTGTGCATAGGTTACTCTGGCTTGAATCCTTCCTTTACGAATTTGCTGACGAGACTTGCGTATTTCTGTGCGGCAGCCGATTCCTTAGCCGCATTCTCCAGGGCAGCCAGGCGTGCCTTGGTAGCCGCATCCTGGTTTACGATGAAGAAGCTCTGCATCTCGTAGGTGCCGTCGCCCAGGTCGTGAATCATGCTGAAACTCTCCTGCATCTCACCCTTGATTTCCTTTTCCACCAGGGTCTGGTAGGCTGCATAGAAGTTGTCTTTCTCCAGACTGTCGCTGGCGGCGATGTCGCTCACGATTCTTGCCTGTATGTTGCTGCCAGCCTGGCGTGCATAGGTGTTGCAGGCATTGTTGATGGCTGTCTGATGACCGATATTCTTTGATTTGAACTTAGAGGCGATGCCTACGATTTCGAAGGCATTGTCTCCGCCCTTGGCGAGTTTGTCGTAATGGGAGAGCAGCGCAACTTCCAGGGAACGTGAAGAGGCATAGATTTGCCATTTCTCCTTCTTGAATTGCTTCATTTTCACCTTGTACTCTTTCTTGAGCTGTTTCTCCAAGATGGAATTCTGTGCTTGTACTGTGGTGCAGTTCAAGGTCAGTGCCAGGGCTGCCACCATCATGATCATAATCTTTCTCATAATTATACCAATTTTTATTCTATTATCACTTGTTTTTTATTTTCCCTTAAGGCTAAAAATAATTAGCCTTAAGGGTAAATATATTTAGCCTTAAGGGAAAATTTTCCTGTGGTTCTGGATGTATATCTTTCCCTTCACCATTTGTTTCACTTCCCTGCCGCTCAAATCGTAGATTCGGCGGTCGGCTGGTTGCTTTCTGTCATCTGCCGTCGGGGCGATGATGCCGTTCTCCACATCATCCTGTCCCGGATTCTGTGGCTCGCCCGGAGCATCCGGGTCGTAGACGAAGTGGGCGGTAAGCGTGGTGTGGGCTTCCGGCATCAGGAAGTTGAAACCTGCCTCTTCGCTTACCAGACTGTCGCCTTCGTACCAACCTTCAAAGCGGAACCCCTGACTGGCATAGGCTTGCAGCCATACCTCCTGTCCTGCCTCTGTTTTCTCGCCGCTGGTTCTGTTGAACGAGCAACTGCCTTCCTTGTTGGTGTTCAGGTAGAGGCGGTAGGGGTTCGAGGTGACTGGCTCATCGGGCGGAAGAGGGTCATAGCCGAACACAGCCACAAACTTCACGTTCTTTGCCTCCATCTTGTAGGTGAACTCCTGGTCGGTGGTGTATTCCTTGCCATCCTTCAGCCAGTACTTGAAGTAGTAGTTGCTGTTGGATGAGGAGGTTCTTATCTGTACCTCCTCGTCCTCGAAGTATTCGCCGCTTCCCGAAGTATAACCATACTCCGCTTCCACGTTCACCTTATATCTCAGATAGGGCTCGGGTGGAGCAGGAGGGTCGAAATCGGGGGTGGTTGCCCCAAGCTGACCGCTGCCCACAAGGAGCAGCAGCCATGCCAGGATATGATATCTTAATAGTCTATTCATGATCATTCGATTTTCTGACTATACCTTATTATATATATAACCTGCTGAGGCTTTACTTCACCATCACCTTGGTGCTCATGCCGTTCACCTTGACGATGTAGACACCGGCTGACAGGCGGAGCATTCCGTCGCTGTTGCTTGAAGCCACCTGGGCACCGTTGAGGTTATAAACATCTACGTTCTTGCCGTTGCAGCCATTAATCTGGATGCCCTCTTCGGTAGGCAGAATGTTCACGCCAGTCTTCTTCACTACGTCGGCGATGCTGGTTACGCTGCTGTTTGGTGTCAGCAGGAATCGCTTGTTGAAGGTTCCTGCCTCGCTGGTAAACTCATAGTCGCCGTTGGTGAGGTCGATGGTGATACCTGCCACGTTATCCTTCAGCAACATTGGCTGGTCCATGCGCACTGCCGAGATGGTGAAGGTGCCAGACTTCTTGGCGGTGAAGCCGAGCTGAACGCTACCCATAGGACGCTCGTTGATGGCAAACTTGGTACCCTTGCCTTCCACGCTGTAGAGCTGAGGAGCCTGGGTCAGAGTCATGAACTTGGCTGCATCGCAATCCATTTCGTAGTTGCGGCTCTTCTTGTCGTTGAATACCACGCGGGTCTTGTCGCTGAGTGAACCGTCGCTTACGTTCAGGTTGATGATCATACGGCTAGGAACGAATCCGCGTGCCAGTCTTCTAGCCTTGGTTTCCTGCGCTCTGATTTCGCTACCGGTCTTGGTGAGTCGGTCTTCAGCCTTGAACTCGATGGTGCTTGAAGCGGTAGGCTTCTGCACGAAGAATGCCTGGAATGGATGCAGGGTGTAGTCATCGTCGCCAGGGCGTACAGCCTCGTAAGAGTTTCCGTTCCAAACGGTGATAGGTGCCTCATAGCCGAGGTCGTTCACGTTGTAGTAGCTGGTCTGAGGGTTACCGATGAAGTTCCAGCTGGCATCGAAGTTGTTGCCGGAAGGGAACACATCGAGTTCCTTCATGATGTTGTTGGCATCGAGCTGTCCAAACTTCTCCTTGGTTACCTTGAGGGTGAGTGTACCAGCCTTGTTGGTCTGGAAGATATATCCCTTGCCCTGTTTGAGCCATTCCTCGTTATCTGGCAGATTAACCCATCCGCCGCTGCCTTGGTCGGCACGGATAGAGCCGTCGTACATCTTCCATTTATATTCTCCCGGAGCCTTAGTATCAGAGAGTTTGATATCGAATGGGAAGCTGAAGAAGTACCATTTGTTTTCAGAAACAGAGATATCGAATCTCATTTTCTTGGCGTTGAGGTTTCCGTCGGTGATGAGGGTTCCTGAGTTCCCTTTATCTCCGTCGCCCTTGATGGTAACGTCGCCAGCCTCCTGGTTGTCTTTTCCATCCACCTTCAATCCTCCGTCTTCCTTGATATCGATATCCGGTGTTCCGTCGAATCGTTTGTCTTCGAGTGTAAACTCCTTGTCGAGATAGAAGTATTTATAAGGTTCATTAAACTCATGTATCTCCTTAAACTGGCTCCACTGCGTGTTGAGATAATAGTTATCCACGCTCTGGGTTGGGACGTAGAGGGCAGTATTTGAGAAGTTACTGAATGTGTTCTGGTTGATTGAGATAGGGAGTACGGTGTAAGCGTAAACCTTCTCAAGATGGCAGCCGGAGAAAGCTCCATCTTCAATCTTTTCCAGAGTACTAGGTACTCGGAGTTCTAGCAAATTAGTACAACCATTAAAAGCTTCGTCACCAATGGAGTTTAATCCCGGTAGGCTAATGCTATCTAATGATGAACAATATCTAAAAGCAAACCGATTGATAGTTTTTAATGATGGAGGAAAATTTATCTTTCTTAAATTATCACAAGATTCAAATGCAGACATTTCTATTGTTTCAACACCATTAGGTATGATTATTGATTCAAGAGATCTACAACCATAGAAAGCATTTTCTCCTATTCTTGTAACACCTTCTGGAATATTTATTTGTTGTATAGCACTGCAACCATAAAATGTGTTGTTGCCAATTTCTTTACAACCATTAAAGATAATATTCTTTAGATTAACACATTTAGAAAAATGACCATTTCCAGAACCCCACTCTTCTTCTTTTCCAATGTATTCTAGTTGTTCTGGTAAAACGACGGATCTTAAATTATTGCAGTTTTTAAAAGCTCCGTATATCTGTTTGACGCTTTTGGGGCATTTTACAGTTATAAGTTTATCTAACTCAGAAAATGCATAATTTCCCAAGATACTATCTTGGGTACAGTTACCTTCGTAATATTCGTATGGGTTAGCCACAATATCAGCATCCGACAAATCAAGATGGTGTAGATTATCCATCTTGTTGCGGAACAACATAATGTCATAGCCATTAATCGTACCGCTAACCTTCAGTGATACGATATTATTCAAGTTATTTCTATCCAATTGCTGCAATAAACCTGGTGCATTGTCCTGGGCAGTCGTTTTGACATCATAATCTAATTTTGCTCCAATAGCAATGATTTGACCTGCAAAATCTTTCCATACATCAGTTGTTTTATAAGCATTGAGTGCTTCTTCTGGAACCAATACTACTGCATTTTTTCCGAAAGAATTGCCAAGTGATGGTACTTTTATAGCATTGATGGTGACATTGTCAATATCATTAAATGTATTGTTTCCTATAGAAGTAATAGTTGCAGGAAGAATAAGTTCTTTCAAATTTGTTCCTTCAAATGCAGATTCTCCAATTGTTGTTACATTAGCAAAATCTACCTTTGTCAAGTTGCTGCAATTTTTAAATGCATAATTTGCAATTTCCTTGGTTGCAGGCAGTGTAAGTTCTTTCAATCCTGTACCTTTAAATGCATACTCTCCAATTGTAGTTACATTAGGTAAATCTACCTTTGTCAAGTTTTTGCAATCTCTAAAAGCGTCTTTTGGAATTTGTATGATAGTTGCAGGCAGTGTAATTTCTTCCAATCCTGTTTCCTCAAAAGCAGAATTTCCAATTTTTGTAATATTAGTAAAATCAAAGCTTGTAAGTCCAGTACAACCACTGAATAACGCTGAAGGAATCTCTGTTAGAGTACTTGGGAGTTTTATTTCTTTTAGATTTTTACAGTTTCCAAATATACTGGCGTATGGCCATGATGAGCAGTTGGATAAATCAATTGAAGCTAATGATTCACATCCTTCAAAAGCTGAACCACCAATAGATATAACGCTTGCAGTTTCTCCTAAGGAAACCAAATTTGTGCAATCAGCGAAAGCTCTTGTGTCGATAGTTTCACAAACTTTAAGGATTGCGGTCTTTAATTTTTTGCAATAATCAAAGCCTGCAACATATTCACAATTGCTTAAGTCTATAGAAGTCAGGCTAGTTGATTCAAAAGCACTGCCATAACATGTTGTAATATATTGTGAGTTGATAACTTCTGTCAAATTATGGCAATTACAAAAGGCACCATATATTTCAATAGAATTTTTCGGTAAAGTTACTTTGGTTATTACTTCTGAATTTGTAAAAGTATCATATAAAGAATTAACAGCATAAGCTGTTTCTCCGTCATATACTTTTTCTGGCACGACAACTTCTGCCCCATAGTTTGAGGCACCAGTAAGTCTTGCGAAACTTTCATCATATGTTGCACTGCATGTCCATGTCACGCCATTCTCATCCGTATAATCGAATGCGAAGCCATGCAATATGAAGCAGAAAAGTATCAGTATTAATGTAAAAAATCGTTTCATATTTCTTTGTTTAATTAATTTTGTTTTTTATTCTTAATTGAATTTCTCCAGTGCCATTTCCCGTCCCCGAAGGGGGCGAATGTGAATAACCGCTGGTGGAATGACCGAAGGGAATGGAACCTGCGGATAGCAGTCACACTCTCTCCAAGCGTCCCCGGAGGGGGCGAACAGGAGCAAGAAAGGATGTGCTCGATGATGTCGAAGTATTCTTATGTCATAAGCCGTTCGTTTTATTAAGTTATTTTTATTATCATTCGCCAGTTCATAGGCTTTTCGCCTAATATTACCTTTTCGCTGGCAAAGTTACGAAAAAAAAACGAAAGTGGATTGGTTCAATTTGGTTCAATTTCATTTTCCATCAAAAAAACTTAGTGGTTTCTTGTAACTTGCTTCTTAAACGTCTTGTTTTGAAGACCCAAAGGACAGGGGGCATCCCAAAATACCTTCAAGTCCATATTGTTGTATAATAAACTATAAAAAATAAGCTTTTGTATGGTTTTATGAAACAAAATCCTTAAATTTGCAGTCGGAAAAATATGCAATGATTCCGACTAAAAAATAATATAGAAAATGATGCAAACATCTGTAGTTGAAAAGATTAAGAAAAAAATAATACATTGTAAGTTCGGCGAAGTATTCTTTGTGTCTTCCTTTCCGCAATACGATGTAGAATATGTCACCAAACTATTGGCAGTATTTGAGAAGGAAGGTATTATCTCCCGAATATCAAAAGGTGTGTATGTCAAGGCGCGTAAGACTCGTTTTGGCATACTCTATCCCTCTGCCTTTGAGTTGGTAACGGAGATTGCTAAGAGAGACAAAGCTGTGATTATTCCTACAGGGGTGACGGCTGCCAATCAGTTGGGCTTCTCAACACAGGTTCCAATGATCACAAGTTTTCTCACTACTGGTTCCAGTAGAAAACTTGTGATGGGAAAACGTATTGTCCTATTGAAGCATGGTGCTCCGAGAAACTTTGCTTTCAAATGTGTATTGATGCGTGACCTCGTACAAGCACTTCGTTGTATCGGTAAAAACAATGTTACTCTAAAAGATGAAGCGCAAATTTCCAAACTAATGGCAGAGAACCTTGAAATGGAAACAATAGAACATGACTTACTGTTAGCACCCGTATGGATGAGAAATATTATTAAACGAAACATAAAAAATAAGGTATTATGAGTAAATGGATAGATTTCACGATAGATGAACGTAAGGCGATGATACAAACTGTCAGCGAGGCAAAGCAGATAGACGAAGCTTCTGTCGAAAAAGACTGGTGGGTAACTGCTGTGCTCTATGCCATATTTCATACGAGTATTGGTGAATATCTCTTATTTAAGGGAGGAACAAGCCTTAGCAAAGGATGGAACATTATCAATCGTTTCAGTGAGGACATAGATCTTGCCCTTAGTAGAGACTTCTTCTTAAATATTAAGAAACTATCGTGTGCAAACTGTACATCAAACACGCAGATACACCATTTGCGCGAGAATGCGCAAGACTATATACTTGGAGAATTCAAGTTAGAGTTAGAGAAAGTATTTAAAGACTTGGGATTGCCGGTAACGGTTATCAGTGATAGAGACATGTTGGATGAAAATGGAGAACGATGCTTGGTTCCTCATGACAAAGACCCATCTGTTATTTTCATCGAATATCCCACGCTTTATAAGAGTTATGCTTCGTATGCCACTCCTATGGTAAAGATTGAAATTAGCGTCTTATCTATGACTGAGCCATTTGAGATGAGGCGTATCTCTTCATTGGTGAATCAGGCATTTTATGGTGAGGATGTGGATTCTGATTATGTACAGATAATCAGAACGGTAACTCCTGCCCGCACCTTTTTAGAAAAGGCATTTCTCCTTTGTGAGGAATATCAGAAAGTCGAACCGCGGACCCATCGAATGACACGTCATTTTTATGATTTGGAAAAACTGATGCGAACGCCATATGCAGAAGAGGCTCTCAAAGATGTAGAGCTATACAAGGATATCGTTAATCATAGACGTAAATACTATCACGTTGGTTATGTAAATTATGACAAAGAACTGCCACAAAATATCCAGATTATTCCTAGTGATGCACTTTTGCCAAACTATGAGGCCGATTATAATGAAATGAGAAATAGTTTCATTTATGGGGACTCTTTGGATTTTTCTGCGCTCATGGTCAGAATGGCTGAACTTCAAGAAAGCTTTCGTAGGATTTCAAATACCAATGGTAACAAATAACATATAACTTCACTATATTCATCCTTCACATCCTTATCTTGTTCAATTTCATTTTCCATCAAAAAAAGAGGGTGTGGCACAAACCACACCCTCTTTTTTCTTCGCTTAAATCCCAGATAATCGGGATGGACTATCATTTGATAGCTATCTTCTTCTGGTTTACAATATACACTCCGGAAGGCAGAGACTCTATGCTTTCTGTTTCTCCGGCTGCAATCTTCACGGTCTTGATGAGCATGCCTTTCGTAGAGAAGATGTTCACCCATCTCGTGATGTCGCTGTGAATATGGAGCGTCTTGCCTACTGACCATGCTTCCAGGCCCGCTACCTGCTTCATCGGAATCGACTCGATGGCTGTGGTTGTCTCGTCGAAGACGGCCAGACAACGGGATGCCGTGGTGGTTACATTCTGGATATACGCCTGGAACGGATGCACCACAAAGGCATCACTTACGAAGACACTGCCCGGCTTGTAATCCTGGTACGCCTCCCCAACATTCAATGCATACACACCATCCTGCTGTGACAACTGATCGAAGTTGCTGACGAAATCCTTCTGACCATTGCTCTCCACCTCATTGCGGGTTACTCCGATAGAAGCGTTCTCGGCAGAGAAGGTAACCTTGCCAGCCAGGATGTATTCATCAGAATAATACTCCGAGTTAGGCATACAGATAATGTATGGCTTGTATGCCTGGATATCGGCAGCACGGGTAAAGGTAGCTGCACCCTGACTCAAATCGTAGAGCCAGAATGGCTTCGCCTCGCCCGTCGGCAAGCCCTTGGCAAATGGCGCTATCTTGCCATTGGTCTCGTGCGTCATCTCCTGCACATCGAATGGAAGGGAAATCGTCTCGTTGCCCTCGCTGGTTCCTATCACCGTGGCCTGCTGGAAGTTACGGGTATACGTAATCTTCTTTGCCACGAAGGCTGAAGGACAGAAGAAGGCGCCGTCGGATGCTTCTCCATCGGCGATGTCGCTCAGCGTAATCGACTCGGCTACGCCCGCAGCTACCACGTTCTTCAGGGTGGCTGGTGCAAAACTCTTGGCATTTACATACAAGAGGAGGTTTGGATTGTTGATGCCATCCAATACCTCGGCGGCGATGTTGATGTTGGCATTCCAGGTTACTGCAGCCAACTTCCTGTTGTTGCTGAACAACTGCTTGCCGCAGGCGGTGAGCGATGCAGGCAGACTGACGGTCTTCAGATTCATGTTGGCGAATGCCTGGTCTGCCAGGGTGTTATCGCCTACGGCCTTTCCGCCTTCGTTGCAGCCCTTGATGTTCGCCTTCGCCAGATCCAGATGCTGCAGCTTCTCGAAGGAAGCAATCAGGGCGATGTCCTCGGCGTTGAGGCTGCCCACTACCTGGAGCGTGTTGTCCGCAGGTTCGCCGTTGCACCATTCCATCGCCTTCGCCAGATTGCCCGCCTCGGTGAGACTTGCCGTCTTGCCGTTGTAGCAATAGGCAGGAGTATAGGATGCCACCTTCGATGGGTTGAGCCACTGCTTCATGGCGATTGCCTTCACGGTGCAGAGGGTATCTATCTGGATGCCATTCTCTGCGTCGTAGCGCAAGGAAGCGTCGCTTGGTTCGGTACCGTCGGTGGTGTAGTAGATGGCTGCATCCTCGGTAGGCACATCGAGCTTCACGATTCTTCCGTTATAGGAAGCCTCCTTCACAGGCTCGCAGGCGAAATAGTCAGGCACATAGGTCATCACCTCCGAACTGTTGAAGCCCTCTGCCGTTACCATCGCCTTCACTGGACGGTTGTCGGTCAGCGTCAACGCATCGGTATAGATGGTAGAGCTGCTGGTTGGGGTGGAACCGCCAATCTCATAATGAATCACGGCTCCCGCCATGTTGCTGCTGATGGTAAGCTTGCCATCGGCGAAGGTGCAGGTAGGCTCGGATGCCTTGAAGTAATCCACCGTATAACTGTTAACCACGGAAACCAGCAGTCCGTCCTTCACGGCAATCGCCTTGTAGGTGGCGTTGCGGTTGAGGCTGATAGGACCCGTATATTTCTGGCTCTTCACGGTAGGCGTCGTGCCGTCGCTGGTGTAGTAAATCTCCGCCCCCTCTGTTCCCGAAGCGATGGTCAGCAGGTTGTTGGATACGTTGAAGGTAGGAACCTTGCAGACGTATGGACTGAAGATGGCTACATCCGAAGTATTGAAGTCCTTGGCAAAAGCGATAGCCTTCACGGTCATGTTCTCCGTCACCTCGATAGGTTCGGTATAGATAGGAGAAGACTCCGAAGGTTCCTTGTCCTCGCCAATCTCATAGTGGATAACCGCACCTGGGGTGCTGCACGAAATCACCAGTTTATCATCTACGATGCTCATCACCGGAGCTGCTGCCTGCATGTCGCTGATTACGAAGGTAGCCGTGGCAGAAGTGATATGTCCGTCCATCGCTGTCAGCGCCTTGATGGTTCCATTGTGCTGGATATCAATCGCCTTGTCATACTTCTGGCTCTGGATGGTAGGCTCCGTTCCGTCTGTGGTGTAGTAGATGCTGGCACCCGCTGTGGCGGTAGAAAGCTCCAGCTTGTTGCCGGTGCGCTTGAAGGTTGGCACGGCACAGATCAGGTTATCCACATTCAGTTGATAAGTGGTAACCGGCGAGTCGTGGTAATCGTTGCGCAGGGCTATCGCCTTCACGGTGCAGTTCTTCATCAGCTCCACCGGACCGGTGTAGAGATTGCTCTTGCTGGTAGGCTCTGTTCCGTCCAGCGTATAGTAAATCTTGGCATCGGCGGTAGGGGTGGTGATGCTGATGTGCAGATTGCTGTAGCTGATGGTTGGCGCTGCCACGGCATAGCTGTCTATCTGATAGGTGGCGATATAGGAGTCGGCACAGTCCTTGCCGATGGCTATCGCCTTGACGGTGGCGTTGTGGTCGAGCTTGAATGCCTCTTTGTAGAGCTTGCTTTGGGCATTAGGCTCTGTTCCGTCGAGGGTATAGTATACCTTGGCATTGGCATCGGTGCAGGAGATGCTCAGCATCTCGTCCTTGTAGTTGATGATCGGCGTAGGCATTGCATTCTGCTTGTCAGAGAGGCGCAGACTGGTATTGCTGCCCAGGTTGTAAACCACGGCGTAGTAGGTGCCCGTATTGAAATAGGTGGCCTTGCCCTGCTGGGTATCTGTTTCGCTGAAGCGCTGCATCTCGGTTCCGTCCTCGTTGTAGAGGGCTATCCTGCTCGCCTTGGAAGATACCAGATAGTAGGTGTTCGCCTTGTCGATGGTGAACTTCACGGCATGGAAGTCGCCCCTGCCTATCTTGTCGAGACTGATGCTGCTGTATGGCTTCAGCTCCACCGCCTGCCTGTTGATGTTGTCGGCAATCACGGTATCCTTGTGTAGGATGTTGCTCCACTGACGGTTGCTTCCCTGAAACTGCATGCTGAAGTTGAGTTCGCTTTTTCGGCTCATCTTCACGGTGCTGCTAGCCTTGTCGATGGAGAACTTTCCGTCTTCCACCTTGGCAAACTCGGTAGGGGCAGGGATGTCGAAGAGGGTGTTGGTGAAGCTGATTTCCTTCAGGTTGTCGAGCTTCACGTTTGTCACCGACTCGTTGAATCCGTATTTATATCCGATGAGGCTTGCCTCTGCCTCCGGAGTTGTATCTGGCTTTTCCGATGGGGCGATGTAGAACTTGTAGCTGTAGTATTTGTAGCTGCAGTCCTTCGCCTTCATGCGGATGTTGAGTGTATGGAGTCCTGGTGCATAGCCGGCGATGTCTATCTCGTTAGAGAGATTGCCTGTAGCCGTCTGGGCAGTCTTGGCGTTCTGGATGTCGTTGTCAATCCAGTAGGTATAGTTGCCCTGCAGGGTGTCGGCTGTCGCAGCATGCGTCATGCATCCGAGGAGTGCTGTTGTAAATAATGTCTTCCACATAATCTTTTATTTTGCGGTTACTTTTGCGTTCACTTTTACTTTGGTCTTGGTGTCGTCCCAGTTTACCGATGCATTGGTTATCTGCGGACGGTTGGTTGGGGCAAGCAGGGTGGCTGCATCGCTGATGTTGCTCGGAATGCTGCCGCCGAAGATGCCCACCACGGTGCCGTCGGTGCCCAGATAACTGCTGGCTGCCAGTTGCTCTCTGGTGAACTTGCAGGTAAACGGAATCGTAGTTCCCAAAAGTGACTCTTTAATGAGGATGCAGTCCTGCAGGGCATACACCTGGTCGGTGGCGTTGTAGAGCGAATTGGTTACCACGCTGGTTCCGTTGCCCGGGTTGCCGTTGAAGTCGGTGTTGCTGATGCTTCCGATGATGGAGTTGGTTATCAGCGAGTTGTCGGCTCCGCAGAGGTTCTTGATGTAGCAGTGGTTGGCACGGATGTTGTCGCAGTCGCCCAGGTTGATAAGTTCACTGTTGTAGAAGGATGCCTTGGCTGGTGTGCGCAGGGAAGTCATGTAGGAAACCAGGCATCGGCGGCATTCGATGTCTACCGCAGCGATGTCGGCACGGCTGGTTCTGAATTCCAGGATGCGGCTCTTCTGCAGGGTGAGTTTCACGGGATGGGCGAGGGTATAGTAGGTGCCGTCTTCCATCTCGTTGTAGAACTCGATGCGCAGTCCGTTGCTGGAGGTGGCATTGAGGTTCTCCAGGTTCACTCTGAGCGAGTCCTTGCCGGGAGACTTGATTTCGATGCAGTCGCTGCTGTTCTGGCAGTTGATGTAGGAAGCATCGGCACCGATGATGGAGATGCTTTTGCTTATGGTAAACTTGCTGGCGTAGTTGCCGTTAGCCAACAGCAGGGTATCGCCTTCGGCAGCCTGTTCGATGGCCTTTGCCATCTCGCCCGGCGCAAAGGAGCGGGCGATGACGCCCTGGTGCTGAAGGAAGATTCTGCCCTCGTCGGCTGTTGTGGCTGCATGGCTTACTGTAGCTGTCAGCATCATGCCACAGATGCAGAGGAATTTATAGAGTCTGTTCATCATTTTATGTCGAGATTAAACATGAGTTTATGATTGGAACTGTTGATGTCGAGCACCGGATTCTGAAGCTGGGGTGCTTCGAGGGTGAGCGAGTAAGGAGTGGTTCCTCCCAGGGCACCCATCACCGTGTTGTCGTTTCCGATGCATCCCTTCGAGGTCAGCGTCTCGGTGGTCCAGCGGCAGGCGCCGGTGGTATCGAGAATCTCATCGTTCGAGAGCAGGGCGAAACTGTCGGTCTGCTTGCAGATCTTAAACGGATTGTAGGCTTCCGATGTCTTGCGGATCAGCACGTTGGTCAGGGTTACGGCTGGGTCGAAATAGCGGGTCTCTCCTTCCACCGCCTTCAGGTGGTCGATGATGGAGTTGCTGATGTCGCCCTTGAAACTGTTCATGTATTCGTCGCCGTCGTCGCCGCTTCCTCCCAGTTCGTAGATGTTGCAGTGGTTCAGACTGATGTGCAGGTTGTCGGAATCAACGATGCCGAAGTTGCAGCTGTTGATGAGACAGTTTTCTGCACGGAAAGCCTTCAGTTCTGTGCTCCATCCGTTGATGCTCAGGTTCAGCTTGCTGGATTTCAGCTGTGTATCGTCGATGCTGGCATTGATGCTGAGCAGCACATAGCTCTTCAGGATATCCAGTTTGGCGAGACTTTGTCCGATGGCAAGGTTCGACTTGATGCCGTAGAGATGGCATTCCTTCCTGGCATCCGTGATGTCGATGGCGAGTGCACCGATGTAGGTATCTTCTCCTTCGCCCACGATGCAGACGCTCTTGCTGATGGTGATCGGTTTGGCACCGTAGTAGATTTCCTTGCCGTTGCTCATCGCCTGGAAACCGTAGTTGCCGTTGGTGAGGAAGAGGGTGTCGCCATCTACACTTGCCTCCACCGCCTCTTTCAGTTTGTCGGCGGCAAAGAGACTCACGGCTCCCTGGTGGTGCAGGAAGATGCGCTCGTTGCCTGTTGGCTTGCCCGGCATGTTGGTAGCATGAAGCTGACTTCCCGAAAACTGGAAGCCGCAGAGCTGGATGCCCAGCAGACAGGCTATCATGAATAATACATATCTATTTTTCATATTTCTGTTTCTTTCGTTAGATGATTTATATCTCTGGAGTCTCATGGTCGCCCTCGCTTGGTGTCTGACCCTCGGTCTTGAAGGTGGTCACCGGGCTGTATTCGATGCCGAGCGGACCGCGGGTATAGAAGCGGAGATAATAGGTGGTAGCCGACTTCAGGTTGCTCAACTTGGTAGAGATGCTTCCCTGGCTTGCCGGTGCCGTACCCACCTTGACGCTCAGCGTGTTGCGGTCGTCTTCGCTGATGACAGGCTCCTTGTTTACATAAGAGTAAACCACGCCGTATTCCTGTACCTCGAACATCGCCGAGAAACTGCTGGCCACGGTGGCCTCATATCGGGTGATGCCGCTCTTCTGCACCTTGCCGAAGGTTGTGGCATCTGCAGCCACCTGGTTCACGGTGATGATTTCCTTGCCCTCCTTGCCATAGTTCACCACGATGGTAGCCTGGCGAGGCTGCAGACTCTTGTTGTCATCCAGGGTCAGGGTGAAGGTGCCGTTCTCTGTTCCGCCGGTAGCGCTCAGGTGAATCCATTCAGCCTCCGTTTCCACGCTCCAGGTGGTGTTGGCAGTTACCTTGATTTCCTGACTGGCATTCTTGGCAGCAAGACTCACCTCGTTGGCAGAGAGGGTAGCCTTGGCAGCCGCCTGGTTCAGGGTCACCGTCTTCTTCTCGGTTCCGTAAGTCAGGGTGATGATAGCCTGGCGTTCCTCCAGCGAGGTATTGTCGTCCAGGGTCACGGTGAAGGATCCGTTGGCAGTGCCGCTGCTTGTGCTCACGTGTGCCCAGGTAACATCCGAGCTTACGCCCCAGGCCGTGTTGGCAGTAACCTGAATCTCTTGTGATGCATTGCGGGCAGGCAAGTCTACCCTCGAAGGTGAAACCGTTACATTGAAGTCAATCTTCGTAGAAGCATAGACATCCTCTTCCTCCTTCTCGGTGCACGATTGCATGGTGCCAGCCAGAGCCATCAGGATGGCGAATGCCATGCTCTTGCTATATAGTAGTTTCTTCATATATACCTATTTTAATATATTAAGTTTAGAAATTCACGAGGATGCCGGCATGGGCATAGAAACCGCCTTCGGCAAATCCGCCCACATCAGCCACCGATTTATAGGTGTCGCTCTTCTTGTTTGGGATGGCATACTCCGGATTGAGGAGGATGCAGAGATGAGACACGGGGGCGATGAGCAGTTTGGCACCGATGGTGAAGGATCCGCACGAGGTGCCGTCGGCATATTTGCCGTCGCTCTTGAGCATCTGGGTGAGATAGCCTATCTGTGGAGTGATGCCCACACGCATGCTCAGTGGGAACTGGTAACCCAGTTTCACGGCGAAGCTGTTGAGCTTGTAGGTGTCTATCTCCTGCTGCACGTTGGTTTCCTTGGAATACCAGTAAACCTCGTCGCTGCTTCCCAGCCCCATGGTGTAGGAAGCCTGAAGGTCGAAGTTGGAGATGTTGAGGCCGATGGTTCCCGTTACGCCCATCGTGCTTCCGCCGTAGGTGAAGGCAACGCCGGCATAGATGCCCGTCTTCTTCAGATAGGTGATTGGCTTGAGCTTGATGGTATCGTTGATTTCGGCATCACGCAAAACGTTGTAGGTCTTGGTGAGCGGACGGTAGCCTTCGTGTCTGTAGGTGATTTCGTTGGTTCCGATAGGCAGCTTGGCGAAACCGTTCTCCGAGAGAAGCTTGATGTCGTTGTAGATGCCCACCACCTTCGGACTGCTTACCACGAAGAGGGAACCGGTGTATGGGATAGGGGCTTTCACCTCGATGGTCTTGTCTTTCTTGGCTTCCACCTCGAAGGATGTGGTCTGGTTCTCGCAGTTCTTCTTGCGGGTTTCCACCACGTAGGTGCCGTATTTCAGGCGCTGGTACCAGGAACCCGTTCCCACCTTCTTGCCGTCGAAGTAGATGTCGGCTCCGTCGGCTACGGTCAGGTTCACGGTTCCGTAGAGCAGGTCTTCATCCTGCATCTGCAGCTTCAATGATTTCGGACTTTCTTTAGTGATGTTCACGTTGCTGTCATAGTACATGTTGCCGTTTCGGGCTGCGATGTGGTGGATGCCGTAAGAGAGGTAGACGGTCTGTGGGGTCTTTCCTATCTTCTCATCGTCCACGGTGATGGTAGCACCAGCCACCGAAGCTTCCAGGGCAACGTCCATACCTTCCAGGGTAAGCTTCATGGTGTAGGTTCTTGCTGCCTTGATTTCCGATGGGTAGTAATACTCGCAGGCACCGTACTTAGGATGTCGGATGGTAATCTTCTGTGCACGCTCCGGCACATAAACCCACCATTGTCCCGTCTTGTGCTGGGTGGTTACAATACCATAACTTCCGCCGTCGAAGGCGAGGTTGTCAAGATTGGTCTCAATCTTGAGCAGGGCTGCCGTCCTGCCGTTGTTGTCTTTCTTTTGTGTGCCCTTGAGGTTGGCTGTCTGGTCATACTGGTCATACTTGAAGTTTCTGATCACCAGGTTGTTCTGTGCCGACACAGCTATCGCCGCAAAAGCCAGGATACAAAAGAGTAAAAGTTTTCTCTTCATATTATCAAGTTTAGTTTATTATCATTTGCAGAAAATTCACCGCCAGGTTACCTGGCGATGAATTTCTTATGGTTTCTGATATAGACTTTGCCCTTCTGGAGCTGGGCAGCGCTCGTTCCGTCCAACTGGTAAATGCGGTTGGAGCAGGCTGATGGGCTTAGGGTAACTTCATCGATGCCGCTGCTGTTGTCTACGTTGCCCTGTCCCGTTCCGCCCGGGTCACTCGGACTGCTCGGACTGTATACGATGTGTGCCCTGAGCGTAACGTTTTGCTTAGGCATCTCGTATTGAAAGTCTTGGTCTGTGCTGATCAGCTCATCTCCCAGGTACCATCCCTTGAAGATGTACCCCGAACTGAGATATGCCGACAGCCAGACGAAGCTTCCCGCTTCTACCTTTTCGCCACTGGTGCGGTTGAAGGAGCAGTTGCCCTCATCGTCTGTGGTCAGATAGAGGCGGTATCGGTTCATGGGCTGAGGTTCCGACGGACTCACCGGCTTGTAGTCGTAAACCGCCTCGAACTTGACGTTCCATTCTTCCACCTTATATATAAAGGAGGATTCCTCTGAGTATTTCACTCCGTTCTTCAGCCAGTAGGCAAACTGATAGTTCTCGTTGTTGGCAGAAGTACTGATGTAGGCTTCGTCTCCCCAGTTGTAGGTTCCGCCTCCCGATGTATATCCGTATTCCGAATACGCCACCTCCACCTTGTATTTCATCATCGGGTCGGGTGGGTTTACGGGGTTGAAGTCGTCGTCTGGCAGAGCTGCCATCAGCATGGTGCTGCTTAGGAAGAGCAGCAGCCATGTGGTGACGCTATGGATGATGATTCTTTTCATAGGCTCGAATTTTATTTCCGTTGATCATTCTGCGTATGATTACTTCACCATCACCTTGGTAGAAAGGTTGTCTATCTTTACGATGTATACTCCCTTCATCAGGTTGAGCATGCCGTCGAAGGTACGCGATGCGAGCATGGTGCCGTCGGCAGCATAGATGGTAACCTTCTTGCCGTTTACGCCGTTGAGGTTGATACCTGCATCGGTTGGCATGATGTTGATACCAGTCTTCTTCACGATGTCGGCGATGCCTGTGGTGCCTCTGCTAGGAACGAGAACGAAACGGTTTTCGAAGGTTCCGGCGTTGGAAGCAAACTGGTAGTCGCCTTCTGTCAGGTCGAAAGTCGCACCTGTCTGGTTATCCTGCAAGAGCATAGGCTGGTCCATTCTCTTGGCAGAGATGGTGAAGTTGCCTGCTTTCTTGGCAGCGAAACCGAGTTTCACGCTACCCATTGGTCGCTCGTTGATGGCGAGGTTACCTGCCTTTGCCTCGATGGTATAGAACTGAGGGGCATCGTTGATGGCAGCAAATTTGGCTGCATCGCAATCCAGCTCGTAAGCCTGGCTCTTCTTGTCGTTGAATACCACGCGGGTCTTGTCGGTATGGTTGCCGTCGCTCAGGGTGAGGTTGATGAGCAGACGCTCTGGGTTGATGCCACGGCCGATTCTTCTGGCGCGTGCATTGTTCTGCTTGTTGATGCTCTCGCTCTTGGTGATACGGTCTTCAGCCTTGAACTCGATGTTGCTTACATCCACTGGCTTCTGTACGAAGAATGCCTGGAATGGCTGGAGGGCAAACTCGTCGTCGCCTGGGCGCACAGCCTCGTAGGAATTTCCGTTCCAATAGGTGATAGGAGCGTCATAGCCGAGGGAAGCTGCATCCATGTAACTGATCTGTGGGTTACCGATGAAGTTCCAGCTTGCGTTCTGCTCGTCGGCAGATGGATAGCTGCTCAAATCCTTCACGATGTTGTTGGCATCCAGTTTTCCGAACTTCTCCTTGGTTACTCTCAGGGTGAGGTTACCGCTCTGGGCTGTCTGGAAGATGTAGCCTACGCCCTGCTTGAGGGTCGTTTCGTCGCTAGCCAGGTCAACCCATCCGCCTGTACCCTGGTCGGCACGGAGTGAACCATTGTATTTGCGGAACACATATTTGCCAGGTGTCTTGATGTCAGCGAGGTTGATATCGAATGGGAAGCTGAAGAAATACCATTGGTTGGCATTGACAGTGATGTCGAATCTCAGTTTCTTGGCATTCAGGTTGCCGTCTGTAATCAGTGTTCCGGCAGAGCTGTTACCATCTCCCTTAACGGTTACTTCGCCTGCGTTCTGGTTATCCTTTCCGTTTACGGTAAGAGCACCATTGTTCTTGATGTCGATATCAGGCGTACCTTCGAATCTCTTTTCGAGTGTAAACTCGTTGTCGAGATAGATATAGGTATAAGGCTCATCAAACTCCTTGATTTCCTTAAACTGTCCCCACTGTGTGCTCCAGTAGTAGTTGTCGTAGCTCTGGGTTGGCACATAGAGAGTAGTAGCCTTGAAGTTAGTAAATGTATTCTGGTCGATATTGATCGGCAAGACGGTGTAGGTATATACCTTGTTCAAGTTGAAACAGTAAGAAAAAGCATTGTCGCCGATACGCTCCAGGGTACTAGGAAGCTTCACTTCTGTCAGGTCGCTGCAACCATAGAAGGTGTTGTTTGAAATGCTTGTGAGACCTGGAAGGTTGATGCTGCTAAGGCTATAACAGCCAGAGAAAGCATAAGATTCAATGCGCTTCAATGAAGGTGGAAACTGAATGGATGCCAGGTTGCCGCAGCCATCGAAAGCATGATAGCTGATAGTTTCAACTTCGCTAGGAAGGATAATGTTCTTAAGCTGGTTGCAATTATAAAATGCAAAGCTTCCAACATGTATCAGATTCTTTGGCAATGTAATCTCTTGTAAAGAATTACATTGATAAAAAGCACATCCTCCAATCCTCTCGCAATTGTGGAATATGATTTCTTCAAGATTGCTGCAATCATAAAAGGCACCACCGCTCATACTCCATTCATCGTCATAGCTGTTTCCTATACAGATTAGATTCTCTGGCATTTCAACAGAACGCAACTGGCTACAGTTGTTAAAAGCCTGATCGATAGACTTCACGCTTTTTGGCAACTTGACTGTTATCAACTTGTCGAGGTCGGCAAAAGAATGAGGTCCCAGAATGTCATCTTGAGTACTATATCCTGTATAATAATGGTATGTATTGCTCTTAACATCAGCATCAGCCAAGTCCAGATGATGGAGATTATCCATCTTGTTACGCATAACCATGATGTCATAACTATTGATAGAACCCTTTACCTTAAGAGTAACTACGCTTCTAAGATTCTTCTCTCCAATTGCTTTCTGGAGTCCAGAAGTGCTAGCTTGTGCTGTAGCCTCTACGTTATAATCAAATTGAGTACCCATAGGGAAGATTCTCTCGCTCATTGTATTCCAAACATCAGCTGCCTGATAAGCTGCGAGTGATTCCTCTGGTACGATGATTAATACGTTTTTGCCTAAGGCTAAAGTATCAGTTTCTGCCATGGTTCCAGGATTGCGGTCTAAAGCAGGAACATTCTTAGCATACAACGTTAACGATGTATTTCCATTAAAACACTTGTATCCTAATTTCTGTATAGTGTTAGGCAATGAAACCTCATTCAAGTTACCACAATATGCAAATGCTTCCTCGCCAATAGTTTGGCATACAGGAATATTGATAGATTTCAATTTTGGACAGCTGCAGAATGTGCTCTCTCCAATATTTATACAGCTTGGAAGATCTATCTCTTGCAGATTGTTGCAGCCATAAAATGCTCCATCTCCTTCTTCGTTTATAGGTTGGTAGCCTTCTATGGTTTCACACTTTGGCAAATTAACAGATTCCAATTGCATGCATTTTTTAAATGCTGCTTTTTGAATAGTTGTACATAGAGGCAAGGACAACGTTTCGATGCCTGTTCCTGCAAAAGCATAAGCAGGAATAGTTGTAAAATTCTCGATTCCTTTTATTGTTTTGAGGTTTGAACAATCCCTGAAAATACTCTCAGTCAAAGATGAGCAAGATGATAAATCAACTTCTGTCAATTTTGCACATTGATAGAAGGCATAATTTTCTATGAGCTTACATTTGGAAAGGTTTATATTGGAAAGCTTTACGCAGAAGTCAAAAGCCCACTCCCCAATAAATGTGCAATTTGATAAGTCTATGGTACTCAAATTTATACAACTAAAAAATGCTCTTTCTTCAATTGAATTTAGCAAAGCTGTGTTTCCGACGGATGTCAGGCTTTGGCATTCTGCGAAAGCGTTACCTCCAATGGATGTACAATTGCTTAAATCGATGCTTTTAAGATTTGTGCATCCGCTAAATGTACCATCGTTTATTTTGTTTATCTGTTTTGAAAGTTTTACTTCTTCAAGTTTTGGACAATTTAGAAACACGAAACTGTATAAAGAGTTACAATTGCTAATGTCTATTGACTTCAATGAGGAGCAAGATCGGAATGCTTCATCCATTATTGTTGTACAACTAGAAAGATCTCCTACTGATTGTAAACTGCTGCAATATGAAAATGCATTCCTTTCAATAGTCTTGCATTTCTTTAGGTTGACAGATTGTAAATTGTTACAGTTTGAGAAAGTATAACTTCCTACTGTTTCACAGTTACTTAAATCAATGCTCTTTAAAGATTTGCAATTGTTAAAAGCATAATAGCAATACAAAATTTGTTCTGTATTCACTATTTCGGAAAGAAGCGTGCATCCGTCAAAGGTGCTAGATAATGATGTTACAGATTTCGGCAAGGTAACCTTTTTCAGGGTCTGGTTGTTGCTGAAAATGCTGTTAAGACTAGTGATGGTATAGTCTTTTCCTCCATATTTAACAACTCCTGGTACTGTTACTTCTTCCCCATAGTTACTGGCACTATTGATATATACATAGGTGGTGTCCTTGTAAGTTCCATCGGGCATAGTTATACTAGTGTAGCTCAAACTACATTCCCAATTCACTCCATTCTCGTCTGTATATGTGAAGTCATCCGCAAATCCTTGCAGCACTCCTATACAGAACATGACAGATAAAAGTAAAAGTCGTTTCATACGCTTTGTTTTAAGTTATTGAATTTTTTATTATTTACTATCATTTCCTTCGCCTTTCACCTTAAAAGGTGAAGAGGCCTTATCGGATGCAAAGATAACAAAAATATTCGAAACAAAGTTGGTTCATTTTGGTTCAATTTCATTTTGCATCAAAAAAACTTTGTTTCATCATTTAATATGCTCCCCAAACCCTCCATTTTGATGATTCAACTTTCGCAAATTGGCTCCACACGCCCTGAAAGGGCAGAAGACATGGAATGCCTGGTGGAAGAGTTAGATTGATGCTTCAAAAAAAGGCTTCATTTCATCCTTTTTTGCCTCTAATCCCAAAAATCATATAGAATTTTGGGATTACAATCCCAAAAATCAGTATAAATTTTGGGATTAGGATTTTTTTTCTTATCTTTGTGCCGAAATTGAAACAAAGAACTTTATTAATAATGGAAAGGGTTTAATGATATGATACAACGTCAACTGCAAGATGTGATAGAG
>ERZ1034730.208-NODE-208-length-25575-cov-7.256348_pt1 | contig 25575 bp, 19 predicted proteins | sample MGYA00520650_ERZ1034730 | MGnify/ENA primary metagenome ERZ1034730 (study PRJEB33766, sample SAMN09781702) | gut metagenome | biome: gut microbiome | host: Homo sapiens | place: Madagascar | study: EMG produced TPA metagenomics assembly of the PRJNA485056 data set... | reverse complement strand
TGAAGCTGAGAAGAGAGTTTTGAATATTCACATATGAAGGAGTACAGTTCTATGAGTTACGGTTGGGCAACTGTTTTTACTTTAGCGGCATGGTTTGCAGGGCTTGTGATTGATGTAAACGTGCGGGTCGGTGACCTCGGTTTACGAACCGTGCTTCCCGTCATCGTGATGGGGTGCTGCGTTATGAAGTACATAAAGGACAATAGCAAATAATCTTATCTCGATACACTTTCCAGCGGGCGGCCACAAAACGGTTGCCCGCTCTTTTTATGCTCAAAAAACGAAGGGAGGAACGCTATGCCAAGCAAAACCGAAGAATATCTCGCCCTTGCCCAGCGCACAGCCAACGGCTTGACCCGGTACTGGGAAAGCTGGACGGATTACCTGACCACCGCATCCCGGCTGTACAAGTACCCCTTTGCAGACCAGCTGATGATCTACGCCCAGCGCCCGGATGCCACCGCCTGCGCCGACTATGATGTTTGGAACAGCCGGATGAACCGTTATGTGCGCCGGGGTGCCAAGGGCATCGCTCTGCTGGACGAATCCAGCGGATTCCCCCGACTGCACTACGTTTTCGATGTGTCGGACACCGGGGTGCGCCGCAATTCCCGTGACCCGGAGGTATGGCAGCTCGGTCCCGATTTGGTGCAGCCGGTTTCGGAAATGTTGAGCAAGACCTACGGCATCAGCGGAGAGCGTGTCAGTCAGCAGCTTGCGGATGTTGCGGGGAAACTGGTGGCGGATTACTGGGACAACAACGGCGGGGACATTCGTGCCATCGTTGACGGTTCGCTCTTGATGGATTATGATGAAGCCGGGGTGGAGATGCAGTTCAAGTCTGCCGCCGCCATCAGCGTCACCTACACTCTATTAGAACGATGCGGGTTTGAACCGGAAGGCTACTTTGACAAGGATGACTTTCAGACCATCCACACCTTTTCCACACCCGATGCAGTCTATGCGCTGGGTGCCGCTACCAGCGACATCAGCCGCGAGGTCTTACGCAAAATCGAGCGGACGGTGAAAACCACGACCCGCCGCCGAAACGTAGAAAGGATGGAAGAATATGAGCAGCAGTCTGAATTACACGAAGATCGGGGATTACCAGCTCCCGAACCTGACCCTCAGCCAGCCGAAGACCCCGCTGGGCAAGTACGGCAGGATGCGCCGGAATTACCTGAAGCAGTATCGCCCGGTACTGTACAATTCGATGCTCCTGAACGGGACGCTGTACCCGCATCTGATGGAGCTGGAGCAGACGGCAGAGAGCCGGATGCAGCAGATGATGACCGAACTGCTGAAGCAGAACCCAGCCCCGGACAAGGAGAAGAACCAGATGAGCTGGGTGAGGCACATGAACAGTCTGAAAGCGCAGGCAGAGGAACTGGTGATGACGGAGCTGATCTACAGCTAAGTTTTCTGGATGCGAACATCCCCACCGAAGCCCAGCAAATCGAAAAAATCGACCGAGCGGAGAGCGAAAAAACGCCCTCCGCTTTTGTTTTGTCGCAGGCGGAGATCGAAAACGAACTGCGTAAGCACGGTTCGGGGTTTGTAGGCGGCAAACAGCGCATTATGGCGCTGTACCAGACCCAGCCTGACCGCAAACTCCGTGCCAAAGCACTGGCAAAGGAGTACGGCATCGGTGGGCACTCCCACGATTATCTGGATGGCAGTCGAGGCTTCGTCAACCACGACTGGAAGGGTCTGGAATTTGTTCATTATCCCGACCACCAGAAAATTACCCTGAAATGGGCGCAGGTGGAAAAGTATATCGACCTTATGATTCAGTCCGACCGTTACCTGACCGATGAGGAAAAAGAGCAGCGTACCACTGTACAGGAAGAAAACGGCTACAAAGTCGGTGACGATGTAATGGTTGATTTGCCCACTGGAACCATCGAAGGCACCATTGGCTATATCGGCGAAACGGATGTTCGCATCGACACCAGCGCACACGGACAGTCGTGGGATAACGAAGTTATCAACAAACGACAATTCGAGGACGGTCTGCGGCAGAATGAACCTAGCCAGCGTGTGGATGAAATGCTGGAGCAGGCAGAAACCATCTACAAGGAATCCGAGGTGCCGGAATATGAGCGTTTTTCTGTCCGCGAAGTGGTCGGAGGTACGTCCCAGCTTTTTGCTATCTGGGATGATCTCAATGAGGGCTACTATGCAAATGATAACGGAATGGCGCAATTTACAGACAAGGAGCAGGCCGAATCCTATTGCACCGCTTTGAAAAAAGAGACGGATGAACGAACCGCCGCCGATTGGCTTGCAGTGGAAAAGGCAAAGTTTTTGGCAGAAAATGAACCTGTTCCCGCTCTCCCAAAAGAGCGTAATTACCGTGTGGGCGATACAATCCGTCTGGACGGTAAGGATTTTACGGTCGAAACTGTCGGAACTCTGAACCTCCAGCTTCGTGACCCGGATGAGGTCTATCCGGTTGCCCGCTCGGAAAGCAAGGAAAATCTGGAACGGCTGCTGCGCCAGCCGGGCAACATCCATCTGCACAACCTGACGGTCAATCTCACTCCTGCGCATGAGCCGGACGAGGACAAACCGCCGCTTACGGACGAAGAACTGGACGAACTCCCCATCTCTACTGTGATGGACGGAAAAGTGCAGACCTTCCCGGATGCCGCTGCCTTGGATGAAGCTCTGAATGCTGAACCTGCGCCGGAGCCTGCTGGGAACTTCCGCATCACGGACGACCATCTGGGCGAGGGCGGCGCAAAGCAGAAATATGCCCGGAACATTGAAGCCATCCGCACTCTGTTCAAGCTGGAACGGAAGCACCGGGGGGCCACCCCTGAAGAACAGCAGGTGCTTTCCCAGTATGTGGGCTGGGGCGGTCTTGCAGATGCTTTTGACCCCAACAAGGACGGCTGGGCAAAAGAGTACACCGAACTGAAAGGGCTGCTCTCCGAGGATGAGTATGCTGCTGCCCGTTCCAGCACCCTGAACGCCCACTACACCAGCCCCACCGTGATCCGTGGTATCTACGATGCGGTGGAGCGCATGGGTTTCCGCAGCGGTAACATTCTGGAACCTAGTATGGGTGTGGGCAACTTCTTCGGTATGCTGCCGGACACCATGGCAGATAGCCGCTTGTACGGCGTGGAGCTGGATAGCATTACCGGGCGCATTGCCAAGATGCTGTATCCGCAGGCTGACATTACCGTGGCTGGCTTTGAGACCACCGACCGCCGTGATTTCTATGATCTGGCGGTGGGCAATGTGCCTTTCGGTCAGTATAAGGTCAACGATAAGGCGTACAACAAGCTGGGATTCTCCATCCACAATTATTTCTTTGCGAAAGCCATCGACCAAGTGCGTCCGGGCGGCGTGGTGGCGTTCGTCACCAGCCGCTACACCATGGACAGCAAGGACAGCACCGCCCGCAAGCACATGGCAGAGCGTGCTGATCTGCTGGGTGCCATCCGTCTGCCGAATAATGCGTTCCGTGCTAACGCTGGCACAGATGTTGTCAGTGACATTATCTTTTTGCAGAAGCGTGACCGTCCTGCGGATATTGAGCCGGAGTGGGTGCAGCTTGGCAAGACCGAAAATGGCTTTGCCATCAACCAGTATTTCGTGGACCACCCGGAGATGATTCTGGGCGAACTGACCACCGAAAGCACCCAATACGGACGGGAGGAACTGACGGTTGCCCCCATCGAGGGCGCAGTGCTGGCCGACCAGCTTGCCGAAGCGGTACAGCATATTGAGGGCCAGTATGTTGAAGTCGAGGTGGAAACACCAGATGTTGCGGATGCAGAAGTCGAGCGCAAGACGCTCCCCGCTGACCCGGATGTAAAGAATTTCTCCTATGCCGTGGTGGACGGTGAGGTGTACTACCGAGAAAATTCGATTATGACGCAGGTGGAGTTGTCCGATAATGCCAAAGCCCGTGTCACCGGCATGGTGGAACTGCGGCAGATCGTCAACCAGCTGATTCAGGAGCAGCTGGACGATTACCCGGATGAGGACATTAAGGCAACCCAAGCAAAGCTGAACACAGCTTATGACGCTTTTACCGCAAAATACGGTCTGCTCAACGACCGCAAAAATGGGCGTTTGTTTGAGGATGATTCTTCCTACTATCTGCTCTGCTCTTTGGAAAATCTCGATGAGAATAAACAGCTCAAAAGCAAGGCGGATATGTTCACCAAGCGAACGATTCGCCCGGAGCGCACCGTCACCAGCGTGGACACCCCCAGCGAAGCACTGGCAGTGTCCATTGGAGAACATGGCCGTGTTGATCTGCCCTATATGGCGGAACTTCTCGGTTCTCCCGGCGATTATGAGTGTATTACCACAGAGCTGCAAGGCGTGATTTTCAAAGACCCTTCTGCGGATGCAGATGAGCCGGAAGCAGGCTGGCAGACTGCGGACGAGTATCTTTCCGGCAATGTGCGGAATAAACTGCGCATGGCTCAGCTTGCCGCTGAAAGCCACCCGGAGTTCAAGATCAATGTGGAGGCTTTGACCAAAGCGCAGCCGAAGGACCTTGAAGCATCAGAAATCGACATCCGACTGGGTGCCACATGGCTGAATCCCGCCATTGTGCAGCAGTTTATGATGGAGACTTTTCAGCCACCCTACCGCATCCGCTATAACAACCTGATCCAAGTCCGCTACTCTCCATTTACGTCCGAATGGCGCATCGGCAACAAATCTGCCGCCGGAATGTATGATATCATGTCCACCGAAACCTACGGCACCCACCGGGCCAACGCCTACAAGATTTTGGAGGACACCTTGAATTTGCGGGACTGCCGCATTTATGATACCATTGAGGAGGATGGTAAAGAGCGGCGTGTCCTGAACCAGAAGGAGACGATGCTTGCCCAGCAGAAGCAGCAGGCCATCAAGGATACCTTTGCAGGCTGGGTTTGGCAAGACCCGCAGCGGCGGAATCTGCTGGTGAAGCAGTATAACGAGTTGTTCAATAGTACCCGGCCCCGCGAGTATGACGGAAGCCATATCCATTTTGTCGGTATGAACCCGGAGATCAATCTGCGGGAACATCAGCGCAATGCAGTTGCTCATGTGCTTTATGGTGGGAACACCCTGCTCGCCCACGAGGTGGGTGCCGGCAAAAGTTTTGAGATGGCAGCTTCGGCAATGGAATCCAAGCGTTTGGGCCTGTGTCAGAAAAGCCTGTTCGTGGTGCCCAACCATCTGACCGAGCAGTGGGCCAGCGAGTTCCTGCGGCTATACCCCAATGCAAAGCTGCTCGTTACCAGCAAGAAAGACTTTGAACCCGCCAATCGAAAGCGTTTTTGCGCCCGCATCGCAACCGGCGACTACGATGCCGTCATTATCGGCCACTCGCAGTTTGAGAAAATCCCTCTTTCTGCGGAACGGCAGGCACGGATCATCGAAGATCAGATCGAGGAAATCGAAAATGCCATTGCAGAGGCCAAGGAACAGTCCGGTGAGCATTTTACCGTGAAACAGATGGAAAAGACACGGAAAACACTGGAGGTGAAACTGAAAAAGCTACAGTCCACCGACCGCAAGGATGATGTGGTCACATTTGAACAATTAGGCGTAGATAGGTTATTTGTGGACGAGAGCCAGAACTACAAGAACCTATATCTTTACACCAAGATGCGCAATGTTGCTGGCCTTTCTACCTCCGAAGCACAGAAGTCCAGCGATATGTTCGGCAAGTGTCGTTATCTGGATGAAGTGACTGGCGGGCGCGGCGTGATTTTCGCAACGGGAACGCCCATCAGCAACTCCATGACGGAAATGTACACCCTGATGCGCTATTTGCAGTACAGCACTCTCCAGCAGAAACAACTGACCCACTTTGATGCATGGGCTTCTACGTTTGGCGAGACCACCACGGCCATTGAGCTTGCGCCGGAAGGAACCGGCTACCGTGCGCGCACACGTTTTGCCAAGTTCTTTAACCTGCCGGAGCTGATGAATATGTTCAAGGAGGCAGCGGACATCAAGACTTCCGACCAGTTGCATCTGCCTGTTCCGGAAGCCAAGTTTGAAACTGTCGTGGTCAAACCATCGGAGATCCAGCAGGACATGGTGAAATCCCTGAGCGAACGTGCTGCTGAGGTGCATAGCGGTGCGGTTGACCCCTCGGTGGACAATATGCTGAAGATCACCTCGGACGGACGTAAAATCGGCCTTGACCAGCGGCTGATGAATCCGCTCACCCCGGATGACCCGGACAGCAAGCTGAATGCCTGCGTCGACAATGTTCTGCGTATCTGGAACGAAACCAAAGAGGATAATCTGACGCAGCTGATTTTCTGCGATATGTCCACGCCCAAGGGAGACGGCTCGTTCAATGTCTACGATGATATTCGCACAAAGCTGCTTGCCGCCGGGGTGCCGGAATCGGAGGTCGAGTTCATCCACAACGCTGATACTGAAGGTAAGAAAGCGGATTTGTTCTCCAAAGTCCGCAGCGGCAAGGTGCGTGTCCTGCTGGGCAGCACTGCAAAGATGGGCGCAGGCACCAATGTCCAGACCCTGCTGGTGGCCGTGCATCATCTGGATGTAGGCTGGCGACCGTCCGATATGACCCAACGCAACGGCCGAATCATCCGTCAGGGCAACAAAAACAAACAAGTTTACGTCTATAATTACGTCACGGAGGGGACATTCGACGCCTACCTCTGGCAAACGCTGGAAAACAAGCAGAAGTTTATTTCGCAGATCATGACGAGCAAATCTCCGATGCGCTCCTGTGATGATGTGGATGAGCAGGCTCTTTCGTATGCCGAGGTCAAGGCCTTATGCGCAGGCGACCCGCGCATCCGGGAAAAGATGGATCTGGATGTGCAGGTAGCAAAGCTCAAGGTGCTGCGCTCGGATTACCAGAACCAGAAATATCGTCTGAAAGATAAGCTGCTCAAGCATTACCCGGAGGAAATTCAGAAAGCGAAGAACCGTATTGCGGCTCTGAAAAACGATGCCCAAATCGCAGACGCACACCCGCAGGATAAGGAGAACTTCTGCGGCATGACGATCAAGGGCATGGTGTTCGATGAGAAAAAAGCAGCTGGTGAGCGGCTGATGCTCGCCTGCAAGGAGATGCCGAATGCGGATATGATGCTGCTGGGCACCTATCGCGGCTTTGAGCTGAACATTCGCTTTGACAGTTTCAAGAATGAGCATCAAATCGTTCTCCGCGGCGAGCTGAGTTATCCGGTACCGCTGGGCGATGACCCTCGCGGCAACATCGTCCGTCTGGACAATGCCATCGGCAATTTTGCCGACCGCATTGCCGATGCTGAGGCCGCACTGGATTCTCTGGAACAGCAGAAGCAGGCCGCAGAGGTTGAAATCGCCAAGCCGTTTGCGCAGGAGGAAGAACTGCAAACCAAGTCTGCCCGCCTTGCAGAATTGGATGCGCTGTTGAACATGGAGCATCAGTCCAGCCGGACAGAACCCGAAGCGGAAGAAAAGCCGGATGCCCGCCCCTCTGTGCTGGCAGCTCTGGAAGAAAAGGCTGATAAAGTGGAGCCTGTCCGACCATTCAAATCTTACTTGGATAAGGATGGTGATGCCCGGTGACGGAGCGCCGTGACCAGCAGATCCATTTTCGTGTCAGCAAAGTCGAACTGGAACGCATTCGTCAGAAGATGGAAAGTTGCGGTATTTTGAGCATTGGCTCTTATCTGCGAAAAATGGCTCTGGATGGTTACTGCCTGAATCTTGATTTACCACAGCTGCGTCGGATGGCGTACCTTCTTCAGAATTGCAGCAACAACCTGAATCAGGTGGCGAAACGGGCCAATGAAAGCGGGCAGCTCTATGCCGCCGATTTAGAGGACTTGCGTAGTCGGTTGGATGAGCTGATAGCTATCGGCAAGCAACTTCTCGCCAAACTTTCGGAACTCTAAAAAAATCCCGCAGCAGGAGGACTGCGGGCTTACATAACGGTTGACATCCTTGCAAGGCAGTAGCCGATACCTTTATAATTGGGGCGGAAAAAGGAAGGATGGTGTTCGATATGAGGTTTCTGTTCAAAATGGTGCTTGCCCCGGTCTCTCTGTTTGTGGCTTTTCTGGCTCTGATGGCAAAGTGGCTGCTCACTCTGTCCAGCTATGTTGTCGCGCCGTTGATGCTGTATATCTTTGGCTGCGGCATCTACACCGTCTACCGCCAGACTTGGGATCAGTTTTTGATTCTGCTGGTTGCTGAATTTCTCTGCTTTGTTCTTTTTGTCAGCGCAACTGCGATGGTGGCGGGCGTTGAACGATTCAGCGGTTGGCTCCGGGACGTGATTTGATTTTGAATCTTTTGCCGCCTTCGGGCGGCTTTTTCATTTAGGGGGTGATTTGCTCTGGCTGCTACTCGTCTGATTGCACTGCATCAGCACAAAGGAAAATCTATCGCCGCCTGCCTGAAAGACCGCACTGATTATGCGCAGAATCCCGACAAGACTGAAAGGGGCGAACTTGTCAGCAGCTATCAATGCAGCCCGCTTACTGTGGATGATGAGTTCATGCTCACGAAAAAGCTGTACGAGCAGACCACCGGGCGCAGCCAGAAAAGCAATGTGATTGCCTATCAGATCCGGCAATCCTTCCGACCCGGCGAAATCACGGCAGAAGATGCAAACCGCATTGGTTATGAGCTGGCCTCCCGATTTCTGAAAGGTAAACACGCTTTTATCGTTGCCACTCATACCGACCGGGAACACATCCACAACCATATCATCTACAATTCCACTGCATTGGATGGCACCCGGAAATTCCGGAATTTTTTCCTCTCCGGTCTGGCAGTGCAGCGATTGAGCGACCTGATTTGTCTGGAGCATCAGCTGTCTGTCATTGAGAAAAAGCCCTACCGGGAACGGCAGAAGCGTATCACTTACCCGCCAAAGGAAAGTAACCGCGACCGGCTGTGCGGTATCATAGATGAAATTTTGCAGCAGGAACCCACCGACTACGAAGAATTTTTGCAAAAGCTGGAACAGCAGGGCTATGAGGTCAAGCGCGGAAAATACACTTCCGTCAAGGGCGCACGGCAGAAGCGCTTTATCCGTTTCAAGACACTGGGTGCTGGGTACAGTGAGGAAGAAATCAAGGCGGTGTTGGCTGGTAGGGCAAAGCATCATCCCCATCAGAAACAGCCACCAAAGGAACAGACATTTCAGTTGCTGGTGGACATTCAAGCGAAACTTGCCGAGGGCAAGGGCGGTGGATACGAGCGTTGGGCGAAGAAGCACAACCTGAAAGAGATGTCCAAAACGCTGATTTTTCTGCAACAGCAGAAAATCGGCAGCGCAGACGAGCTAAAGGAACGTGCGGATGCTGCACTTTCTCGCTATCACGAACTGGGCGATTCCATCAAAGCCTCTGAGAAGCGGCTGGCAGAAATCGCAGCGCTGAAAGCACACATCATCAACTATGCCAAGACTCGACCTGTGTATGATGCCTACCGTAAAGCTGGGTACAGCAAAAAGTTTTTGGAAGAGCACCGCACAGAAATCACGCTGCATAAGGCGGCGAAAGCCGCTTTCAATGAATCCGACCTGAAAAAGCTGCCCAAAGTGAAAGACCTGAATGCAGAGTATTCTGCGTTGCTCACCAAGAAAAAAGCACTCTACCCGGAGTACCGAAAGGCGCGGGATGAGATGCAGGACATCGTAAAAGCGCAGAAGAATGTGGAACTGTTCTTTGCGGAGGAAAAGGACAGCAAAGAAAAAGAGCAAATCCGATAAGCCAAGACCGCCGAGAGCCTGACCTTTTATGGTCGGTTCTCGGCGGTCTTTTTTAGTTTATATAGCAGCGATCTTGTGTTACGAGCCAGTCCTCGCACAACCGCTGGGCTTCATCCATGGTTTTGCAAGTGCAATTGAACAGTCTGCCGTGCAGCGAACAGTAAGTATACCGAACTTTCGGTACGCCGTTTTCGTCCTGAAATTTCGTGTAGCGTTCCTCACCGGGCATCAGGTAAAGCTGTTCCATCTCTGCATCCGTCCTCTCTTTTTCGTGTGTCAGGCACACAACGCATTCATTTTACCACGGATGCCATGACTGCGCCATTGACGCTTACACCAAAAAGCATTCGGAATTTTCAGGGAGAGTGTGCATTGACACGCAATAGAAGCGTTCCGCAGGAATGCGCAGCCTGCATCCACCGGATGCAGAACATAAGGGGTTTGGGCACAGCCCAACAAGCATTTTGAATTTGATTTTTAGAAATCGGATTCAAAAATCGTGCCGTGGTACCACGGCGCACTGCTTGCTATCGAAATCCTACCTTCTATTTCTCCCTCTACTAATACTACAATCTGGAAAGGGTAAAATGGCTGTATCCGCAAAGAAAAACAGAAAAAGACCACGGCTGAACCTCCATTCATGGTGTGATCCATCATGGCCCTGGCTACACAAGGAATACAAATTGACTTTTCCGGGTTGGTGTTGTAAACTATTATTAGTTTTGGCTAACCATAAGGAGGGCGCTCATACATGACAAATCAATACATGAATAATCTTTATCGTGATCTGCTCTCTAATTCACCGCAGACGATCACCATAGATATTCCGACAGACATGGGAACCGGTCAGATTTCGCAGATCGTCACGAAACAGGGAGCAGTTGTTTCAGACTGGAGAATGAATTACTTTTCGGATATGAACGTGCAGGGAGTGAGCAGTGAAGAATACATACAAATGCTGTTCTGCTTCAATGACGGTGTTTCCTGGAATATTGCAGACAACCGGCAAAGTGCCAGCATACAAAAGGGTGAATCCTGTATTTATCGCGGCCACGGGAAAATGGAATATCTGTGCTATTCTAAAAAGAGCGATTTCCTTTTCAAAAATGTGAAAATACCTCTATCCTATTTCTATAAGATTCTGAATGACTACTTTGAGGCTGGTGAGATCGAGGTCTATCAGAAAAAATTATTGGACGGCATATCAAAGGTGAATATCACGCCCTATATGGAACACATTTTTGCGGAGCTGAAAGACTTCACGCAATATCGCGGCGGGTTGGGATACCTGTTTCTGGAAAGCAAGGTCTTTGAGCTGCTATCGGTATATTTGAGCGAGGTCCTGGAGCTGAGTATTCTCGCGTCAACCTACGTTGCAATTTCCAGAAGTGACCGGGATTCCATCATAGAGGCAAAGCGAATTATTGACAGCCAGCTTGCCCTGGCTCCGAGCTGCGAGGAATTGGCGCGGCAGGTCAATATCAGCACTTCAAAATTGACGAAGGGCTTTTCCTCCCTGTTCGGAACATCGGTTCATGCGTATGTCATCGACCAGCGGTTAGAAAAGGCGGCAAGCCTGCTGTTAGAAAGTAATTTGAATGTCAGCCAGGTGGCTATACTGGTGGGATATTCAAAAGCAAGCAATTTCGCAGCGGCGTTCAAAAGGAAATACGGAGTGAATCCGAAAAACTATAAAGCAGAAGCTACGATTGGATAAACGCAAAAATACTGATTTTGGGTAGAATAAAATTGGTTTTGGGTTGGAATCGTGGGCGCAAATTGCTATTATATGTGGTGTGGTTAGAAAAAGCTAACTACACCACATTTTCATTTTCTCAGAGATAAGGAGGATACTGGTATGAGTTCCCAGAAAAAAAGTTCCCGGCTTGAGGGAAAAGATTTAATTACTATCGGCATCTACACCGTCATCTATGTCGTGATTGTTATGCTGGTGGCGATGCTTGGCTTTATCCCCGTTTTTATTCCGCTGATGGCGGTGCTGTGCCCTTTGATTGGCGGCATCCCCTATATGCTGTATGTTACAAAGGCTAAAAAATTCGGGATGACTGCAATCATGGGTTTCCTGATTGGCCTAATCATGGTGTTCTTCGGAAACGGCTATCTTACTATGGTAACTGGTCTTGTTGGCGGCCTGTTGGCCGACGTGATTCTGAAAAAGGCGGACTACAAAAGTGCAAAGAGTACCGTTCTTTCCTGCGGCGTGTTCAGCATCTGGGTGTTTGGCAACTTTGCTCCCATTTTCCTGAACCGTGAAAGCTATATGGTAATGTTGACTGAAGGATACGGCGCTGAATATGCAGCTACCCTTAATACATATATGCCTATGTGGATTGCGCCTATTCTGCTGGTTGCCTGCTTTGTGTTTGGCCTTGTCGGAGGTATGATTGGGAAAGCCATTTGCAAAAAGCACTTCCAGCGTGCCGGTATTGCATAATGGCGCGGGAAATTCTGCTCAGCAAAAAAACAGAACAAGGGCTACGGCTCGATCCGCGTACAAAACTGTTGCTCATCTTCATCATAAGCATTTTTGTCATGGGTGGAACAGGCGGAGAAGCTATGGGGCTGATCCGCCTTGTTCTTTGTACGGTTCCGGCTATATTGCTGCTTACCTCGAAACAATGTGCAAAAGCTGTGGGCTATATTGCTGTGTTTTCTGCTTTTTTTGCTGTTCAAATTTATGTTTTGCCGCACCTTACGGGGATATTGAATTTCCTCGTTCTGTTTACAACAGGATTCTTCTGCCGAATCCTTCCCAGTGTTGCGATTGCTGCCTATGCAGTGAAAACAACAACGGTCAGTGAATTGATTTCCGGTATGGAAAGAATCCATATGCCTAAAGAAGTGACGATCCCCTTAACGGTCATGTTCCGCTTCTTTCCAACTGTCTTTCAGGAGTCAGAAGCAATCAGTGACGCTATGAAAATGCGTGGGATTAAACTTGGAGGGAAAAAACCTTCAAAAATATTGGAGTATAAGCTGATCCCGATGATTACCTGCTCCGTGAAAATCGGTGAGGAACTTTCCGCTGCGGCAATTACCCGTGGCCTCGGCGCTCCTGTCAAACGCACAAACATTTGCCAGCTTAAATTCAATTTTGCCGATGTGGTGCTGATCTTGTTTTGTTGCTTTGTAGTGTTTTGGGCGATTGCTTCCCCGATAATTTCCGCAGGAGGGATTTTGCCATGATAGATTTTCAAAATGTTTCTTTTTCTTATGGTGAAGAATCCAGCGGCGGAGGGATTAGAAATGTCAATCTCACCATAAACACAGGGGAATTTGTTTTACTCACGGGAGAATCCGGCTGCGGGAAAACAACGATTACCCGTTTGGTAAACGGGCTGGTGCCTCATTATTACGAAGGTAATTTAGAGGGCGATGTCCTTCTGGACGGAAAAAGCGTATCAGATACGCCGCTTTATGACTTGGCTGCTATGGTGGGATCTGTATTCCAGAATCCCAAAAGTCAGTTTTTCAACGTGGATACGGATAGTGAATTAGCCTTTGCCTGTGAAAATTTAGGCTATCCCCAAGAAGATATCCTGAAAAGGATTGACCGTACAGTTTCCGATTATCATATTGAAGATTTGATGGGGCGAAGCGTGTTTGCTCTGTCCGGGGGCGAAAAGCAAAAAATAGCCTGTGCTTCATCAAGTGTATTGCTACCGGGAATTATGGTCCTTGACGAACCATCTTCTAATCTGGATGTGGCTGCTATTGATGACCTGCGGCAGGTCTTGAGCCTCTGGAAAAAGCAGGGCAAAACAATTCTGATTGCAGAACACCGCCTTTACTACCTTCACGATCTTGCAGATCGTGTGCTGTATGTAAAAGACGGGGAGATTGAACGGGAATACACGCCTGCTGAATTTGACAGTTTATCGGATAGCACTCGAAAAGAAATGGGGCTGCGGCCGTTTTCTCTCTCGAAGTTGAAACCCGCGAATCAGTATCAGGCGCATACAGCTAAACTGATGGAATTTCAAAATTTCTGCTTTGCGTATAAAAAGCGGGAACCGGAAAGCCTCCATATTCCGAGTGCTGAACTGCCTGTTGGAGAAACGATTGCCATTATCGGCCTGAATGGCGCTGGAAAATCTACTCTGGCCCGCTGTATTTGCGGACTGGAAAAGAAGTGTGGCCTTTTGCAGGTTGACGGGAAAACCCTTGATTGGAAAGCCCGGCTCAAACATTGCTACATGGTAATGCAGGATACCAGCCATCAGCTATTTACCGAAAGCGTGATGGATGAAGTGCTTCTGAGCATGGACAACGAGGATGAAACTGTTGCAGATGAAATCCTTAAACAGTTTGATCTGCTGGAATATAAAGACAGGCACCCGCTTTCTCTTTCCGGCGGGCAAAAACAGCGGGTAGCGATCGCATCTGCCATTGTGAGTAACCGGGAGATCATTGTGTTTGACGAACCAACCAGCGGGCTTGATCTCAAACATATGCGGGAAGTTGCGCGGAGTTTGAAGTCACTCGCGGATCAGGGCAAAACGCTTCTTGTTATTACGCATGATCCGGAGTTGGTGATGGCGGGATGTTCGTATGTAGTCCATATGGAAAAAGGGCAAATAAAAGAAAGCTATCCATTGGACGAATCCGGCAGTAAAAAGGTTTTGGATTTTTTCCGAATCCGCCAGTGAATTTTAGAAATTATGAATGTCAGGGCCGCCTTGACTGGACAGAAAGATAATGATAAGAGGCTGCTTTACTTTGGCGGCCTCTTGTTTTTGAAGCACAGACAGTACGGCTCAATATAAGGAGGGCTTATGTTCAAAAAAATCTTTGAGTACGCAGGGCCATACAAGAAAAATATGTATGTGGCCACGGTCGTTGTACTGGTCAGCGTTCTTATGGGCGTCCTGCCTTTTGTGCTGGCCTATCAGGTCATTTCACCATTGGTTATGGGCGATTCTGTTGAGACAGAATTTGTTTTATTGCGTGTTATAGGGGTTTTGATCTGTCTTGTTTTGCAGGCGGTTTTATATGGATGGGGATTATCAATTTCTCATAAAGCAGCATATAACACATTGTTCCGGCTGCGGGTATCTCTGCAAGAGAAGTTTGAGAAACTTCCCCTTGGCATTGTGGAGGAAAAAGGGACAGGGACAATCAAAAAGCTGTTTGTCGATGATGTGGACAGCTTAGAATTGCTCCTTGCTCATTCAGTCCCGGAGGGTATCGCAAATTTACTGATTCCGCTGGTGATTTATGTTGCTATGTTTTGTGCGGACTGGAAACTAGCTCTTATGTCTTTGGCCTCTATCCCGATCAGCCTGCTCTCCATGGTCATTATGTACTCTGTTGGAATGAAGCGCATGGGCCCCTACTATCAGTCTGCACAGAAAATGAACAACACGATCATTGAGTACATCAATGGTATGGAGGTTGTCAAGGTTTTCAACCGGGAGAGTGAATCTTACGAGAACTTCCGCAAGGATGTAACGGACTATCGGGATTATACCTTGGCATGGTACAAGGCCGCCTGGCCCTGGATGGCGATATACGGAAGTCTGCTGCCCTGCACTGTTATTCTGACTTTGCCTCTTGGGGCATGGTTTGTTCTCTGTGGCATAAGCACTTTACCTGATTTGATTTTAGTCCTCTGCCTTTCCCTCAGCATTGGGATTCCTCTCCTGAAAGCACTGAGCTTTATGGAGACGATTCCGAATCTGAATTATAAGATCACGGCACTTGAACAGATGTTAAATGCGGCACCGCTGCAAGCTGCTGAGGATGATTTCCACGGACAGGATTTTAACATTTCTTACGATCATGTTTCCTTTGCGTATCAGACGACACAGCCTGGCCCAGATGGGAAACCGATAATAGCGGAAAACGAAGTCCTCCACGATATTACCTTTGTGGCACAAGCAGGACAAAAAACTGCCCTAGTTGGTGAATCCGGTTCTGGCAAGAGCACCCTTGCAAAACTGTTGATCCACTACTATGACCCGCAGAAAGGGAGCATTTCCATTGGCGGGCAGAAACTTTGTGATATGAGCCTGGAGGCATTGAACAGCCGCATTTCCTATGTGGCTCAGGATCAGTACCTGTTTAACACCTCCCTGCTGGAAAATATCCGTCTTGGACGTTTGGATGCTACCGATGAGGAAGTAATGCAGGCGGCGAAGAAAGCCCAGTGTATGGAGTTTCTGGAAAAGCTGCCGCAAGGTATTCACTCCATGGCGGGCGATGCGGGGAAAATGCTTTCCGGAGGGCAGCGCCAGCGAATTTCCCTGGCGCGGGCAATATTGAAGGATGCCCCGATTGTAGTGCTTGACGAGGCCACGGCCTATGCTGATCCAGAAAATGAGGAAAAAATGGAGGCTGCTATTGCGGAGCTGGTGGAGGGAAAAACCTTGGTAGTTATCGCTCACAAACTTCCCGCTATAATGAACGCAGATCAAATATGCGTTATGGATCACGGAAAGATGGTGGCAACCGGAAAACATCAGGAGCTGATTCAAGCTTGCCCAGAATACCAAAAGTTGTGGAAAGCGGCTCAGGACAGCGCCGAGTGGAAAGTATCTACTGCAAAGGAGGGAAGATAAATGTTTGCATTGATTTCAAGAATCCTGAACCTCTCCGGGAGGTATAAAAGCCGTATTCAGGCTGCATTTCTATGTGCATTTGTCGAGTCCATTCTCTCCAAAATGCCGATCTTCATGGCGTTTATTGTCTTGGCCGGGTTTGCTGATAATACGCTGACTGGAAAGACCTGTCTGTTTGTCGGACTTGGATTATTAGCTGTTGTAGTGGTTCAGACAGTGGTTCACTATTTGAGCGACCGTCTGCAAAGTGCCGCTGGATTTATGATCTTTGCTGATAAACGGATGGAGTTGGGAAATCATTTAAGAAAAATGCCGATGGGTTACTTTACATCGGGGAATATTGGCAAAATCAGCTCTGTTCTCAGTACGGATATGGTATTCATTGAGGAAGTTTCTATGAGTACCATTGGCAACATGATGAGCTATATGCTGTCTACTTTGGTTTTAGCTGTTTTTATGTTCGTACTGGATTGGAGACTTGGGCTGATTGCGGTAATCATTACCTTGCTGGCATCACTGGTTGCAAAATATATGAATAAGGTTTCCTTCAAGGAGGCTGTCGGGCGTCAAAACCAAAGCGAGAATTTGACGGATGCGGTCTTGTCTTTTGCTGAAGGAATTGGGGTTATCAAAAGTTACAATCTGCTCGGAGAAAAATCTGACGAATTAACGGAAAACTTCAAAAAATCAAGGGATGTCAATACGAAGTTTGAGCAGAAAATGACACCGTGGACCACTGGCTTAAACATTCTCTATGGCGTGGGTATTGCCGCTATCTTCGGTTTATCCGTTTTTTTACATCAGGAAGGCGTACTCTCCCTGGCTTATCTTTTGGGCGTGCTGCTGTTTGTCTTTGATCTCTTTGGACCTCTGAAAGCTCTTTATGGAGAAGCAACCCGACTGACCGTGATGAATGCCGCATTAGACCGCATTGAAGCTGTTTTGGATGAGCCCGAACTTCCCGATAACGGAAATCAACATATTCTGTCACAGGCACAGCCGGATCAGCCAGAAGTACAATTTAGCGATGTGGGCTTCGCCTATCAGGACAAGGAAGTCCTGCACAACATCAGCTTCTCTATGCAGAAGAATACCATGACCGCACTTGTGGGACCGTCTGGCGGTGGCAAATCCACGATTGCGAACCTTCTGGCGCGGCTGTGGGATGTGAAATCCGGCAAAGTGACAATCCGTGGTACAGATATTCGGGATGTACCTCTCGCCGAACTGATGGAACAGATCAGCATGGTTTTCCAGAGGGTGTACTTGTTCCAGGATACCATTTACAACAATATCAGCATGGGTAAACCGGACGCTACCGAGGAAGAAGTCTATGAGGCTGCAAAAAAAGCCCGCTGCTATGATTTTATCATGGCGCTGCCAGATGGATTCCAGACAGTCATCGGTGAAGGCGGTGCTACTCTGTCCGGCGGCGAAAAGCAAAGAATCTCTATCGCCCGCTGCATTTTGAAGGACGCACCGATTGTCATTCTGGATGAAGCGACTGCAAGTGTTGATACCGATAATGAAAGCTATATCCAGGAGGCAATCAATGAACTGGTAAAGGGTAAAACATTGCTTGTGATTGCACACCGCCTGAATACCATCCGTCAGGCAGATCAGATTTTGGTGATCTCTGATGGACGGATCAGCGAACAGGGAACCCATGCCGAGCTTATGGCAAAAGCCGGGATTTATCAGGATTTTGTAAATATCCGTAAAAAGTCCTCCGGCTGGAGCCTGGCATAAAGGAGGAACCGATGAAGATTCATGCGTCCGGGGAGGATTATCTGGAGGCTGTGCTGATTCTCCAAAAGAAGCAGGGCATGCTGCTTTTTGTTTAGGAGGTATTGTTATGCGGCAACTTGATCAGGTGTGCGAAAGTCCTGATTCCGAGAGTATCCAGTGCGCTCTTGATTTTGAAAACACAATGAACAATCTGGAAACACAGCTGTATTATCGCCACCTGCCGCCGAAAGAGGTGGCACTTCGCGTCATGGAAGCGGCCTGCAAGTTCTATGATGCGGATTGGTGTGGTCTGATTCAGGTTGATCTCGACCTGAACCTGTGGAAACCGTTCTGGTGGTACAACGACGGCCCAGAGGACAAAACCACCACCCTCACCAATGAATTTGAATCGGCTGAATTTCTGAATCGCTGGGTGAAAAATGTGCGTAAAGGAAGCCCGATGGTGGTGCCGGACGCAGAAGAAGTCAAAGACACTTTCCCGGACGAGTATAGTTTATACCAGCGTCTGGGTATCAAATCTGTGCTGGCAATTCCGTTGGAGCCGCGTCCGATTGCCTTGGTTGCCGTGCGCAACCCCAAACGATACATCCTTCAAACCAGTATGCTCAAACTGCTGGCCTATGTGCTGCTTGCCGCCTACAACGACAAGCGGATGACGGACAGCCTGAGCATGACTTTCTCCCCAGCGAACATCAAGAGCAGCCACGATGTTTTCATCAGTCTGTTCGGAGAACTGAAAATCCATACCTCTCGCGGCGTTCTCCGGGAATCCGACCTGAAATCTCCTAGAATCAGCCGACTGTTGACTTTTATGCTGCTCTCCAAGAAAAGTACGGTCACTTCGCTGGAAATCGTGCAGGAAATCTGGCCGGAAGAGCTGGAAGATGCCGATGAGCCTGCGAAAAAGGTCAAGTATCTGGTATACCGCTTGCGGCAAGCGTTCAGCATCATTTCTGACGAGCAGCTGATCCTCTCTACGTCGTTCGGCTACCAGTTCAATCCGGATCTGCATATTACGACAGACTTCCGGCGGTTTGATGAACTTTGTGTTGCTGCTGCAATAGCCACCTCCACCATAAACAAAGTGGGACTTCTTGAGAAGGCCGCATCTCTGTATCAGGGGAAGCTGCTTCCCACGGCAGATGGTGAACATTGGCTGGTCCATTATGCGAACCGCTACCACCTCGCTTTTATGAGTACGGTCAATGAATTACTGAAACAGCTGATGGACTTCCACGCATATGATCTGCTCCATCAGGATGCGGCATTGGCGTTGACCATCGCACCGGAGAATACGAAAGCGTACTACTGGCTTATTCGCTCTTACAAGAAGCAGCATATGGATGAAATGGCTGCGGGCGAACTAATGGCCGCAAAGCAAAAACTTTCCGAGAACGAGTACCAAAAGCTACTCCATGACCTCAAGAAATAAAATGGCGGTAATACGTCATACCACTTTCGTGCAACCGCCATGCAACTTCTGTGCAACCTTATTTTTTGAAAAACAGCCCCATACCACTTTCATGCAACCGCCATACCACCTTCGTGCAACCCTCGTATGCTATGATAGCAAGGCAAGTCCAAGCCTTGTTGTCTGGCCGCGAGGGTTTTATTTTTTTGTCCTTTTTAGCCAAACAAACTGCTTTCGACTTGTACTGAACAAAAATATACCGAAAGCCTGAGATGCATTAAAGGCTGAGGATACTCATATTGCTTTCCATCCTCGGATGGAAAACAGTGTTTGTACCCTTTTCTTTAATGCGTCTCTTTTTTGCGCCCAAAGAAAAGCCGGCATCCTGTCTTGCAATGAAGTGTCCTCATCCTCCGCATCCGGCGGAAAGGACACTTCATGTTTCTTTTTGCCCTCTTTTCGTGGCTGGAGCTGGCCGCAAAGTATCCCTAGAATCTCCAAATTTTCGACTTTTACGCTTTATCGAAGATTTGGAGGTTTAACATGGGCTTTAACAATGGGTTTGAGCATGTACGTCTGGAAAACAAGTGGAAGAAACTGCGTATCCAGTACCGGGAAGCAGGAATGTCAGAGGAAGCAATTCAAGAGATGTACAACTTTGATGTTCAAGTTGTCAACTCCGAACAGCGGTATTATCGACATTCAAAAGACCTCACCTTTAATGATGCAGACACAGAGGACACCCATAGTAACGACCGCTATGAAGAAGCTATTTTGATGGCCGACACATACAGGGAGACCAAAAGTCGTTTTACATGGATTGGCGAAATTGAAGATGAACGCTTGCTCACTGCCCTTGAGAAATTGAAAGAGGAGGATTTGAAAATTCTAACCTTATATGCCTATGACGGCTACACTGTTACTGAAATTTCTAAAGTCTTGCGCTGCTCTCAGCCTACAATTAGCATCAAAATCAAACGAATTACTAAATTTTTGAAAAACTTTGAATTTGATGCTATGGATTGAGCTTTCTCGTGAGCTAGTAAGTGAGGGGACAATTCCCAGACGGCTCCCGCCGCCGGTGGGATGTCTGTACTCACGAACCTTGAAAGCTGAATAGTTCAGTCATCTGGCACTCAGAACAATGATACTTCCGTAATTCGCGGCCCGGTCAGAAAGCAGACGGGGTGGCTGAGATGCCAATGGAGCGGTACAAGTCCGCCGCCAGATGATTCCCCACTCTCAGGGTGCCGAGGGCGAATATGAGAGACCTAAACATATTTTATCAGGAGCAGTGGGATGCTGTTTTCGGTCTTCGGCTGCTTCTGTTCTTTACATAACTACCCACTCATTTTTAATCACACATAGGAGGTAAACCTATGGATGAACTGAATCCTACCATCAAAGAGCGTCAGATCTACCATGAGATGAAGCTGACCCCTGCGATGGTCAAGTCCATCCGTACCCTCTGCGGTGTCTGCCTCCGGCACTATATTGAAACCAAGGCGTTCAAGATCGCCATTGTGCCGAGCAAGGACAGAAGTATGGAAACCTGCACGGTCTGCCAGACCCGGCGCGGCTACGACTACGTTGTCATGCCGCGCTGAATCCTGTTTCCATTCGCCCGCAGGGATACGATAGAATCCCTAAAATCAATTACCACCATGAATTGAGCAAAGCCCGTTGCCAAAAACGCAGCGGGCTTTTGCATCTCAGAATGGAGGTTCGTATTTGGAATCGAATTGGAAGTTCCAACGCGGAGACATCTATTTTGTAAAACTGGAGGCAGGCGTTGGCTCCGAACAAAACGGTGCCCGCCCAGCAGTTATTCTTCAAAATGATGTCGGCAACATCTACTCTCCGACTTTGATTGTCGCGGCTTTGACAAGTAAGACAGATAAGAAAGTAACGCAGGCAACGCATTGTCAGGTAGAAGAAGATGGCCTGAAGCCGTCTATTGTTCAGGCAGAACAGATTTTCACCATCGATAAGAGCCGTGTCCTGAAGTTTGTCGGGCACCTCTCCCCGGAGAATATGCGCCGGGTCGATAACGCTGTGAAGATTAGTCTTGCCCTGAATCCGATGGGCAGCATTCAAAAGCTCAAACCGATCATCCGCTCTCAGGCGGCTTACGCGCCTCCTGAAGTGGCGGATGGAAAGCCACCCGTCTATCCCTACACACCCATCAAATCATCCTTTGAGGACGCTGGGAGTGTGGAGGAGATGATGATGTACACCGAACTGCAATCCGCTGTTCATGCCATGATTCAGCGGCTCGAATACAGCTTTACCTTTAATCCCACCTTGCTCACCATCCCGAAGCGTAAGCAGCAGGTCGCTGAGATTCTGGAAGAAGCTGAAAAATACATCTGGCGAATCAAGGAGGAAATGAGATGCGCCTGAAAAACACTGCGGATATCCTCTCCGCTTCCTTTCATATCACACCGCCGTACCAGATGATGGTCATTCACAGCAGCAAGCTGATCTACCCTCGTGAGCTGTACCAGCGGGGCATCCAGCGCAAGCGCGTTGAACTGATTGCCAAAGACTTCAACGAATATACGGCGAATGAGCCGAAGGTCAGCTTTCGCAATGGCCGGTATTATGTAACGGACGGCCAGCACACCATTGAAGCGCGTATCCTGCGCAACGGCGGTAAGGATCTGCCGATTCTGTGCAAGGTCTACACCGGCCTGACGATGCAGCAGGAAGCTCTGTTCTTCGCAGAGCAGAACGGTCACGCCGCACCTCTGACGGCGGGCATCAAGCTCCGTGCTAAGGTCGTGGGCGAGGATGCGCCCTCCGTTGCATTTCTCGCAGCCACCAACCGGGTGGGTCTGGACTTCAACTATGACAGCTTGCAGTTGAGTGACTACCGCATCAGCTGCGTGGGCACTGCGCTCAAGCTGTACAACCAGATGGGCGAGAAAATCTACTGCGAGGCCCTGCGGCTGATCGTGGCCGCATGGGAGGGCAAGCCTGATTCGTTCCGGGCAGCTGTCCTGCGGGGTATGATGCACTTTGTGGAACTGTATCACGGTGAGTTCAGCGAGGAACGGCTGATCCGTGCGCTGCGCAGCATTCACCCCATGGAGATTTATCGCAATGGCATGGACAATCCTGCCAAACTGCCCGGATGGAAGAAATACGTTTTTCCTATCTATCTGGCCTACAACGGCAAGTGCCGCAAGGATGCCCTGCCGATGAAATTCTGATAAATCAAAGGAAAGGGCACTACAATGATCGATAAATTTTCACAGGTCGCAGAGAACCTTCCTGCGGCTGACCGTGATGCCGACCGGCAATATCATGTAATCAACGGTTATCCTGTCGTTTTTAGCTTTTCCAAGGAACCCAACCCGGAAGCGTTTGAGCGCATTCGGAACATCCTGCTTGCCACCAGCTATACGAAGAAGGTAGGTTGACATCATGGACGAATGCAGAACCAAACGCTATACTGAGTGCGGTAACGGGCGGTGCTACAAGCCGAACCATTGCCGGACGTTCTTTGACAACGAAATAAAGTCTGTCCCCACTTTTGTTATGAAAGTGAGGAATTTACAATGACAGAAAACAACAACCGCGTCTGCTGCTTGTACCGCGTTTCCACCGATAAGCAGGTGGATTTCAACTCGAACCACGAAGCAGATTTACCAATGCAGCGAAAGGCTTGCCATAAGTTCGCTGAATCGAAGGGCTGGGTCATCGTCCATGAGGAACAGGAGGAGGGCGTATCGGGTCACAAAGTCCGTGCCGCCGCCCGCGACAAGCTGCAAATCATCAAGGACTATGCCCGGAGGGGCAAGTTTGACATCCTGCTGGTGTTCATGTTCGACCGTATCGGTCGTATCGCAGATGAAACTCCCTTTGTTGTGGAATGGTTTGTACGGAACGGCATCCGGGTATGGAGTACCCAAGAGGGTGAGCAGCGTTTCGACAACCACACCGACAAACTGCTGAACTACATCCGCTTCTGGCAGGCAGACGGCGAAAGCGAAAAAACTTCCGTCCGAACCCGCACCAGTCTGCGCCAGCTTGTGGAAGAAGGTCACTTCAAGGGCGGAAATGCGCCTTATGGCTATGACCTTGTACGGAGTGGGCGTATCAACAAGCGCAAACACGAACTCTACGAACTGCACATCAACGAACAGGAAGCTGCCGTAGTGCGGATCGTCTTTGACAAGTATGTGTATGAGGGCTATGGTCCGCAGCACATCGCCACCTATCTGAACAATTCTGGCTATCGTGCAAGGTCTGGAAAGTGCTGGCACCCGTCAAGTATTCGGGGGATGGTACAAAACCTGACCTACACCGGCGTTCTCCGTTGTGGGGATGCACGGTCAGAATTGATGCCGGATTTGCAGATTGTCCCGCAGGAACAGTTTGAAAACGCACAGCGCATTCGGAATGAACGTTCTGTACGCTCAACTGCGGAAGCCGAAAATCGCCTTCCTTTGAACATCCATGGGAAGTCGCTGCTTGCCGGCAACGCTTACTGCGGACACTGCGGTGCAAAGCTGGAACTGACCAGCAGCCGTAAATGGCGAAAAATGGCAGATGGTTCGTTAGACGATACGCTGCGTATTCGCTATACCTGTTACGGAAAGCTCCGCAAGCAGACCAACTGCACTGGGCAGACGGGATATACCGTCCACATTCTGGATGAGATCATCGATAAGGCGGTCCGCCAGATTTTCTCCAAGATGAGGGGTATCCCAAAAGAGCAGATTGTTATAAAACGCTATGAAAAAGAAAACACGGAACGCAAGAATCATCTGCAAGACCTTCAGACACAGCGGAACAAGGCAGAAAAAGACCTGTTGGCACTGAAAGCCGAGGTTTTAGCTTGCATCAAAGGTGAAAGCGTGTTACCGAGAGAAACCCTTGCCGAAATGATTACAGTGCAGGAAGAGAAACTCACGGAGCTGGAAAACCTTTGCGAAGCGGCCAGTGAAGAACTGGAGAAAACGGCAGAGCTGATGGATAAAGTGTCGCGGCTGTATGATGAACTGATTTCTTATGCTGACCTGTACGACAGTGCAAATTTTGAAGCGAAGAAGATGATCGTCAACCAGCTCATCCGCAGGGTAGACGTTTATCGCGGATACCAGATCAACATCTCGTTCAACTTCGATCTCACTCCTTACATTGAGGGGGAGTGATACGTCCGCCTGCAAAACAGTCGGGCATCGAACAAGCATTTTCAAAAACAACGAAATAGCAAGAATTGGGGGTTGCCGTCCATGCGCCTGCAAAATCAGGCATTTGGATGATTTTCAGTGCGACCTCCAAGAAAGCAAAAAGAAAAGCACCGTACTTCAAACGAAGTACAGTGCTTTTTTGGTGGAGAATAGCGGGATCGAACCGCTGACCTCTTGCATGCCATGCAAGCGCTCTCCCAGCTGAGCTAATCCCCCATAAAATCCAAGAAGCGAACCTCTTGGATGGAGTTTTTTGTTGGGAATTTGATTGTCGCAGGACTATCTGACTGGGGGTGTGTTTTGATACCAACCGGGCTCCCAGCTGAGCTAATCCCCCATAGCCTGTGTCGTTCCTGACGACGTGTGTTATTATACCAGCTGAAAGGAGAGTTGTCAACAGCTTTTTTCAAATTCGTGCAAAAAAGTCCCGCCGGGTGCATTTCTGCCTCCGGCGGGACTTGCGTCCAGGAGAACTCAGGCTTTGGTGTACTGACGGTCGAAGATCTGGGGGGCTGCCTTGATGAGCAGCACAGCGCCCACCACAGTGATGAGCGTCTCCGGCAGCATGTAGCTGGCGTTGTACACGAGGCTGTAGGTCCAGGCGCTCAGACCCTCATTCAGGTTGCCCCAGACGAGGACGCCGGACAGGAAGCTGCACATGAAGCGCAGAAAGCCTGCGATGGCCGTACCGACGGCCACGCCGACCATCCGGTTCTTGAAGGGGCGGGCGAAGAACTCTGCGGTACCCAGAGCCATAAAGGCCACCAGATAGTCCAGCAGGATCTCGCCGAGGAAGTAGATAAAGGTGGGCGTCGGGGGAGCCCAGAAGCCCAGCAGCATCTGCAAGCAGCCGTTCACCAGACCGGTGAACAGGCCCCACTTGACGCCGTGGCGGAAGGAGACGAGCACGAAGGG
>ERZ1034730.206-NODE-206-length-25625-cov-17.479820_pt1 | contig 25625 bp, 28 predicted proteins | sample MGYA00520650_ERZ1034730 | MGnify/ENA primary metagenome ERZ1034730 (study PRJEB33766, sample SAMN09781702) | gut metagenome | biome: gut microbiome | host: Homo sapiens | place: Madagascar | study: EMG produced TPA metagenomics assembly of the PRJNA485056 data... | reverse complement strand
ACACAAAGCCTTCCCCGCGTGGGGAAGGTGGCGAGCGGAGCGAGCCGGATAGGGTACTAGCGGTATGAAAGAGAGCGGGAAAGATCGTCTCAAGTCGACGATATACGAAAGCACCCTATCCATCGCTGCGCGGTCCCCCTTCCCCAATGGGGAAGGCTACGAAACGAGAGCAACGCTATCCCCGAAACACAGCCTTCCTTGATGGGTAATGCTATTAAGTTAAGCGGCAGAACGTTCTTGGCTCCCCATCGGGGGAGCTGCCCGAAGGGCTGAGGGGGCTACGTAGCGGTATTGCCTGAAAGTGTTGGAATATCGATAGCATCGGACTATTCAACATGGAGCGTTATACCGTTAGCATGCCCCGATTGCCTTCGGCACTTCCCCCGAAGGGGGAAGCAAGGTGTTTGCAAGAGGATGTTTTTTCCATAGAACCCGTTGAACCTTTTAACTGGAGGCGAATTCCATGTCTTATCGTACAGTCCTCATCGAGAACAACCGCATGATGCTTGAGCGGCTGTCGAGCGTGATCAGAAACAGCCCGGGCTTCGAACTGTCGGCGAGGTATCAGACTGCGGGCGATGCTCTGGGGCAGATGCAGGCATTCAGTCCGAATCTGATCCTTCTGGATATCGACTGCGAGCCCAATGTCAGTCTGCTTTCCGATCTCAAGAAGAATTGCGGGCAGGCCCTGATCATCTGTCTCTCCCGCCGCTGGGATTCGGAGGCGCAGGCCAGGCTGCTGCGCGGCGGCGCGCAGGGGTATATGATCAAGCCGTTCACGCCGGATGAGCTGCAGGCGGCGGTCAGGAATGCGAACCGCGCCTCGCTGCGCTCATCTGCGCGTGTGATCTCCTTCTTCAGCCCGAAGGGAAAGAGCGGCAAGACGACATTGATCTCCAATCTCGCCGCGAGCATCGCCAAGAAGACGGGAGAGCCTGTCGCGATCCTTGACTGTGACCTGCAGTTCGGTGATATGGCGGTCTTTTTCAATCTGAATCCGCAAACGACCCTGGTCGAAGCGGTGCGGGATATCAAGTTCCTCTCGCCGGTGACGCTGAAGTCGTACTTCATCGATGCCAGAAGGAATCTGCAGATACTCTGCGGGCCGGCGAAGCCGGATCTTGCGGAGTCTGTCACGCTGGATGCGCTGACGCAGCTCATCCATATGACGCGGAGTCTCTACAGCTACGTTTTGATCGATCTGCCTTCGGGATTTTCCGACATTTCCGCGACGGCGTGTGAGCTCTCCGATGAGACGGTCCTGATGGCGATGTACAATGGCGGCTACGAGACGATGCATATGAAGCGCGCGCTGGAGATCTTCAAGGCATGGGACGACTACCGGGAGCGTGTCTATCCGCTCTTCACCCGCGTCTCGCCGTTTGACGACGCGGAGAAGGAGCGTCTCTCCAAGGAGCTGGACTATCCTGTCGCAGCCATCATCCCGAATGAATATGTCCGTGTCTCGGAGGCGGCTGACAATGGCCGCCTCGTCGTAGACGAGGATCCTGACAGCCCCTTTGCCAAGGCCGTCGATGCGCTCGCAGAGAAGATCATTAGTAAGTAGTGACTGGTGACTAGTGACTGGTGACTAGTGACTGGTGACTAGTAGCTAGGGATTAGGGATTGGGGATTAGGAGCGCCGAGCGACCGGTGACTTACATACCTCTTTCGGGCATCGCCCTATATATATTTGCGGCGAAGCCGCTACCTTCATTCCTAATTCCTCATTCCTAATTCCGCATTCGGGTCGAGCTTTCATCCACAATCAAGGGGCAGCACGTCCTACGGGCTAACCCTGATTTCCAAGAAAGGAGCAAACCATCTATGATCTTTATCATCTCGCTGTTTTGCGCCTTTCTTTTCTTTTTCATCCTGTTCTTTCTGCTCGGTCATGCACTGAAAAAGAAACAGGTGGTGTCTGAGCGTCTGCAGCAGTATGCGGACTATCTCGATGTGAAAGAGACGGCGGATGAGCGCATCTCGACCGGGCAGAAGCTCCGCCATGCCTTCCGCAAGCGCATGCGGAGGGTCGGGGGAAGGAAGACCGCTTCGAAGCTCGATCTCATGATGCATCGCGCAGGACTGCCGCTGCTCGGCTTCGAAATGGTCGCGATCTCCTTCGGGGTGAGCATTCTTGCTTTTCTCATGGTGCTCTTGGTCACAGGGGAGGGCGGCGCGGCGCTGCTCTTTGCCCTCTTCGTTTTCCTTTTCCAGTGGGGCTATGTGAAGTACCGGATCGACAAGCGGCTGAAGGCGTTTCTCTACCAGATGGCTGACTGCCTGACGCTGGTCTCCAATTCTCTGAGGGCGGGCTTCTCCTTCCTGCAGACGGTCGAGATCATTTCCAAGGAAATGAAGCCGCCCGTCAGCACGGAATTTGCCCGTGTCCTTCGCGAGACGAATCTGGGGAAGCCTTTGGACCGCGCGCTGACGGAGATGGACAGGCGTGTGGGCAGCCCTGACTTCTCTCTCATCGTCACGGCGGTGCTCATCCAGCAGCAGGTTGGCGGAAATCTGGCCGACATCATTGATATCATCCGCGATACCATCTTAGACCGCATCCGGCTGCGCGGCGAGATCAAGACACTGACCGCGCAGGGGCGTATGGCAGGCATGATCCTTGCCGCTCTTCCGATCGCGATGGGGCTCTTCATGTACATCATGTCGCCGGAATATATGCGCCCGCTCCTCACGACACGCATAGGTCAGATCGCGATCGGTGTCGCTCTCGTGATGGAAGTCATAGGCTTCTTCATCATTCATAAGATCGTAGATATCAAGGTATAGAGGTTGTCGGGTTCAGGGTTAGCCCGTGGGGCGCCCTTTGATTGTGGGTGAAAGCTTCGCGCTCTCTAGTTAGGAGTGAGGAGTGAGGAGTTAGGAGTGGTGGTGCGGCGCATAAAAATTAAAAGCGCCGCGAAGTATATATGGGGCGATGCCCAAAAGTGGTATTCAAGTCACTAGTCACGTGAGCCCCCTAAAACCTAAGTTTGAAAGCAGGGATGAGTAACTAGGGATTAGGGATTAGGATCAAGCGGTGATTGAAATAGCGCAGTTGGCATACTGACCGTTCTGCAAGAAAGATCTCTCGGCTACGCTCGAGATGACAACGGCGCGCAGCGCTATCAAAATTCTGCGGCGCTTCCATATTTTTATGCGCCGCACCACAACCCTGAACCCCGAACCCTGAACCCCAATCCCCAATCCCTAATCCCTAGCTACTAATCTCTAGCTACCAGTCCCCGTTACCATTCCCGCGAAAGGAGAAACGAAGCATCATGAAACGACAAAAAGGGCAGGATATCGTCGAATTTGCGCTGCTGCTGCCGATCTTTCTCCTTGTTCTCTGCGGGATCATCTATTGCGGCTTCATGTTCGGGGATTACCAGACCGTGCAGGGCATCGTGAGAAATGCGGCGCGCGAAGCGGCTGTGGTGGGGCAGTATACCGAAAGCACAGATCCTTCACAGCCAATAAATAATTACAAGATCATCGCTGACAAATACAATCAAATTTTGAAAGAGCAGAATGTCATCACGCATCTGTATGTGCCGGATGCCGCTGGCGTGCAGGTGACTGCCACCAATGATAACAATGAAAAGCCGGAAAACTCTGTTCATGCGGAGCTCAACTTGGTACTTACCAAGAGCGATGTATCATTTTTTAATTACCTGTCGCACTTTGCAGAACTCCCGTACTCGTATTCCGTGAGCTGTTATATGTACGATGAGACGACCGGAAAGAGCACGTAAGGCGCTCGCGTCTCGCTGCCCCCACTATCTCCATTACACCCATAAACAAATCTCCAAGGAAGGTGAAGACTTTGAAACTTCTGGAACGTCTTGGCCGCCGTGACGGCACCGAGAAAAAAGAACAGGCCGCTATATTTGCCGGCCGGACGAATAACGCCCACGAAGAGGGATACCAGGAGCTGAAAAACGGAATTCACCGGCGTATCGTCGATGACATGACCGCTGAGCAGCAGCAGGTCTTGGACGGCAGGCATACGCGGCAGGAGGTCGAGGCGGTCATCACGCGCTATGTACAGCGTGTGGTCGAGGAGGATCCCTTTGCCGTTCCGCGCGGCGAGCGTTCGCGTCTGGTATCGGATATCTGTGATGAGATCTTAGGGCTTGGTCCGATCGAGCCATTCCTGAAGGATGATGCCGTGACGGAGATCATGATCAATGGGCCGAAGAAGATCTATGTGGAAAAGATGGGCAAGATCCATCTGACGCAGGCTCGTTTTCAGGATCAGGCACACCTGATGGCGATCATCGAGAAGATCGTGTCGCCGCTGGGCCGTCATGTCGATGAAGCATCGCCGATCGTCGATGCGCGTCTCGAAGACGGTTCTCGTGTCAATATCGTCATCCCGCCGCTTTCTCTGTCCGGACCGTGCGTGACGATCCGTAAATTCTCCCGGATACCGCTCTTGATCGAGGATCTGATCGCCTATGGCACCCTTTCGGAGCAGATGGCCTCATTCCTGCGCGCCTGTGTCAAGGCGAAGCTGAACATCATGGTCAGCGGCGGTACCGGCTCCGGTAAGACGACCACGCTGAATGTCCTTTCTTCCTTCATCCCCTCCGATGAACGCATCGTCACCATCGAAGATGCCGCCGAGCTCCGCCTTGAGCAGCCGCATGTCGTGACGCTCGAGTCCCGTCCGCCGAATATAGAGGGCAAGGGGGCGGTCACGATCAGAGACCTTGTGAAGAATGCTCTCCGTATGCGCCCGGACCGCATCATCGTCGGCGAAGTCAGAGGCGGCGAGGCGCTCGATATGCTGCAGGCGATGAATACCGGACATGACGGCTCGCTCACGACGGCGCATGCGAACAGTCCGCGCGATGTGCTCTCGCGTCTGGAAACGATGGTCCTTATGAGCGGCTTCGATCTGCCGGTCACGGCGATCCGCAGCCAGATCTCCTCCGCACTCGATCTCATCATTCATCAGTCCCGTATTCAGGATGGTTCCCGCAAGATCACCTACATCACCGAAGTGCAGCAGATGGAAGGGAATGTGATCGTCCTGCAGGACCTTTTCCGCTACCATCAGACCGGCTTCGATGAAAACGGCAAGTCGCAGGGCTCCTTCGTGTATACAGGCCTCCAGCCGCAGTTTCTCACCAAGTTTAAGATCCACGGCGTGGACGCGCCGAAGGATCTCTTCGGCCGCGTGCCGGAAGGGGACTGGGAAGAATGACGTGAAGGGTTCAGGTTGGCGGGTTCAGGGTTGTGGTGCGGCGCATAAAAATCAAAAGCGCCGCAAAATTTTGATAGCGCTTCGCGCCGTCGTCAGAGGGGCGTAGCCGAGAGATCTTCCTTGCAGAACGGTCAGTGTGCCGACTGCGCTATTTCAATCACCGCTTGCTCCTAATCCCTAATCCCTGGCTACTCATCCCTGCTTTCAACCTGAAGTTTGAAAGCAGAAACCGAGATTCATCTATCCCCTTCCTCTGGAAGGGGAACGCCCGAAGGGCAAGGGGTTGGCCGAGGGAGAGAAAAGGCCCAAGCCAACCTCCGCCCCTTCGGGGCACCTCCTTCCAAAGGAAGGAGGGAAAAGACAGAGCTCGGGCATCGCCCCTATTTGTACTCCGCGGCGCTTCCATATTCTTATGCGCCGCACCACCATTTCGCATTTCTCATTTCTAATTTCTCATTTGAGTAAAGCTTTCATTCCCAATCAAGGGGCAGCACGCCCCAAGGACTAATCCTGAACCGAGGTGACACTCCATGCTTGCATTTTCTATCGCGATCGCGATCTCCTTATTTGTTTTTATCATGATGACGCTCATCGTACTTCGGCAGTCGGACTCGCAGCGTGAGATGCAGCGGCGTCTGGATCAGTTTATGGATCTTTCTGACGCAGAAGAGATGGTGGATCCGGACGATCTTCGGAAGATTCCCTTCCTGCAGCGTACGGTCGGCCGTGTGCTGGGCGATCTGATGGATACGCTCTCCTACTTCGCTCCGGCGGCGATCCCGAAGCTCATGGAGCGGCGCATCATGCTCGCCGGCAAGCAGGGCGTGTGGAAGGTCGCTCATTTCGCCGGCCTTTGGTTTCTGTGCCTTGCGCTCGGTCTCGCACTCGGCTTTTGGTATGCGGGGCGGGGCGTCTATACAGCGCCGCAGTTCTTCCTCATTGTTCTTGGCTGGGGATTCATGGGGGCGCTGCTCCCCTTCGGTGTCCTGAATCATATCATTAAGAAACGCCAGTCTCTCATCACGCAGCAGCTGCCGGATGTGCTGGACCTTCTGGCGATCTCTGTGCAGGCAGGGCTCTCCTTCGATGCGGCGCTTCGCAAGGTCGTCGAGCGCATGAAGGGGCCCTTGATCGATGAGCTTTCCCGTATGCTCCGTGATGTACGCATGGGGATGACCCGTCGCCGCTCGATGCAGTTCATGGCGAAGCGCTGCGATGTGCAGGATGTGTACCTCTTCGTCATGTCCGTCACGCAGTCGGAGCGTCTCGGTGCTTCCATGTCGGATACGCTGACGATCCAGGCTGACAATATGAGAAATGTCCGCCGCCAGCGGGCGCGGACGAAGGCGATGAAGGCGCCGGTCAAGATGGTCTTCCCGCTTGTCTTCTGCATTTTCCCTGCGATCTTCGTGGTGGCGCTCCTGCCATCGCTCCTCTCTCTCATGGAAACCATGGGGAAAAAATAACTGACAGCGCGAGCTGGCAGTTATTTTTTTCGTAGGGGATGCATAAGCCGTGGCGCAGCGATGCCGCCGTGAGCAGGGAGATGCCGGCTTCGTCGCAGAGCCGGATGCGAGTCACGATTTTCCCAAAGGAGCTTTTATGATCGAAACATGGATACTCACGAATGGCGAGCGCGCCATCTCTGTCGAAGTCGAGACAGCTCGCTCGTGGTGGGCACGGTTCAAAGGCCTCATGCTCCGTGCGCCCCTTGATGAAGGACGTGGACTGTACCTCGAGAAGACGAACAGCATCCACATGTGCTTCATGCGTTTTGCGATCGATGCGATGTATTTCGATGGAGAAGGCCGCGTGGTGAAGGTCGTCCCTCATCTTGCGCCGTGGCTTGGTCTTTCCGCCTGTTTCCGTGCGAAAGGATGTCTGGAGATGAAGGCGGGCGAAGCGAATCGGCTGGGCATCCAAGTGGGGATGGTGCGGCTTTAGAAAATGCTTAGATGCGTTCCCTCTTACTATGAAAGTCGGCTGTCAGGTTGGGCGGGTTCATTGGGTTCAGAGGGTTCAACGGGGGTGGAAGGGACGCACAATTCATATAGCGTCCCAATACCCCCATATATATAATTTCGCGGCGCTATATATTTGATGCGCCGCACCACAACCCTGAACCCGCCAACCTGAACCCCGAACCCATCCACCGTCTCCCCTTGCTGATTTCCCCTTTGCCCCTTATAATAGAAAGAACAACTCAGCAAAGGAGACATATCATGGAAGGATCCACCAGCAGTATCATCTTTATCGCTCTCATCACGACGCTCCTCGTCGTATTCAATTACCGCACCATGCGCTTCAAGAAAAATGTGGCGGACATCGTGCAGCAGATCCTCGCACATAACAAGCGGGACAGGATGCTTCGGAATCAGGAGTTCGTCCACTACTTCCTTTCGAGCGGAAATATCTGGCTCGCGCACATGGATGCGGACTTCAGAAAGACTGTCATGGTGCAGACCGGTGTCTCGGTGCTCTCTATCGTGGGCGGGCTTGCGCTCATCGCGGCCTGCGTCTTCTGCGAAGTGTATCCGCTTGCGATCTACCCTGTAGCGATGCTCGTCTTTGCATGGAAGGTGGGATTCTCCTTCGAGACCATTTCCAAGGATGAGAAGGTGAATGCGCGCCGTGCGATGGAAAACTATAAGAAACAGTATCCGAATGATTCTACGGTGAAGCAGAATAAGTGCTTGGACAAGTCTCCGGCCTGGTACATGACGGCTAAGAAGCTGGCAAAGACCGGCAGTCTCGGCCGCGGCAAGGCGGATGCGAAACCGGAAGCAAAGACGGTCGTCAAAAAAGGAAAGAAATAAAAAAGGGAGCTGTGCAGCGCACAGCTCTTTGTTGTAAATGAAGTGGGAAGGGTTAGCCCATGGGGCGTGCTGTCCCTTCATTGGGGATGGAAACCTCGCTTGAATGAGAAATGAGAAATGAGAAATGAGAAATGGTGGTGGCGGCTTCGCCGCGAGTATATATGAAGCGATGCCCGAAGGTCTGCGGAGATAGGTTTCCCTCGTATCGTCAGCCTTCCCCTCGAGGGGAAGGTGCCCCATAGGGGCGGATAGGGCACAGGCGGCAGGAAAGACAGATGCGGAAAGCGGAACAGCTCGGCACATGTGAAAAAAGCGTAAGTCCCTCGCCGCGAATGACAAAGATTTCTCGCTCTGCTCGAAATGACAGTGCGAGAGTGCCACCAGTCACCAGTCCCTAGTCCCCAGCTACCAGCCACTCGCGGATCCTAATCCCTAGTCCCTAATCCCCAGCCACCAGTCACCAGTCCCCGATTTTATACGAAAGAAGTGCATACGATGTCCTTTGAAAAAGTAAAAGAATATTTTGAGACCCTCGGCATGGGGGATCGTTGTATGGATCTTGAGGAGTCATCGGCGACGGTGGCGCTGGCGGAGCAGGCACTCGGGACGGAGGAGGCGCGCATCGCGAAAACGATGTCCTTCCTCTTGGATGACAAGCCGCTCATCATCGTCGTGGCGGGAGATGCCAGGGTGGATAATCACAAATTCAAGATGAGCTTTCACAAGAAGGCGAAGATGATCCCCGGCGCGGAGTGCGAGAAGTACATCGGCCACCGCCCCGGCGGTGTGTGTCCCTTCTGCCTGCCGGAGGGCGTGCCGGTCTATCTGGATGTGTCCCTGAAACGCTTCGATGTTGTTTATCCGGCGGCAGGCACGGACCATAGTGCGGTGAAGCTCAGCCTTCCGGAGCTGGAAAGGGCATCCGCTTCGCAGGGCTGGGTGGATGTATGCAAGAATTGGGAGAGTGAAGAGGGTTAGCCCAAGGGCTAACCCTGAACCCTGAACCCTAATCACTCATATTTTTACGGAGTATCCCTATGATCGTTTCACAGTTCGGCGTCGAAAGCTGGATGGACCAGTACGAAGAAGGCGCCAAGTACAATATCACGGACACCTGTGCGAAGCCTCTCTCGCTCGCAGAGCTTTTTTCGCTGGCGGGCGAGGATCGCACAGATTTTATGGATCGCTTTTTTGAAAAAGAGCAGACATACGGCACCATCTTCGGCTCGGAGAAGGTCAAGAAGGAGATCAGCCGTCTTTATGAGAGCATCCGCCCGGAGGAGATCCTGACGGAGCATGGTGCGACGGGCGGGAACCAGCACATCTTCTTCTCCCTCATCCGACCGGGGGACCGTGTGATCGCATTCTCTCCGAGCTATCAGCAGTTTTACTCGGCACCGGAAGCGCTCGGGGCGGAGGTGACGGTGCTGCGCCTTCGAAGAGAGAATGGCTATCTGCCGGACCTTGATGAGCTTTCGCAGGCAGCGGCGCGCGGCGTGCGCATGATCTGCCTCAACAATCCGAACAATCCGACGGGCACTCTGATCCCATCGGACATGATGAAGGACATCGTCACCATCGCGCGGCAGAGCGGCGCATACCTTTTCTGCGATGAGGTGTACAGCGGCGTTTCCATCGACGGAGCTCTCGCTCCCTCCGTTTGCGATCTCTATGAGAAGGGGATCGCGACCGGATCGATGTCGAAGGCCTTTTCGCTGGCTGGGCTTCGTCTCGGCTGGCTTGCGACCCATGACCGGCAGGCGCTCGTCCAGTTTCGCCGTGTGCGGGACTATGACCTTGTGAGCTGCGGGCTCTTCGATGAGGAGATCGCGGCGCTCGCCTTGGCGCACAAAGAAAAGATCCTCGCGAGAAACCGCGCCATTCTGGCAGCCAATCTTCCCATTCTGGATGCCTGGGTGAAGAGGGAGCCGCATGTCTCTTACGTGAGACCGACGGCCGGTACCATGGCACTTGTGCATTACGATCTTCCCATCGGCTCGCGCGATTTCTGCCGCCGCATGTATGAGGAGACAGGCGCTTTCTGCGTCCCCGGCGACTGCTTCGATGAGCCATTCTCTTTCCGTGTCGGCTACGGACATGATGGGGCACTGCTGAAAAAAGGGCTGGATGCGGTGAGTGAGTTTATCAGGTTGCTGACTGGGGATTAGTAGCTGGTAGCTAGTGACTAGTGACTTGAATGCCACTTTCGGGCATCGCCCTATTTATACTCCGCGGCGCTTCTGATTTTTATGCGCCGCACCACCATTCCTAATTCCTAATTCCTCATTCCTAATTCAAGCAGAGCTTTCACCCGCAATCAAGGGAGAGCACGCCCACGGGCTAACCCTTCCCTCTCCTTGCCTAAACAGCGCAAAGCAAGTACAATAGAAGAAAGTTCCCCAAGGAGGCAAAGCTATGATTACACCAATGGACATTCATAATAAAACTTTCTCCAAAGGCCTGCGCGGCTACAGCGAGGAAGAGGTCAATGATTTCCTGCGCCAGATCGTCACTGACTACGAGCAGATCTATCGTGAGCATCGCGAGATGGAAGAAGAAATGGACCAGATGAAAGTGAAGCTCTCCAACTATGAGAGGATCTCGGATACCATGACGGCGACGCTCCAGCTTGCCAAGGATACCGCTGAGAACGTCAAGAAGAACGCGAAGAGAAATGCGGATATCCTGATCTCCAATGCCAAGATGGAAGGAGACAGACAGGTGAAGGACGCGGAGGACTATCGCCGCCGCCTGGCTGAGACCATGATCCATACGGAAGGAAATATGAAGAATTATGTGAGCAAGATCCGAAAGGATCTGGAGCTCGCGCTGGCATCCATCGATGCGCTGGAAAATCTGAAGGCTCCTGTCGTCCCGGGCTATGCTTATCCGGCTGTCGAGCTGCCGAAGGAAGAAGCACCGGCAGATGCACCGGCAGAGGAAATTCCAACGGAAGAAGCACCGGATGAAGCTGCTCCTGTGGAAGAGACGCCCGTAGAAGAACCGGCGGAAGAAACCGCAGCTCCGGCGGAAGAACCGGCACCGGAAGTTGAAGAAACACCGACCGAAGAACCGGCTCCGGCAGAGGAAGAAGCCAAGGCAGAAGAACCGAAAACCGAAGAAGAACAGAAATAAAGGAACGCATAAGAGAAGAGGCTGTGAAATAATAGCTCCATGAACACAAAAAAGGACTTTTGATTTTTGCGAATCAAAAGTCCTTTTTTGCAGTCAGAGGTCAGAAGTCTGACCTCTGATGTCTAATCCCTAATCCCTAATCCCTAATCCCTAGCTACCAGTCACCAGTCACTAGTCACCAGTTACTTCTTCTCCCCGAAGATCCGGAGCATGTAGATGAAGAGATTGATGAAGTCGAGGTAGAGGGTGAGCGCGCAGAGGATGGCGAGCTTCACACCTTCATCGGTGGTGTTTGTGTTGTTGGCGAAAGCGATCTCGCGGATGCGCTTCGTATCATAAGCGGTGAGGCCGACGAAGATCAGGATGCCTGCGTAGGCGAGGATCATTTCCAGGAAAGAATTATCGAGGAAAAGATTCACCACGGTAGCGATGATGAGTCCGAAAAGCCCCATGAGGCACAGATTGCCCATCTTCGAAAGGTCAGTCTTCGTGAGGTAGCCATAGGCAGACATGACAGCGAAGGTGCCTGCGGTGATGAAGAAGACGCTCGCGATAGAGGTCATGGTGTAAACAAGGAAAATGGAGGCCATCATCGCACCGTTCAAGACGGCATAGATGATGTACATGGCCGCCGCTTTTTTGAGAGACATGCGGGCAACCGCAGAAGAAAGGTGCCATACGAGGGCGACCGTCGCGATGAGGAGCGCCCACATCGTGAATTTGCCGGCGAAGACCAGAGAGAGCAGCATCGGGCTGCCTGCTACGGTGTAAGCGGTGAAGCCGGTGATGGCAAGGGCAATAGCGACCCAGAGATAGATGTCTTTCATGAGGCCGGGCATATTGATGGAGAGGGATTTCTCCCGCTCCCAGGCCATGTCGTTGTTGAACGAGTTCATAGGAAATCTCCTTTCAAAAAATAGGATCATCGGGAATCCGATGGAATATTCACTCCTGCTATTATTATAGCATATATCAATTGGGGGATATAGAAACATTTGAGCAGCCGATGGCCGGTGGCGGCTTCCCATGGCCGGAGAGCTCCTTATCCGGGAAAGAGGACCGTCCGGTTTTCCATCCTCTTCGTGAGAGGATGAGGGGCTGCACTTTTGAAAGAGGGATCCCCTGAAATATTCCTGATAGATTTTTTCTATAGCTACTTATGAAAAGCAGGAATATCTCCGATACTATGTAGGTATCTATGGAATTTGACATGGAAGGCGGCGGACTACCCGAAAAGCGGCCGTTGGTTTATAATATAGATACAAACTATGGCAATTTGTTTATGAAATGTTTAGCGAGGATCGGCGTGGAGAGAAAGAAACGACTTGCCTTTCTTCTGGCGGCTCTCCTGCTGCCGGAAGCCGTTTTCGCAGCTGCAGGGGGAAACGATCTTGCGATGGGGAATGCCGTAGAGTATCGGTATTCGTCTCATATCACAGGCGACCGATGGATGCATGATGAGACGACGCTCTATTTCAATGATGGCTTCGGCCGGCTGATCGAGTTCCATTTGACGGTGGAACACCAGATGACGGAGCTTTCCATTCGTCAGAATGGCTGCGTGGTCTGGCGGGGGCATCTTCCCGGGGCCGACCGCTTTTCCGTGGTACGTGAGGAGTCGATGGGGGAGGTCTATTTCCTGATCTCATCCGGAGAGAAGAAGTACCGCGCGGGCATCGACAGGGACGATCGATGGAGCGTCTCTGAATGCAAGAAAACGATCACACAGGACAAGAGCCCTCTTCCGGTGTGATCATTCCGGATCAGCATATTATATATAATTTCTAATGTGACTGAGGGTTGAAAATAGTGTATAATATATAAAAATGTGGTTCGTGAAATTCAGGTATTCGTTTATCTGTTTTAGACAGCGGCAAGGTGAGGGGTATGAAGAGACAGATCCATTTAAAACCGGAAGATTTAAATAAGAGCGACAAGCTGGGGCTGACCTACAATCTGGGTCAGGCGCATAAGAGAATGCTCCTCAAGCAGTCCGGTATCATGCAGAAGTTTGGCTTGACTGCGCGCCAGTCTCTGATCATAGCCTATCTTTCTACCCACAAGAAGGATCTGGTCACACAGAAGACGCTGGAAGAACATCTGCACCTGACGAATCCCACCATCACAGTCATGGTGAAGTCCATGATCGACAAGGGCCTTGTGCGTAAGGAGCGTGTGCCGGAAGATGCGAGGAAGTACCGTCTCTTCCTGACAGAAAAGGCCAAGCAGGTCGAGCAGGCGAGCCGTCAGGCGGCCAAGGATCTGGACAAGACATTCTACGAAGGCGTATCGGAAAGCGATATGCGCATCTTCAAAGGGGTCTTAGGGCAGATCATGAGAAATCTGGATATGATCTAAACGTAAAGATGCTTCGAAAGGAGCATCTTTTTTAGTATAATACATGTTGTTTAGAGATATTCGTAAGTGGTTTGAGGGGTAGCCTGTGGGGCGTGCTGCCTTTTGATTACGTGTGAAAGCGTCGCTTGAATTAAAAATGAGAAATGCGAAATGCGAAATGGTGGTGCGGCGCATAAAAATATGGAAGCGCCGCGGAATTTTGATAGTGCTTTACGCCGCCGTCATCCCGAGCGTAGCCGAGGGATCTTTCTTGCACTGCGGTCAGTATCGCATAGGCACTGGCAGGGAACCGACGCCTTGCTGCTATGTATTCCTACTTTCACACATGAATCGTTTATCAGTCTACAAGAAAGATTTCTCGACTTCGCTCGAAATGACGATACGTGTTTCCTGCATCCTAAAATGCAGTGCTCTATGAATGGTGTGCCCCTTCAAACACTTCTCACTTCTCACTAAGTCCAAAAAATTGATAAATCGCAATACCAGTCCCTAGTCGCTAGTCACTAGTCACTTTTCATTCATTAAAGGAGTTTCTTATGCGTAAACCCATCGTCGCCGTTACAGCAGATACGCTTCTGGCGGATATGAAGCCGATCAATCAGAAAATGGCGGACTACGCACCGCGTCCGCTTTTGAATGCGCTGGGGCGCGCCGGCCTGCTCCCCATCATTCTGGCCTATGACGACTACGCCGACCCAGAGGAATATGTGGATAGCTTTGACGCACTCGTCCTATCCGGCGGGCCCAATCCCGCCCCCCGTTTCTACGGAGAAGAGCCGCTTTGGTGCATCGGGCCGACCTATGAGAAGAGAGATATTTTCGAGATCGGGCTTATCAAGGCCTGCCTCAAAGCGGACAAGCCGATCCTCGGCATCTGCCGCGGCCATCAGATCCTGAATGTCGCCTTGGGCGGCAAGCTCTGGCAGGACATGCAGGCACAGAATCCCAAGGCTACCATCCAGCATATGCAGAATGCGCCGGGAAACATCGCGACCCATTATATAGAGATCGATCCGGAAAGCCGCCTGCATGATGTCTTGGGAGACGGGCTCTACGTGAATTCGCGCCATCGCGAAGCCATCAAGAAGCTCGCTGACGGTCTCCGCGTCACGGCAAGAAGCAGAGACGGCATCGTCGAAGCGACCGAGAGCGTGAAGAATGACCTCATCACCACCGTCCAGTGGCATCCGGAAAATATGGAGGAAAAGGTGATGGATCCGCTCTTCAAAGCCTTTGCCGAACGTGTCAAGCGTTGGATGGTATGAGCACGAGACATGATGATGCGAGGCGCTTCATGCGGAAGCGTCGCATAGCTTGAAGTAGAGCTCCGAGAATAAGGGCAGCTTAAAATTCATATTTAAGCATGCTTGCAAAACTAAATTCGTGTGGTATAATAATGGGGAAGACGGAAGAGAATGTACGGATTCCGTTCCGCCTTCACAATATAAGCCGCTTTCCCCGAGCGGCTTCTCCACTCCTTTATCTCCTTTTATTTTTACACTCTCACGGAAAAGGGCGGCCCGAAGGCCGCCCTTTTCTTGTGCGCAGGATAACGAATGTGATAAAATGGCATCAGACGTACTTTGGCGGTCCGAAGCTTCCTGTCAATCAGGAAGGAGCTGAGTGTCATGAGTACTTTTGAAACATTGTACCTGATGATTGCTTTTGCAACTCTCATTGTAATGATGTTGAAATAATGTTTTCCTGACATGAAAAAAGCCGCCTGATTCACAAGCGGGTTTCAGTGTCAGCGGACGGCCTTTCTCACCTTTATTTTTCTGGGAGGCGCCGGGCGCTTGCACACGCTGAGGTACGCCTACCATTTATTTATATTATAGCATAGCCATGCAAGTCATGGCTATGCTTTTTGTATGGTCGATGGGCGGCCACGCACTCCATTCTAGCCCTCCCTTGTGCTTTGTGGTAGAATAGGTTTGAAATGTTGTCTATTAGGAGGTGTTACGTTGTTCGCCTATGCGTTCACGTTTCTTGTGGCACTGGCTGTGACCTTTGTGCTGACGCCGGTGGTGAAAAACTTCGCCATCCGCATCGGCGCCGTCGACAAGCCGGATGCGCGCAAGGTACATCATGGACTGATACCGCGTCTGGGGGGACTGGCCATTTACGCCGGCTTCATGGTCTCCGTGATCGCGACCATCGGCTTTACCTATGAGATGGTCGGCATCATGGTGGGAGCGACATTTTTGATCGCGGTCGGCATCGCTGACGATGTGTACTCCCTGCCGCCGAAGGTAAAGCTCTTGGGGCAGATCATCGCTGCGGCCATCCCCGTCGTCATTTTCAATATCAATATCGAATGGATCGACGTGCCGCGCCTCGGCATTATTTATTTGCCGGAGATCATATCGCTGCCGCTCACCATTTTCTGGATCATCGGCTTCGTGAATACGGTGAACCTGATCGACGGCCTGGACGGTCTGGCAGCCGGCATTGCGACGATCGCATCCATCGCCATCGCCCTCCTTGCTTTTCAGATGGGGCAGTGGGTGGCTGCAGCGGCCATGGTCGCCATGACAGGGGCCTGCCTTGCCTTTCTGCAGTATAACTTCAACCCGGCGAAGATCTTCATGGGAGATACCGGCTCCATGTTCCTTGGCTATATTATCTCGGCCGTGTCCGTCATGGGCTCGATGAAGACCGTAGCGACAGCCGTTCTCATCGTGCCGCTTCTCGCGCTCACCGTGCCGATCACCGATACCCTCCTTGCGATCGTCCGCAGAAAGTCGAGCGGTGTGCCGATCTTCTCACCGGATAAAAACCACCTGCATCACCGTTTGCTGGCCAAGGGGCTGAATCAAAAGCAGGTCGTGCTCGTTATGTACGCGCTGACGGCCTTCTTCTCCTGCACCGCGCTCATCGTCATTCACCTGTCCCTTTGGATCGGCATCGCGATCGTAGCCGTCGCCCTCGTACTCTTCGTCCTTTGGGCAAGAAAGCTCGGTGTCATGCAGGAGATCGTCCCATCGCCCTACCAGATGGAACAGAAGAAAAAGAAAGATAGGGATTAGTGACTGGTGACTGGTGACTAGGGACTAGTAGCTAGGGATTAGGGGGTAGAAGTGACTAGTGACTAGTGACTGGTGACTTGAGTACTGCCTTCGGGCATCGCCCATATATATTCGCGGCGAAGCCGCCACCACAACCCCGAACCCTGAACCCTGAACCCCGAAGTTTGAAAGCAGGGATGAGTGGCTAGTAGCTAGGGATTAGGGATTAGAAGCAAGCGGTGATCGAATTAGCACAATTGGCATGCTAACTGTTTACAGGGAAGATCTCTCGGCTACGCTCGAGATGACGATGCACGCGAAGCGCTATCAAAACTCCGCGGCGCTTTTGATTTTTATGCGCCGCACCGCCCCCGTTGAACCCATTGCCCCTATAGAACCCGCTGAACCTCTTTCACACGCAATCAAAGGGCGGCACGCCACAGGGGCTAACTCTGAAACAATACATAAAGAGAGGAATGCAAGAATCATGATCAAAGTAATGACGATTTTCGGGACACGGCCGGAAGCCATCAAGATGGCACCCGTCGTGAAAGAGCTTTTGAAGCGTCCAGAGATTGAGACGAAGGTCTGCCTCACCGCACAGCACCGCGAGATGCTTGATCAGGTAGTCGATCTCTTCCATCTGCCGGTGGACTACGACCTGGACATCATGAAGAGCGGGCAGTCCCTCTACGACATCACCGCCCGCGTGCTCCGCGGGCTGGAAGATGTGCTGAAGAAGGAGAAGCCTGACTACGTGCTCGTTCACGGAGATACCACGACCACCTTCACCGCAGCACTGGCCGCTTTTTATCAGCAGATCAAGATCGGTCATGTCGAAGCAGGCCTGCGTACCGGAAACCTGCTTTCGCCCTTCCCTGAAGAAGCCAACCGTCAGCTGACCGGCGTCCTCTCGAATGTGAATTTTGCTCCGACGGAAACGGCCAGAGGGAATCTCCTGCGCGAGAGCAAGAACGATAAGAACATCTACGTCGTCGGCAATACCGTGATCGATGCTCTTCTTGCGACCGTCAAGAAGGACTATCATTTCGAGGATGCGGAGATCGAAGCCATCGAAGAGCACAAGCGTGTGATCCTCGTGACGACGCACCGCCGTGAAAATCTGGGCGCTCCGATGCACCACGTCTACCGTGCGCTCCGCCGTCTGGTGGAAGCCGTGCCGGATACCGAAGTGGTCTTCCCGGTGCATAGAAATCCGCTCGTGCGTGAAGCCGTTTCCGAAGAGCTCGAAGGCGTGGCAGGCATTCATCTTGTCGAACCGATGGAATATGAACCATTCACAAACCTGATGGCCAGAAGCGCCATCGTCCTCACCGACTCGGGCGGCATTCAGGAAGAAGCTCCGAGCCTTGGCAAGCCCGTTCTCGTCCTTCGCGATACCACCGAGCGCCCCGAAGCCGTCGAAGCAGGGACCGTGAAGCTCGTCGGCACCGATGAAGAAAAGATTTTCCATACCGCCTACGAACTTCTTACCGATGAAAAGGCATACAAAGCCATGGCAGAAGCCGTGAATCCATATGGAGATGGCCATTCGGCAGAGCGTATTGCAGATGCCCTTCTCTACATCGAAGGATTAAGTGATAAAAAACCGACTAAATTTATAGCCAAGTAAAAAATCCTATGCTATAATGTACATGTACATTTGCATGTTTTACTTTTAACATGCTTTTTTTAGAAACCATAGCGAGAAACCAGATGGATAAGAAGGGGAAGCTGCCGAAGGACGATGACTGGCATCCGCTGAGAAGTGCTGCCGTCGCATCAGGAGCAGGTCTGACCATGCTGAGCTCGATCGCTTTGGGCGTATGGGCGGGCCTCAAGGCCGATGAATGGCTGGGCACCGATCCATGGGGACTCATTCTGCTTTCTGTCATAGGAGCGGTCGGCGGTTTGTGGTCTGCAATTACACAGATATTAGGTAAGAAATGATATGAACTTCGACTTGACTTTTCCTCACTATGCCAAGCGCATGAATCAGTACATTCTGGTCATCGCTGTCATCGGCGCAGGCATACTCTTTGCCTGGCAGGGCTGGGCATATGCGATTGCCTGGGGGTTAGGCTGCCTGTTTCATATCTTTTTTTTCAGCCTCATGCTGGTTAAGTTTAACCAGTGGCAGAGAGACAAGCGAGAAGTGGACTTCATCGGACACCGCCTTGTGGTATTCACGATGCTCCGCTTTATTTTGGAGATCGCAAGCTGCGTAGCGGTGATCTTCACGCCGCTCAATATATTGGCCTACTTAGGTGGCTTACTTACACTGCCTGCTGCAACTCTTGGGGAGCGGCTGGTCGGTTTAATTAAGGAGTAGTTTTCTTGATATCCTTGTAAGAGAAAGGGGGTGAGAATATGCATCTTCATACGGGTACACATGTTGTAGAGCAGCTCTTTGGTATGTCTGTAAATATGGATACGCTTTATACCACATGGCTTACTGCCATCATTGTCTTCATCGCCGTATTTGCAGCGACCAGAGGCAGATCCCTGATCCCGGGAGGCTGGCAGAATGTGATCGAAATGGTGATCGAAGGCCTTTGCTCTCAGTTTGAAAGCAATGTCGGGTCGAAATACCGTCAGGTAGCGACCGTCCTTCTGACACTGTTCCTCTTCATCTTCACCGCGAACCAGATCGGTCTTCTGCCGACGGAACACCTGACTGCGTCCCCGACGAATGACGTGAATACCACGCTGGGGCTGGCAATTGCCTGCTCGCTCATCACGCACTTCTACTTCATCAAGTGCAAGGGGTTTGGACACTGGTTTTCCCATTTCTTCAAACCGTTCCCGGTATTCGTCGTCATGAATCTGCTCGAAGAAGTCTCTAAGCCAATTACGCTGGCTATGCGTCTATTCGGCAACATTCTCGCAGGCGAAATTCTGCTGGAAATCCTGTATTTCCTCTGCCCATGGCTTGTACCTATGATCTGGATCGCCGTTTCGTTATTCATCGGTCTGGTTCAGGCATACATTTTCACCACCCTGACATCTGTATACATGAAGGAAAGCATCGACTGACCGGCATCAGAAAACAGGGAAAGCGCACCGCCGCTTCAAACCGGTACGGCACCGTCCGTCCAAACGGCATCAGCACATGGCTCTGCCTGACCAATCCATTGGGCAGAGTGCCAAAACATTTTATAATTCTCTAGGAGGAATTAACATCATGGATCAGACTATCGTTGCACAGTATTCCCTTATCGCAGCAGCACTCATTGCCGCAGTTGCAGCTCTTGCAGCAGCATTCTCCGACTCCAAAGCCGCTTGCAAAGCTCTCGAAGGCATGACCCGTCAGCCGGAAATGGCAGGCAAACTCTTCACCAACATGCTCGTAGCTATCGGCCTTATCGAATCTATTCCGATCATCGCTATCGTTATCGCTCTCGTACTCGTATTCGCCAACCCATTCCTGAAATAATTATTCCTGTTTATCGATCGATAATTAAGGAATAGCCTTGAAGGAGGGAACGAATTGGTAGAACTGAATGGTACACTGCTGATTCAGATCTTCAACTTTATTATTCTCTGTGCTATTCTTGGCTTTTTCTGCTACAAGCCGGTACTCAAAGTACTCGACGACCGCAAAGCTCGTATTAAAAACGACCTGGACAGCGCTGCCCAGTCCAAAGCTGCTGCTGAAGAGCTGAAAGTCAGCTACGAAGCCCAGCTGAAAGACGCACAGGCAAAAGCCCAGGAAATTGTGGATAAAGCAGTCAAAGAAGCCAAGGTGCAGGCGCAGGCACAGATTGATGAAGCCCATGCATCTATCGCCAAAGCAAAGGAACAGGCCAGCCAGCAGATCGAAAGAGAACGCAAGGATGCTCTGGAAGACTTGAAGGCTCAGGTGGCAGTCCTTTCCTGCGATATTGCAGCAAAGATCATCAGCAAGAACATGACGCCGGACGCCAACGACCGGCTCATCGCAGAAAGCATCGCAAAGCTGGATGCTAAAAAAGCAGGTAAATAATCATGGATAAGAACGTAATCCTTGCAAAGAAATACGGTCGCGCCATCTATGAAATCGCTGCTGAACAGAACAGCTTGGAAAAAACAGAAGAAGAACTTCACCTGATCGCAGACGCCATCAAGGAACATGCAGATCTGAAGGAGCTTCTTTTCCATCCTCTGCTTGCAAAGGATGTCAAGAAAGATACGATTAAGAAATTATTTGCAGATAAGGTTCAGCCTGTCGTTCTGCAGTTCTGCTATGTCGTAATCGACAGAGACCGCATTACCGACTTCCCCGCTATGGTAGACGTATATACGACTCTTGCGCATCATGGCATGGGCATCGAAGAAGCTGTGGTGACCTCCGCACTCCCGATGACCAAGTCCCAGGTGGAAGCATTGAAAGCGAAACTCTCCGAAATTACAGGGAAGAAGATTCTCATGAAGCAGAAAGTGGACACGGCGCTGATTGGCGGTTTCACCGTTCAAGTGGGCGACCGCCTGATCGATGGGTCCGTAGCCAGACAGCTGCAGACACTGAAAGCTATTATGATGCAAAGAGATTGAGGTGACTTCTAGGAAATGAAAATCAGTTCAGATGAAATTACATCTGTCATTAAAAAACAGATTGAAAACTACAAAGTAGACCTCAATGTCGATGAAGTTGGTACGGTTCTTGAAGTCGGCGACGGTATCGCTCATATCTATGGGCTCGAAAACTGCATGGCCGGCGAACTGCTTGAACTGCCTAACGGCGTATATGGCATGGCTCTTAACCTGGAAGAAAGCAACGTAGGTGCCGTTCTTCTGGGTCGCGCCGAAACCATTAAGGAAGGCGACACAGTCAAGAGAACAGGCCGTCTGATGCAGGTCCCGGTAGGGGACGCTGTTATCGGCCGCGTTGTCAATGCACTGGGCCAGCCGATCGATGGCAAAGGCGAAATCAAGACCGCCGAATTCCGCGACATTGAAATTAAAGCACCGGGCATTGCTGACAGACAGCCAGTCAATGTACCGCTGCAGACTGGTCTCAAAAGTATCGACTCCATGGTTCCGATCGGCCGTGGTCAGCGTGAACTTATCATCGGTGACCGTGGTACCGGTAAAACCGCTATCGGTATCGATACCATTCTGAACCAGAAGGGTCAGAACGTTATTTGTATTTACGTATCCATCGGCCAGAAAAACTCCAACGTCGTTCGTGTATACGAAAGACTGAAGCAGGCTGGCGCTATGGACTACTCCATCATCGTCCACGCAGGCGCATCCGAAGGCTCCCCGATGCAGTACCTGGCACCATACTCCGGTGTCTCCATCGCGGAATACTTCATGCATCAGGGCAAAGACGTCCTCATCATTTATGATGACCTCTCCAAGCACGCTGTCGCATACCGTGCTATGTCCCTGCTGCTCCGTCGTCCACCAGGACGTGAAGCTTACCCAGGCGACGTATTCTACCTGCACTCCAGACTGCTGGAACGTGCTGCCCGTCTTTCCAAAGAACTCGGCGGCGGCTCTATCACCGCTCTTCCGATCATCGAAACTCTGGCAGGCGACGTAGGTGCATACATCCCGACCAACGTTATTTCCATCACCGACGGTCAGATCTACCTCGAAACCGCACTCTTCTACTCCGGTATCCGTCCGGCTATCAATGTCGGCCTCTCCGTATCCCGTGTAGGCGGCTCCGCACAGATCAAAGCGATGAAACAGGTCGCAGGTACCCTGCGTCTGGACCTCGCTCAGTATCGCGAACTCGCAGCATTTGCTCAGTTCGGCTCCGACCTCGACGCTGCTACCAAGGCACAGATCGACCGCGGACAGAGAACCACAGAGATCCTGAAACAGCCACAGTACTCCCCATACCCGGTCGAAGATCAGGTACAGGCGATCTACGTAGCCGTCAACGGATACCTGGATGATGTAGAAGTCAATGAAGTCGTTGATTTCGAACATCAGATTCTCGCATTCCTCCACAGCAGCCATCCGGAAATCGGCGAAGACATCATCAAGAATAAGAAACTGACTGATGAAAACGAAGAAAGACTCAAAGCTGCTATTGTTGAATTCAAAGAACGCTACAACGCAAAAAAGTCTGAAACGGTAGAGGGGTGATCTGATTGGAAAGTACGCGTGATATAAAAGGGCGCATTAAATCTGTCACCAACATCCAGCAGATCACAAAAGCAATGAAGATGGTCGCCGCAGCCCGTCTGCGTAAAGCAGAAGAAAAAGCAAACGGCTCCCGTCCCTATGCTGAAAAAATCGGAGAGCTTCTGCGCCGTGCTTCTTCGGTAACACCCGGTTTCACCAGCCCGCTCTTTAGAACAGGCAAAGTGAAGAAGGTCGGCTATCTTGTCATCAGTGCAGATAAAGGCCTCGCCGGTGCTTATAACTCCAATGTTATGAAGCAGACCTTAAGTGAAATCTCCGGTAAGGATCGGTCAGAGTATGCACTCTACGTGTGCGGCAAGCAGGGAAGAAACTACCTGAAATTCCGCGACTATGATCTGGATTCCTATCATTTCGGCTTTTCTGACAAACCGTCGGCACAGGACTCCATCGCTCTTGCAAAAGAAATGGTGGACTACTTCACCAAAGAAGAAGTCGACGAAGTCTACATTATTTACACAAAATTCATCACTGCTCTCCGCCAGCAGGTGAAGGTACAGAAATTACTTCCTGTCGAATCGCCGAAGGCAGAAGCAGGCGAAGCAGACAAAGAACCATCCGTGGATGATGAATACATCTTCCTGCCGGATGCAGGCACAGTCCTTTCCAAGCTGCTTCCTGAATATGTACAGGTGCAGGTTTACAACGCCATGCTCCAGTCCGCTGCTTCCGAACTTGGCAGCCGAATGGCAGCTATGTCCGCTGCAACCGACAACGCGACCGAAAGAATCGCCGACCTCAACCTTACGTACAACAAAGCACGTCAGGCACAGGTCACCAACGAAATTTCCGAAATCGTCGGCGGCGCAGCTGCGCTTGAATAAACCCGCATAAAGAATTTAAGGAGGAATGCTTCTTCATGGCAAATGAAAAGGAGATGCAGGTAGGTAAAGTAGTCCAGATCATCGGCGCAGTCGTAGATATTGCATTCGATGACGACAAAGAACTCCCTGCTATCTATAACGCAATCCATGTAAAAGATGATAAATCCGGCGTTCCTGTTGATGTTATCTGTGAAACCATGCAGCACCTCGGCGACGGCGTCGTCCGTGCCGTAGCTATGAGCTCCACAGATGGCATGGTACGTGGAATGAAAGCAGTCGACACCGGCCGTGCTATTGCAGCACCGGTAGGCGACGGCTGCCTTGGACGTATTTTCAACGTTCTCGGACAGACAGTAGATAACGATCCGGCCAAAGTACCGGCATCCGACTACTGGCCGATTCATCGCCCGGCACCGGCCTTCAAAGACCAGTCCCCGGCAGCTGAAATTTTCGAAACCGGCATCAAAGTCGTCGACCTGATCTGCCCATACGCAAAAGGCGGTAAGATCGGTCTGTTCGGCGGTGCAGGCGTAGGTAAAACAGTCCTGATTCAGGAACTGATCCACAACGTAGCGACCGAACATGATGGCTGCTCCGTATTCTGCGGCGTAGGCGAACGTACCCGTGAAGGCAACGACCTCTGGGGCGAAATGAAAGACTCCGGCGTCCTGAACAAAGTAGCACTGGTCTATGGCCAGATGAACGAACCTCCGGGAGCTCGTATGAGAGTCGCCCTGACAGGTCTGACCATGGCAGAATACTTCCGTGATAAACAGGGCCAGGACGTACTGCTCTTCGTCGACAACATTTTCCGTTTCGTACAGGCAGGCTCCGAAGTATCCGCACTGCTCGGCCGTATGCCGTCTGCCGTAGGTTACCAGCCAACGCTCGCAACCGATATCGGCGAACTGCAGGAACGAATCACTTCCACCAAGACCGGTTCCATCACATCCATTCAGGCTGTATATGTACCGGCCGATGACCTCACCGACCCGGCTCCGGCTGGCGTATTCACCCACCTGGATGCGACCACGGTACTGAACCGTTCCATCGCCGAACTGGGTATTTACCCGGCAGTCGATCCGCTGGACTCCACTTCCCGTATCCTTGATCCGAACGTACTCGGCGAGGAACACTACGAAGTAGCCCGCGGCGTACAGGCTATTCTGCAGCGCTACAAAGAACTGCAGGATATCATCGCCATCCTCGGTATGGAAGAGCTTTCTGATGACGACAAGGTCATCGTTGCTCGCGCAAGAAAGATCCAGAGATTCCTGTCTCAGCCGTTCTTCGTAGCTGAACAGTTCACAGGCTCCCCAGGTAGATATGTACCGCTGAAGGAAACCATCAGAGGCTTCAAGGAAATCCTTGCAGGCCAGCACGATGATATGCCTGAAGGCGCATTCTACATGGTCGGCACAATTGATGAAGCAATCGAAAAGGCTGAAAAGATGAAGAAAGGGGAATAAGCCATGGCTGATACCCTTACTCACTCCATGCACGTGGAAGTCATCAGTCCGGATGGTCCGATCTTTAGTGAAGACAATGTGGACATGGTGGTGGCCCGCGCAGAAGACGGCGAATTTGCTGTCTTGAAAAACCATCTGCCTCTGGCAGCCGCTTTGGAAATGTGCGTTGTACGCATTAAAAAAGCAGCTGAAGAACAGAAGGTCGCTGTATTCGGCGGGTTCTTGGAAAACTCCAAGAACAACGTAAACATCGTGGCTCCGCTGGCTGAGCTGGCTGAAACCATCGATGTAGCACGCGCCCAGGCAGCGAAAAAGCGTGCAGAAGACAGACTGGCTTCTCACAGCGCAGACATCGATATGGATCGCGCAAGACTCGCTCTCATGCGTGCACTGACACGCCTTAAAGCGACCGGAACGATCTGATAGAGAAACAAAAAAGGAGCTGTGAAGAAATGAATCCTCATTTCTTCACAGCTCCTTTTTACTTTGCTTTCATTTGGTTCAGGGTTCAAGGTTCAAGGTTCAAGGTTCAGGGTTCAGGGCTCTCGTGGCGGCTTTGCCGCCTTTTTTTAAAGATGGTATTCCCGTATCGCAGCCTTCCCCTCTAGGTAATGCTATTAAGTTAAGGAAATCGTTAGCTGCGTAACGTCTTGCTTCCCCCTTCG
>ERZ1034730.203-NODE-203-length-25916-cov-14.256951_pt1 | contig 25916 bp, 15 predicted proteins | sample MGYA00520650_ERZ1034730 | MGnify/ENA primary metagenome ERZ1034730 (study PRJEB33766, sample SAMN09781702) | gut metagenome | biome: gut microbiome | host: Homo sapiens | place: Madagascar | study: EMG produced TPA metagenomics assembly of the PRJNA485056 data... | reverse complement strand
CAAAGGTAAGAACTTTTACGATAAAGGGCAAGGTATAAACGCGGAGCCGCTTACCTTTGCAGAAGAAAACCTGCACTCGGCAATTTGAAAGCAAGCTTTCATTGCGCTCGTTTGCATTTTCTTTGCATCGTCAACCAAAGGAAGTGTGACAAGAGCCTCTCAGGGGGCATCTATTACGACCAAGGTCGGTCACAATAGACGACCAACTCTGGTCATCTATTAAGACCCCAAAAGAGCACTACTCCAAGACCGACAGACGACATCGGGCAACCAACAAGACACCCGACACAAGGGCTGTAACAAATGCCCCAACTATTTCTTAAGATCCGCCTCTCCCGCAGACAAAGGCCCGGCCACCAGAATCGGGGAAACAACAGGACGGACACAACATATAAACCATCATTTAACTGTTATTTTTTAGTCATTAGTCATTTTCGCTTTTCTAAGTACAAGAACTTGAAACTATTTTGCTTGCAGTAGCCTCTTGTCATCATACAGGAACAGGACGATTACGACACAAACTGCGATTACATGACAGACTGCGATTACGACAGGAAACAATTCCGCCCGACATGGGCACAGCTGAGGATCAACCGTAAGCCTATATCGGGCGAAACGAGAATTGAGAAGCAGCGGAACTGCACTTCCAAGGACAGCAAAGCTGCAGGAAATGCACGTTCCGGGGACAGCTCAGCACTATGGCTGATACGTCACGCAGGCAGGAGTTGTGGTCATGCGAGGATTGACGAACGAGCAGCCCATGAAGATGCTGTTCAGCTCGTAGGGAGTCGATTTATAACGCTCGCCGATGGTCACTTTCTTCAGACCCTTGCAGTTCCTGAACGACATGAACTTGCACTCTGCGCTGCCCGGTATCGACACCGCCGTGAGACGGTTGCAGCTCTCGAAAGCCTCAGACTCTATCTCAGTGAGACCAGCGGGGAAAGTGACCGATGTGAGTCCGCAGCCCTGGAAGGCGCCCTGCCCTATCTTAGTGACCGATGCCGGAATATCGACACGTGTAAGGCTCTTGCACTCACGGAAGGTGCCTGTAGGTATCTCGGTGAGGTTCTGAGGCAGTTTCACCTGAGTAAGGGCGGAGCATCCCCAGAAGACAGTATTGCCCATCTTGTCGACATTATCGGGCAGTGTGGCTGAGGTGAGACTGGTACAGAGCGAGAAGATTCCAAGACCCAGTTTCTTCACGCCAGCAGGCACGACAATGGTCTTGAGCGCCGGATTCTGGGCAAAGGCGTAATTGCCTATCTCGGTGACGGTAGACGGAATGGAGAAAGAGCTGATGCGGGTGCGGGTAAAGGCGTAAGCGCCGATGGTTTTCAGTCCCTCAGGGAGTGTCACCGAGCGCACCTTCAGGTTGCCAAAAGCCGTTTCGCCGATTTCGGTCACACGGAACGTATAACCCGCATAGCTGATTGTAGCAGGCACCGTGTAGTCGCGACCCACCGACTGATCCATGTCGAGGTATTCGAGTTTGGCTTCCCTGGTGGAAGTGTTCACCCTGAACCACATATCGCCCTGCTGCACGCGAACGGCGCTCGACGAGTTGCCTTCCGACACCACCACATCGAGAGTCTTGGTGGTGCGGTCGATGCTCTTGAGCCATTTCACCACATCGGCAGGCAGATGGGAGTAAAGCGGTGAGAGATCGGAGTTGACGGCACGCTTGAAGAGATCGCTCTCCATGGCTGCGCCGAGTCCCAGTTCGTCGTCCTTGTAAGTAGAGAGGATGCAATTCACCACCTTCTCCACGGCATTGACACGATCGGTAAGCTCAGCCCCGCCCATTTCTCTTCTCATCATGGTAGGCTCAAGATACGGTTTTCCGTCGGCCACCCACTTATCCATCATCTTGGTTTCGGCAACCAGACGGGCGTTGTCTATATCCGACACCATTGGCAGGGCGTCAACCCATGTCACCTGTTTAGGTCCATTCTCAGGCGGCACCGGCGTGATTCCTCCCACGCGTCCATGCCACAACTTGCGTCCCACACCCTCGCAGAACTTCACGGTGATGGTCTTCTTGTTGGGGTTGAAATTGGCGATACCGTTGCGCGACGAGCGCGAATTGCCCGTAGCCCTGTTCTTGGCACGGCGCACCTTTCCCTCGGCTTCGTCAGCGGTCCTCATCACCTTCTTCACGGGTTCGGGTGTTGCCTTGTCTATCACCTTGTTGGTCTTGTTTCTGAGCAGTTGCTCACCCTTGTTCTTCAGTTTGTTCAGGAATCCCTGAGCCTGTGCCACGTCGGCAGCGCCCATTGTGAGGCAGAGTGCCGAGAGTATGATCAGTCGTTTTGTGTTCATCTCCTTGTGAATATTAAGTGTTAAAAATGTTATGTATTCAATGATTTATCTCGTGTTTGCATCCATCTACACTCCTACCTTAATTTTCTCCTATCCCATTGTTGTTTTTCATTTTCCTGTCGCAAATATACTACTTTTTTTCTTCAGCTGTATACTTTTTGTGCATTTTTTTCGAAGAAATATCGAAAAAGGAGTCAAGGAGTTTAATTTGAGGAGTCAACTCCTTATTATATATATACTCAACTTTCGCAAGTTCAGAAGTTATAGAAGTGTACGATTGAAATTACCCAAAAGAAGGCGATAACGAGAAAAAGATGAAAAAATATTAATATGAAACCAAAACCGATAGTTTCTCTTTCACTTTGTCAACTATAACGAGTAAAATAGTTTCTTATTGAAAGTAAACCAAAAATCTAATAACAAAAAGTAAGTTATTATCGTTAAATAACTATCAAAATGTTGTAATTTTGCAGTCGTAAACATACATATTGTTATCGTTTCATAAAAGAAATAGAACAAATAGTTACAAATCTATAATAATAGGAGAGATTAGTTATGAAAAAGATTGAAGCAATCATCCGTAAGACCAAGTTCGAGGATGTGAAGGAAGCATTGCTTGCAGCCGACATCGAGTGGTTCTCTTACTACGATGTACGTGGCGAAGGTAAAATGCGACAGGCACGCATCTATCGTGGTGTAATGTACGACACGAGCAGCATCGAGCGCGTATTGTTGAATATCGTTGTACGTGACAAAAACGTAGAGAAAACTATCAATGCCATCCAAGAGGCAGCCCGCACAGGCGAGATTGGTGATGGTCGTATCTTTGTCATCCCTGTAGAGGACACTATCCGTATCCGTACAGGCGAGCGAGGCGACATCGCCCTCTATAATGCCGAGCAGGAGAAATAGTGATTCATATTTAATGTTTAGTGTTTACTTGTAAGGACTACATTACAAACAAAAGGACAACACAAGTACTTCAAACGAAGGCAAGGCATTAAACGTTTTCTTAAAGTTTTTAATTAATCTTGTGTAGTGAGGGCGAAAGCCCGACAAGACAACAGTCACTACACACTAAACAGTAAAAAGATTATGAGTGTACAGGATTTAGGAATTTCATTAGATACCGTGTGGATGCTGTTGGCAGCCATGTTGGTCTTTTTCATGCAGCCGGGTTTTGCCCTCTGCGAGGCGGGCTTCACCCGTAGTAAAAACACCGCGAACATCTTGTTCAAGAACTTCGTCGACTTCATGGTCGGTTCGGTTCTCTTCTGGTTCGTAGGTTTCGGATTTATGTTTGGCAGCGACGGAGCTGGCTTCATCGGAATGCCTAACTTTGGCGACCTCACCTTCTATAAAGGCGACTTACCGGTAGAGGGCTTCCTGATGTTCGAAACCGTATTCTGCGCCACCAGCGCCACCATCGTGTCAGGAGCTATGGCAGAACGTACCAAGTTCTCCATGTACTGCATTTATTCATTCTTCATCTCATTGATTATCTACCCTGTCGAGGGTCACTGGACATGGGGTGGCGGCTGGCTTTGCAACGCTGACGCAGGCTCATTCATGATGAACACCTTTGGTGCTGCCTTCCACGACTTCGCAGGTTCTGCCATTGTTCACAGCGTAGGTGGTGTATTGGCATTGGTAGGTGCCATCTGCCTTGGCCCTCGTCTGGGCAAGTATCGCAACGGCAAGAGCACTGCCATCCCTGGTCACAACCTCATGGCTGCTGCCCTCGGTGTATTCGTCCTCTGGTTCGGATGGTTCGGATTCAACCCTGGTTCTCAGCTCGCTGCTTCTGGCGAAGTAAACCGCGTAGCCATCAGTCACGTGTTCCTGACAACCAACCTCGCAGCTGTATGCGGTGGTCTTGGAACCATGTTCACCTCTTGGATCAAGTATGGCAAGCCTTCATTCTCACTGACTCTGAACGGTATCTTGGCAGGTTTGGTAGCCATCACTGCAGGTTGCGACTTGGTTAGCCCATTGGGTGCAGCCATCATCGGTCTCTTGGCAGGTATCATCCTCGTGTTCTCTATCGAGTTTATCGATACCAAACTCCACATCGACGACCCTGTAGGTGCAAGTTCAGTACACGGCGTATGCGGTATCTTCGGTACAGTGATGACAGGTCTCTTCGCTATCGACGGCGGCGCCTTCTACGGCGATGGCTTCGGATTCTTCGGTGCACAGTGCTTCGGTATCATCATCATCGACACTTGGGCAGCCGTAACAGGTATCATCCTCTTCTGGGGCATCAAGAAGATTGCCGGTCTGCGTGTTGACAAGCGAATCGAGGAAGAAGGTCTCGATATCTACGAGCACGGCGAGAGTTGCTACAACTAATCTGTGGCAACTGGAGTATACGAGAAAAAAATAAAGATTGGGCAGCTGCTGCGATTCGTAAAGGATGAGCAGCTGCCACAACATTAGGAAACTGAGTATTAACACATAAAAAAGAATGAGTATGAAAAGTTTGAAGAAGATTGGATTGTTGGCACTCACATTGGCAGCATGCGCCACGGGTGCACAGGCACAGGATAAGATTGAGGCAAATGTAGCTGCCGATGTTGTAAGCCAGTACATCTGGCGTGGTCAGGAATGCGGACAGGTGTCATTGCAGCCTACACTCGGACTGAGCTGGAAAGGTCTCTCGCTCACAGCATGGGGAAGCGTAGGACTCTCCAAATGGGAAGACACCAAGGAGTTTGACCTCACCCTGGCTTATCAGACAGGCGGTTTCCACATCGGTGTGACAGACTACTATTTCAACACAGAGGGCGAACGCTACTTCCTCTACGATGCCCACAAGACAGCCCATACATTCGAGGCTAACGTAGGTTATGACTTCGGTCCTGTGGCACTCAACTGGTACACCAACTTTGCTGGTCATGACGGACTGAACAAAGACGGCGACCGCGCTTATTCTTCCTATGTGGAAGCCACAGTGCCATTCCGTCTCGCTGGTCTTGACTGGCAGGGCACTTTAGGCGCTGTTCCTTATGCCACAGACTATTATTCAGACGCCTCTGGATTCGCTGTAACCAACGTGGCTGTAAAGGCAACCAAGGACTTGAAGATCACAGACAGCTTCTCAGTTCCCGTCTTTGCCCAGGTGGCAGCCAACCCAAGTTCACAGAAGGCTTACTTTGTGGTAGGCTTCACTCTCCAGCCATAATGAAAAACGCATATTGGGTTTTTAAGTTATTTCTTTATTAAATCACAAAGCCTTCACACCTTTGAAGGCAATGGCAAAGATGCCGATAGTTCCCCCGAACTGTCGGCATCTGTACGCATAGAAAAAAAAGTAAAAATAATTACGATAGTGTTAAAACAACATCAATCGCATAAAATAATCACAAGAAGCCACACTATATTCGAGAAAAAAGACATAACTTTGCACCACATTTCTATGGATAACAGAATGTTTCAGTAATAACATAGAAAAAAATAGAATAATCACAAAAACAATAGTAATTGTATGAAAAAGAAAAATTATGAGCAACCATGCATTCGCGCGATTACAGCAGAATCAACACCCATCCTCGCTGGCAGCGAAGGATTGCAGGGAAAGACAAGCGACAGCGGGCAGGACACTCCAAACATCACTTATGGTGGCGACGCCGACAATAAAACTCAAGAAAATCCAGATCACTACGACGTTTGGTAATAAAGTTAAACAAAGATGGTATCGAAAAAGATGAAAACAATAACATTATATAATAAAAGAAACTGGAAGAGTCTTCTTACTCTTCTGACGCTCATCGTGCTTATTCCTGCCACCATGAACGCAGCCGACACGTGGGAATACAACAAGACCGCATTCTCGGGCGGCAAAGGAACCAAAGAGAATCCTTATCTCATCAGTACAGCACAGGACTTGGCAAGTCTGACATATCAGACAAGTTATTCCATACTATCCTACAAAAATTTTAATAACATATATTTCAAACAGACCGCCGACATCGTACTGAACGACGATGTGCTGAAAAGCGTATCAATCGATGCTTACGGCAGGGCTGTATTCAACGAAACAAGCCTCAACAAATTGAAAGACTGGTTTCCTATAGGAATATACGGAAGAAACACTTCGGGTTACGAATCATGCTATTGGTTCATGGGGCATTACGATGGCGACGGACACTCCATCAGCGGCATTTACTGCTATCGTGGAGATCACGACAACACCTACGACAGCGGAAATGGTTACGACAACTATCTCGGACTCTTTGGTGCTATACAGAACGGTAGCATTGAGAACCTCACCCTAAAGGATTGTCTTATCCGCGTACGCGACGATAACGCACATTCTAACGAGTGGAGATACATCGGAATATTAGTGGGAAAGGCAGAAAACACAGTCATCAGCAACTGCCACGTGGAGAATGCAGTCATCTGCTCGGAAAACCTCGCCAAGCCGACAGAGGTTAGCGTGGGCGGCATAGTGGGCTATTGCAACATCACCGACTACACGGGTGATTACGAACTGAAAGACTGCACATTCAATGGAAAGATCAACATCTGGAACGCAACCACATCTTGCTCGCCAAGTTTAGGCGGAATATGCGGAACCATCAATGCTTCCGACAATTATCTCAACAGCCACAGCAACCCCAAGATATCTGGCTGTCAGGCACGTGGTGTGATAGCTTACAATTATGGCAACAACACCAGTCCCGCTGAGTATATCGTCTACGCAGGCGGCATCTTAGGAAAATTCAATCGTCCATCTAACAACGCAGATCAATATGCCAGCATCTATCGATGCACCAACTTCATCAACACCGATGTCATTTCCACCAAAAGCAATGTATACGCTGGTGGACTTTCAGGCTATTTGGCAAGTTGCGAGCAAAGTGCCAACTTCGGAAACCTCACCGTCAACAAGACCGGCGGAACAGTAAGCAACGTCTATGCCGGCGGCATTGGATCGTTTACCCAGATAGACAACTGCGTGAACTATGGCACGCTCACCTTAGGATTCGGCAGCAGCGAATATCCAACTACGGTAACAGGAAATGCATATCTTGGCACCCTGGCAGTATGCGGCTTAGGCACCGCAGCCTCATCAGACAATCCCTGTAACATTGTCAACAGCGCCAACTGCTCAAGTATCGTGAGCACTGGGGTTAGTGGCAACTGCTACACCGATGGTGTTTGCGTGTTTGGCAACACCAACACATCGGGCTCTAACAGCAATGTGTACAACTGTAGCTCCACCCAGACATCTTATACCAAAAGCATCACTTGGGAAGCAAAAGACGATTACCAGAAATACGCCAACCTCGCCATCCTCAACGACAACGCGAAAGACAACGGAGCCAAAGAAAATATCTGGGGGCAGCTCGACTCCCCACAGTCCATCTTCCATAAGTATCTCATGCCCCTTGCTCCATGTTCTGTACCAGCAGTCAAACTGGACGAGAACGACGACAACTTGGTTTCGCTGATAGCCGACAATGCCTTTAATGCCGACCTACAAAACAAGGTAAGCGTAACATGGGTACGCAACCTGAAAGTTGGTTATTGGAACACCATCTGCCTGCCTTTCGCAATGACAGCCGAACAGTTGAAAGCCTCTTTTGGGAACGAGGTAAAAGTGGAACATTTCAAGGATGCCACAATAGATGCAAGCGGAAAAGTTACCATCAACTTCACATCAGTCACCGAGATAGAGGCAGGCAAGCCTTACCTCATCAAACCATCCCAAGTCAGCACCGAACAAGACACCTATGTATTGGGCACTTACGAACTGATTCCAAAACTCTTGTTTTCAGAAAGTACTCTCACGAATGGTAGCAAAGTGAGCATGATAGGTAGCTATGGTAAGTTCACACTGAAGGGTGACGGTGGAACCGATCAATACTTCCTCCAAGGCGACAAGTTCTATCACATCGTTGTCAGCAATCCTATCTCGGCAAAAGGCTTCAGATGCTATTTCACTATACAGCATCCAACCTCCACCCCCCTTCTCACGCTCGCAAAGATTCAACACGCCGATGGCTCCCCTACAAACATCCAACTCGTGGAAGCAGGAACTGCTGCCGACGGCACTAAGATATACGACCTGCAAGGCATTGAGCACACAAAACTGGAGAATGGCATTTACGTGGCAGGCGGAAAGAAGTTTATAGTGAAATAAAGCAAGTTTTTTTCATGAAAAAACAAATGACTTATAAAATAAGCAGCAAAGAAAATCTAACTAATTTACGCTTTTAGTTTAGCAAAAGTGCCGACAGCTCGTGAGAACTGTCGGCACATTTTTTTTACGTTTCTTACAGAAAGCTCTTAATAATTCAACTTTCACAAATGAAGAAGTTTAAAAAGAGGGAGTAAAGTCAGAGCCCTATACTTTATGGCTAAGTATCCACTTCTTTAACTTCTATAATTTCAATAAATCAAACTGATAATCTATATTTTTTCTCTTATTTTTCAAGCAAACTTTCAAATTGTAACATACAAACAGCAAAACGCTTACAATATGAAAGCAAGACAACAACAATAGCTTCAAGATTAAAACAAAGCATACAAAAACAACACAAATTGCAAGCAAACCTTTCTTTAATATATCAAATTGTAGTAATTTTGCACCCAATACTTAGCAAAGTGTTACAAATAACCGTAAAAGAAAGGAAAAGCTATTATGTGTGGAATCGTATCTATCTTCAACATTCAGGAGCAAACTCCCGAACTGCGACAGCAAGCACTGCGCATGAGTCAGAAAATCCGCCATCGCGGACCAGACTGGAGCGGCATCTACTGCGGTGGTTCAGCCATCCTGGCTCATGAGCGCCTGAGTATCGTAGACCCAGAAAGCGGTCGACAGCCCCTCTTCTCACCCGACAAGAAACAAGTACTTGCCGTAAACGGCGAGATCTACAATCATCAGGACATCCGCTCACGGTTTGCCGGACACTATCAATATCAGACAGGCAGCGACTGTGAGGTGATTCTGTCGCTCTATCGCGAGATGCGTGCCGACACCGACTTCGCCACACTGATCTTTCAAGGCGAGGACGCCGTACATGCACGCATCTGCCAGATGCTCGAAGAGCTGAACGGCATCTTTGCCTTCGCCCTCTACGACGCAGAGCACGACGAGTTTCTGATTGCACGCGACCCCATCGGCGTGATTCCACTCTATATCGGCTACGACAACGACGGCAAGGTGATGGTGGCTTCCGAACTCAAGGCACTCGAAGGACAGTGCGACCACTACGAGCCTTTCCTCCCAGGACATTATTACTACAGCAAGACTCCAGGCATGAAGCGCTACTACACACGCGACTGGTTTGAGTATGCTTCCATGCAAAAGAAATACAACATCGACGACAGCAAGAAAGCTGCCGAACAGCTGGCAGAGGCTGCACCACAGGAGCAGGCTGCCGTCGAACAGATACACGACGCACTCGAGGCTTCGGTGAAGCGACAGCTGATGAGCGACGTGCCCTACGGAGTGCTGCTCAGCGGCGGACTCGACTCTTCGGTCATCTCGGCCGTTGCCGAGAAATTCTCTGCCATACGTGTAGAGAACGGAGGCGAGACACAAGCCTACTGGCCACGGTTGCACTCCTTCGCCGTAGGACTGAAGGGCGCTCCCGACCTGGCTAAAGCCCGATTGGTGGCAGAGCACATCGGAACCGTGCATCACGAAATCAACTACACCATACAGGAAGGACTCGATGCCATCCGCGACGTCATCTACTTCATCGAGACTTACGACGTCACCACCGTGCGCGCCTCTACACCTATGTATCTGCTGGCACGCGTCATCCGAAGCATGGGCATCAAGATGGTGCTTTCGGGCGAGGGAGCCGACGAGGTGTTTGGCGGCTATCTCTACTTCCACAAAGCACCCGACGCCAAGGCCTTCCACGAGGAAACCGTCCGCAAGCTTGGCAAACTCTATCTCTACGACTGTCTGAGAGCCAACAAGAGTCTGGCTGCCTGGGGCATCGAGGGCCGTGTGCCCTTCCTCGACAAGGAGTTCCTCGACGTGGCCATGGGCATGAACCCCGTGCTGAAGATGTGTCCCGACAAGACCATCGAGAAGAAAGTAGTACGCGATGCTTTTGCCGACTTGCTGCCCGAAGAGGTGGCATGGCGACAGAAAGAGCAGTTCTCCGATGGTGTGGGCTATTCGTGGATAGACACGCTGAAACAGATCACCGCCTCGGCAGTAAGCGACGAGCAGATGGCTCATGCCGCCGAGCGATTCCCCATCAACCCTCCACAGAACAAGGAGGAATACTACTATCGCTCTATCTTCGCCGAGCATTTCCCCAGCGACAGCGCTGCCCGCAGCGTGCCAAGCGTGCCCAGTGTGGCTTGCTCTACCGCCGAAGCACTGGCATGGGACGCCTCATTCAAGAACCAGAACGACCCCAGCGGCCGAGCTGTAGCCGGAGTGCACGAACAGGCGTATAAATAAGTGAAGAGTGAAGAACGAAGAATTCAAATGCTCAATGGCATAAGCCTGATTCATCATTCTATCACTTGACTTTCAATATTTAACATTGTATAGAATAACCGATAAATATAAAACGAACAAGAAATGGAAAAAGGATTGTACAGTTCAACCTATGAGCACGATGCGTGTGGCGTAGGAATGGTGGTTAACATCCACGGCAACAAGAGCCATGAGCTGGTAGACAATGCCCTGAAGGTACTCGAGAACATGCGCCATCGTGGCGCTGAGGGTGCCGACAACAAGACGGGCGACGGTGCCGGTATCATGCTCCAGATTCCGCACGAGTTTATTCTTCTTCAAGGTATTCCTGTGCCCGAGAAAGGCAAATATGGCACAGGCCTCATCTTCCTGCCTAAAGACGAAAAGAAACAGCAGGACATCCTCTCCATCATGATCGAGGAGATAGAGCGCGAGGGACTGCAGCTCATGCATCTGCGCAACGTGCCTACCAACCCAGAGTGCCTGGGAGAGGCCGCACTGAGCAATGAGCCCGCCATCAAACAAGTGTTCATCACAGGCGTCACCGACGACAAGGTGCCTGTCTTCGAGCGCATCCTCTACCTCGTACGCAAACGCATCGAGAAGCGCATCAGCGATCCTGATTTCTACATCTGTTCGTTGTCCAATTCGAACATCGTTTACAAGGGTATGCTGAGCAGCCTGCAGCTGCGCCAGTATTATCCCGACCTCACCAATAATTACTTTACCAGCGGTCTGGCTCTCGTCCACTCACGCTTCTCTACCAACACCTTCCCGACATGGAGCCTGGCTCAGCCTTTCCGTCTGCTCTGCCACAACGGTGAGATCAACACCATACGAGGCAACCGCGGCTGGATGAAGGCACGCGAGAGTGTGCTCAGCAGCGAGGCTCTGGGCGACATTCGCGAAATCTCGCCTATCGTACAGCCTGGCATGAGCGACTCTGCCAGCCTCGACAATGTATTCGAGTTCTTCGTGATGAGCGGTTTGTCGCTGCCTCACGCCATGGCTGTCATGGTGCCAGAGAGCTTCAACGACAAGAATCCTATCTCTGAAGACCTCAAGGCCTTCTACGAGTATCACTCTATCCTGATGGAACCTTGGGACGGACCTGCCGCTCTGCTCTTCAGCGACGGACGCTATGCCGGCGGTATGCTCGACAGAAACGGTCTTCGCCCTGCCCGCTACACCATCACCAAGAACGACATGATGGTAGTGGCTTCCGAGGTAGGCGTCATGGACTTCGATCCTTCCGAGGTGGCAGAGAAAGGTCGTCTGCAGCCTGGTAAGATCCTCCTCATCGACACACAGGAAGGCAAGATATACTACGATGGCGAAATCAAGGAGCGTCTGGCTGCCCAGCATCCTTACCGCCAGTGGCTCAACACCAACCGCATCGAGTTGGAGAAACTCCGCAGCGGACGTAAGGTGGAAAACTCTGTAGAGAACCTCACCCGCAAGGAACTGGAGTTCGGCTTCGGCGAGGAAGACATCGACGGAACCATCATTCCTATGGCCACCAAGGGTCAGGAGCCTACAGCCTCTATGGGTAACGACACGCCACTGGCTGTGCTCTCCGACCAGCCACAAATATTCTTCAACTACTTCCGTCAGCAGTTCGCACAGGTCACCAACCCTGCCATCGACTCCATCCGCGAGAACCTCGTGATGAGTCTCACCGAGTACATCGGCCGTGTGGGTTCAGGCATCCTGAATCCCGACGAGAGCAACTGCAAGATGGTTCGCCTGCCACATCCAATCCTGACCAACACCCAGCTCGACATTCTGCAGAACATACGCTACAAGGGCTTCAACACCGTGAAGCTCCACATGGTGTTCGAGACTGCCAAGGGCGAGGAAGGCCTCCACGAGGCTCTCGACGAGCTGTGCAAGCAGGCAGCCCAGAGTGTTGACGACGGTTACAACTACATCATCCTGAGCGACCGTGATGTCGACGCCACTCATGCAGCTATCCCATCATTGCTCGCCGTAAGCGCCGTACACCACTATCTCATCGACGCCGGCAAGCGCGTACAGACAGCCCTCATCGTAGAGAGCGGTGAGATTCGCGAGGTGATGCACGCCGCACTGCTTCTGGGCTATGGTGCATCAGCACTCTGCCCTTACCTCACCTACGCTATCCTCGACGACCTGGTAAAGAAGGGCAAGATACAGGAAGACTATCACACAGCCGAACAGAACTACATCAAGGCTGTGAAGAAAGGCCTGTTCAAGATCATGGCCAAGATGGGAATCTCCACCATCCGCAGCTATCGCGGAGCCAAGATCTTCGAGAGCATCGGTCTGAGCGAGAGTCTGCTGAAGAACTATTTCGGCACCGAGGTAAGCACCATCGGCGGTATAGGTCTTGAGACCATCGCCCGCGACGCTATCCTGCTGCACGACAAGGCCTTCGCCACCAAGAAGCTCGACTTCCTGCCCAGCATGGGACAGTTCCACTATCGCAAGGACGGCATCAAGCATGCCTGGAATCCTGAGACTATAGCCACTCTGCAGCTTGCCACCCGCAAGGGCGACTACCAGCTGTTCAAGAAATACACTCATCTTGTCGACAACAAGCAGGAGCCGATCTTCATCCGCGACTTCTTCGCCTTCCGCAAGAATCCTATCTCTATCGACAAGGTAGAGCCTGTAGAGGAAATCGTGAAGCACTTCGTCACCGGAGCCATGAGCTTCGGAGCCCTCTCAAAGGAAGCCCACGAGGCTATGGCTCTGGCCATGAACGCCCTCGGTGCACGCAGCAACACGGGTGAGGGAGGCGAGGACAACGAGCGATTCCATTCTACTCAGGATGGCATCAGCCTCTCCAGCAAAACCAAGCAGGTGGCTTCGGGACGTTTCGGTGTGACAACCGAATACCTCGTCAATGCCGAGGAAATACAGATCAAGGTGGCACAGGGTGCCAAGCCTGGTGAGGGCGGACAGTTGCCTGGCTTTAAGGTCAACGAGGTCATCGCCAAGACACGTCACTCTATTCCTGGCATCAGCCTCATCTCGCCACCACCTCATCACGACATCTACAGTATTGAGGACCTGGCTCAGCTCATCTTCGACCTGAAGAACGTGAACCCACGTGCTGCCATCTCTGTAAAACTCGTTGCCGAGAGCGGCGTAGGAACCATTGCTGCCGGTGTGGCAAAGGCCAAGGCCGACCTCATCGTCATCTCTGGTGCAGAGGGTGGAACGGGTGCAAGCCCTGCTTCCAGCATGCGCTTTGCCGGTATCTCGCCGGAGATAGGTCTCTCTGAGACACAGCAGACTTTGGTGAAGAACGGTCTTCGCGGACAGGTTCGCCTACAGGTAGACGGCCAGCTGAAGAGCGGACGCGACATCATTCTCATGGCTTTGCTCGGCGCCGAGGAATTCAGTTTCGGTACTGCTGCACTCATCGTCCTGGGTTGTGTCATGATGCGCAAATGTAATCTCAACACCTGTCCTATGGGTGTTGCCACACAGGATCCTAAGTTGCGCGCCCACTTCCGCGGCAGCTACAAATATCTGATCAACTACTTCCGCTTCCTCGCCGAGGAGGTGCGCGAGTACTTGGCTGAGATGGGTTACACCTCACTCAACGACATCATCGGTCATACCGAACTCATCGTTCGCAAGAGCGACGAGGAAGTGGTTCCTGCCGAGGGAAGCGAAGCCGTAGACAGCGCTACCGCAAAGTTTATCGAGCAGAAAGCCGACCTTCTCGACTTCTCTCGCCTGTTGCATCGCGAGGCCGGTCATGGATCACTCTATCACACCACCGAACAGATACACGATCTTGCCAACGTGCTCGACCAGCAGCTCGTTCGTGGCGCACAGAACGCCATCGAGAAGCAAGAGGAAGTCAACCTCGACTTTGCCATCAAGAATACCGACCGTGCTGCCGGAGCCATGCTCAGTGGCGCTATCGCTGCCAAGTATGGCGAGGCAGGTCTGCCCGATAAGACTGTGAATGTGAAGTTCAAGGGCTCTGCCGGTCAGAGCTTCGGAGCCTTCCTTGTCAAGGGTGTCGACTTCAAGTTGGAAGGCGAGACCAACGACTATTTCGCCAAAGGACTGTCAGGAGGCCGTATTTCCATCCTGCCTCCTATCCGCAGCAACTTCTCTGCCGAAGACAACATCATCGCCGGCAATACCGGACTCTATGGAGCCACATCGGGCGAGCTGTATATCAACGGTAAGGTAGGCGAACGCTTCGGTGTGCGCAACTCTGGTGCCATCGCTGTCATCGAGGGTGCTGGCGACCACTGTTGCGAGTACATGACAGGCGGACGCGTGGTAGTGCTCGGCGAGACGGGCCGCAACTTTGCCGCAGGTATGAGTGGCGGTGTGGCCTACGTATGGGACAAGAACCACAACTTCGACTACTTCTGCAACATGGATATGGTGGAAATCAACCTTGTCGAGGACAGCACCTACCGCAAGGAGCTGCACGAGCTCATCCGCCAGCATTATCTCTATACAGGCAGTAAGCTCGCCCGCACCATGCTCGACGACTGGAACCACTATGTGGAAGACTTCATCCAGGTAGTGCCTATCGAGTATAAGCGCGTGCTGCAGGAAGAGCAAGTAAAGAAACTGCAGCAGAAGATTGCAGACATGCAGCGAGACTATTAATAAAGGGAAAAAGGCAAAAGGGTAAAAAGGTAAAAAGAGCCTTAGCCCTTTGCCTTGACTTCGGTAAAATGTCGAGTAATAAATAAATTAATAATAAAGGTAACATAAGGTTTAAGTAAATGACAACAAGTAACAAGCAAGAATGTCTTTTTACCTTTTTACCTTTTTACCCTTTTACTTTTAAAAGAAGATGGGAAATCCAAAAGCATTTTTGACTATACCCCGCAAAGAAGCAGGCTATAGACCAATACACGATAGAATCCTCGACTTCAGCGAGGTAGAACAAACATTAAACAGCAACGACCGCCGACAGCAGGCTTCGCGCTGCATGGATTGCGGTGTGCCCTTCTGTCACTGGGCTTGTCCGTTGGGCAACAAGGCTCCTGAGTGGAACGATGCCCTCTACAAGGGTGATTGGGAACTGGCTTACCGCCTGCTCAACTCCACCAACGACTTTCCTGAGTTCACAGGCCGCATCTGTCCTGCTCTCTGCGAGAAAGCCTGTATCCTCAACCTCATGGACCACGAGCCTACCACCAACCGTGAAGACGAGTGCGCCATCGTTGAGCACGCTTTCTCTGAAGACTATGTACGCGTAGAAATACCAGAACGCAACGGCAAGACCGTTGCCGTCATCGGTGCAGGACCTGCCGGACTTGTCGCTGCCAACCAGCTCAACCATAAAGGCTATAAGGTGACTGTCTTCGAGGCACGCGAGAACGCCGGTGGCTTGCTGCGTTACGGCATTCCTAACTTCAAGCTCAACAAGAGCATCATCGACCGCCGCCTGCATCTTCTTGAGGAAGAAGGCATCGAGTTCAAATACAATCAGCACATCGATGTCAACAAGCTGCCCGAAGGCTTCGATGCCTATGTGGTTTCTACAGGTACGCCTACTGCACGCGACCTCAAGATTCCAGGACGCGAGCTCAAGGGTGTTTACTTCGCCCTCGAACTGCTATCTCAGCAGAACCGCATCCTCGCAGGCATGGAGTTCAGCAAGGACGAGCTCGTCAACTGCAAGGGCAAGGACGTTCTTGTCATCGGTGGTGGCGATACGGGCAGCGACTGCATCGGAACTGCTCATCGACAGGGTTGCAAGAGCGTGACACAGATAGAAATCATGCCTAAGCCTGTAGAAGGTCCTGAGGATCCTAAGAATCCCTGGCCTAACTGGCCTCGCACCCTCAAGACTACATCCAGTCATGAGGAAGGCTGCACCCGTCGCTGGAACATCAACTCACTCGAGTTCCTGGGCAAGAACGGCAAACTGACAGGTGTCAAAGTACAACAGATAGACTGGAAACCAAATCCCGAAGGCGGTCGTCCGCTGATGGTAGAAGCAGGCAAGCCCGAGATTATCAAGGCCGAAGCTGTGTTCCTTGCCATGGGATTCCTGAAGCCACAGCAGCCTGAGTTTGCCGACAATGTGTTTGTAGCTGGCGATGCTGCCAATGGTGCAAGCCTTGTCGTAAGAGCCATGGCAAGCGGTCGAAAGATTGCTGCCCAGGTAGATAAATATCTGAACAAATAATATCGGTTATTTTTAACTATAAGTAGCGGGGAGACGGACCTTGAGATGAGGTTTGCCTCCCCTTTTTCGTTCCAGTACTCTGCTTATGGTTTTGGAACTTTGGCATCGAAGGTGAAAAACATCAGATAGTCGCCATCGCCATCCATCACCACCTCGTTGTCCAAAGCCTCGTTGAGTCCGCCCTGCCACCATTCCTTATAGGGATAAGGCTTCCATTTGAGTCCCTCGGCAGAAAGCCTCGTACAGCCAAAGTTGAAGATACTCACCTGCTGCCGCGCAAAGGTCTCGAAAGCCTGAAGCCCTGAAGCTGGAACTAAATATCCGGTGTCGGTAATCATCGTCACGTCGAGCCCCCACTCTCGCATATATCGCATGATCAGCGAGATGTTGCAGAGCGTATGGTCTTCTCGCTTGCCCGTGCATCCCAAGTAGGCAATGCGCCTCATCCCTTGCTTCATACAAAATCGCGTGGCCTTCGTCTGATCGTTGTCATCCTGTTCATCCACTAAATGCATCAAGTCGGCATAGCGTCTCTTGAAGTCATCAGGCAGCGAATCGCCATCTCCCACAATAGCATCAGGTGTCCCGCCATGCAGAATGTAATGCATACCTGCACCATCGCAGCACACCAGATATTTGGCATGCTGCAGTATCGACAGCGCCACAGCATGAGAGGGATAATCTCCATCGCATAGGACCACAGCATCGAAACTGGAAACTGCAGTAACAAGAGGCAATTTATCTTTCTTCATTTTCCGATTCTTTTAATTTCTATGACACAAGTCTTATGTTTCCTGTTACACATTTTTTTATTCAGTTGAAGTCTTTTTGATTTCAGTGGCAAAAGTACAATTTTTCCTCATAAACAAACATGCCTGTCCCACGTTTTTCAGCCATTTTTTCTATATTTTCTATATTTGTGCCACTTGGCGCATTGGCGCAAGTGACGCAAAATGGCCGGTCGTTCATCTCCAAGATGTGTTCAGATAAGATTTCTCCAGTATTAAGCGACCGTTTCTTTGGATTGTAAGGTTGATAACACATGTATAGCATTTGTAACTATCAGTTCTCCATATGGGTGCTAAGTAGGAGCCAACAACAGCAGTCATATAGTTTAATCTTTCTTAAAAAACTCATGTCTCAATAACAACGTCCCTACATTTCTGCTATATTTGCGCTAAAATAATAATAAAACCTACCGAACGCCTATGCGACACTCTACCCATCATTTGAAATTTCGATTGCTTTTGCAATTCTTACTAACATTGTTTTCAACAAACGGCTTGTTTGCTCAGCACTCTATCACGTCTGCTATCAATCTGCCCCAGGCTGGCGACAGGCTCACCTTGCAGGAGGTGACTGGCATCTCACCCGGTCCATCGGGCGAAAACGTAACTTGGGATTTCAGCCATTACGAAGTAGTAAGGAACGATTTGCCACGCCACTTCGTTATGGATTCTTTGGGCTACATCCGCAAGGAAATTGGGCAATATGAGTATTATTCGGTCTCAGGAGACAGCGTCCTGCTTCGTGCCAGTCGTACATCTAAGGAAATGATGCGCTACTGGCAACCCATGCTGTTCATGCGCTATCCTATGCATTATGGTGACTCTATCAAGGGAATTTTCCGTGGCGATGGTGCTTACTGCAAACGCTATCACCTACACAGGGAGGGCGATAGGGTTGTGAAAGCAGACGCATGGGGTTGCATCCTGCTGCCTGGCGATAGAAAAATCAAGAATGTAACCCGTCTCCATTCCACAACTACCTACGAGACTTTGCTGTCGGGCATGGATGCCCAGCGCGGTGACACGGCAACGGCAAGGCATGAGGTCGTAGAGAATTATTGGTGGTACGCTGAGGGTTGCCGACATCCTGTGTTTGAGTACGCGAAACACACAAGCTATTCCGCAGGTCAGGCCGTAGGTCGGGTCAGCACAGCATACTGCGTTTCCATCGACGGCACCTTGGATACACTGATTCAAGCAGACTCAGAGGCATCCCCAAGTGCTGAGGAAAATCCAGAAGGGCTTCCCATCCATTACACCCTATCACAGGAAGGTAATGTGTTGCACCTGCTCTATACAATCGATACTACAGCCAATGTAACCTTTCGTATTGCCACTCCGTCTGGAATGCTTATTCGTAGAGAATCACATGAATGCCCGGGTGGAATTCAAAACAATATCACCTTCGACTGCACAGGTTTCCGCGCAGGCAGCTATATACTCCACATTGAAGTGGACGGACAGTTAGTTTCAGAAAAGTTCAACGTCAAATAACCCCATCGCCATGAGAAAATTTATCCTATTGCTTTCACTCCTCGGTTTACTCGCCCTGTCCACTCAGGCAGCTGACGAATACACACTCAACCTGAGTCCCGTCTCCCCCCAGTCGCCCACGGTTGCGGCAATGGCACGGCAGATAGAGTACCCCGTGAGTCCTTACACGGGCATTCCAGACATATCAATCCCGCTATACACAATAACGTGCGGCAATATCAACGTACCCATCACCCTAAGCTATCACGCCTCGGGCATCCAGGCGAGCCAGGAATCCACCCGTGTGGGCTTGGGGTGGAGTATGAATGCTGGTGGTATGATAGGACGCACCATCATCTGCGGCGACGACCTGGGCGAGCACAGCTATCCACCTTACCATGCCGGCTACCTACAGATGCCCAATATTCGGACACTGAACGACATCACTACAGACTACTGCATGGGCGGTGACCTCATCGCCGACTCCGAGCCCGACCTTTTCTTCTTCTCACTTCCCCATGGTGGAGGTAAGTTCATGTTCTCAAAAAGTAAAAGTGGACAGCCCGTCCCCGTGCTGGTTAATAAACAATCGTGCAACGCTCGCATCGACTACATTCCATCCACACACAAGTTCAACATCACTGATGACCAAGGCACGACTTACGTCTTCAGTACCATAGAGAACACAAAAGTATTCTCATGCACACAAGAAATTATGTCCAGATCTGAGTTGGAAACAGACATCGACATCACCAACAGAGATAGCAGGAGGAACTTTAATACTTCCGAATATCCCGACTACACCTCGGCCTGGTACCTCGACCGCATTGTTTCGCAGCAGGGCGATACCATCTCTTTTGAGTATGAGCAAGAGTCCTATCAGTTACCACTACAGTTCTCGTGCATGGTATTCAACATCACGAAGACACAAGTGAGCGGCTACGCAAACCTATCCATTTGTCCAAAAGGAAAAAGGTACACGAAGACAAAAAGCGTACTCTCTTCCCCACGTCTTACTGCCATTAAATGGCACCACGGAAAGGTACGTCTGGAGTATTCCAAGCGAGAAGACCTCCAATGGTACAAATTCAGTGATTCTGCTCCCTGCAAGATTGATAGGATAATCATAGAGGATGTCTCTGGTGCCCCAATCAAAGACTACAGGCTGGAACAAAGCTACTTCAACGGTGGCACGAATTCAAACGTTCCCCATCTTTACAAACGCCTCAGACTGGACGGTCTGAGGGATGCGCTCGTGGATGGTTATGCTTATGGATTCCGATACCAAGGTGGTACGCTACCGGCAAAGAACACAAAAAACACCGATAGCTGGGGCTTTTATAATGGTGCGAACTACGGGACAGATTTCTACTCAGAGGCAGATCTTGACGACAAACATTACAGCGGCGCTGACAAAATAACCAGAGCGGGTAATGCCCTACTTGGCACCCTTATCAGTGTAACACAACCTACAGGAGGTGAAACACGCTTTGAACAGGAATCCAACACCTATGAGAGACCACCTTATTGGGAGGATTGCGACAAGTATCATATTGTGTCCACATTCTATGGTGACCCTGCAGACGATACCTATTCCGTATATGAAGACTATCCACAGGAAGAGAGTGACACGCTGACCTTTGATAAAAAGACAGAAGTATCTCTTTCCTTCGAGTACGAGTACGTAGGACGAACACCACTTAAGCCTGGTTCCATTTGCGTGGACGACCCAGCCAGACCCCTTTTTGTCATAAGAGACATAAGCGGGAAATACCTTTACAAATTTTCCATTCCAAGTAGCATCTTAGGGAAATCGAGTGCCACTGGTCCCAATCAGAAAATCTATCTAAATCCTGGAACTTATGTGTTTTCGTCCATGCATCAAGAAGCTGCATGGGATATCGGTGCAGACATGACTATCAAGTTCAAGGGACGTTCCTTACAGCCGGCACAAACGGTTAATGCTGGCGGCATAAGAACCCGCCGCATTGTTGGCGAGCGCACCGTGTCATACTCATACGAGAATTCTGTAAAACTCATAGAGCCTGTACAGGCATACCCCTTCCATATTGACGTGACTAGCATGTCGGGAAACCATAACGGTAAAGCCCGCGTCGACTACTTCGTGCAATTGTCGGAGTGTGCCCATCCTCTGGCTACACTCACTGGAGGAAACATCTTCGGCTACGGAGAGGTGACTGAGACCTTCGCCGATGGTACAAGCAAGGTATACACCTATTCCAACAAGCAGGAGGAAGCAAACCCACAGCAGCCTTTCATGCACACCACGCCAAATTACGGCAATGGTCTGTTAGAAAGCATTCTCACACTGGACAGCCTTGGCAACGACGTGCAGCTACAGGAATATAACTATACCTACAAAATCTCACCCGACACAGTCCATGCTTTCCACTACTCCTTCCACGGGAGTACTCCAATACTATACAATTATAATATTCATTGGCCCGTACAAGCTTATTCGCACACTTTAAACTATATGGACAGATACAATGAATACTCAGCCAACTTTTACGATGATGATTGTCGGCTAAGAAATTCGGAAACCTCCGTTGGCAATCAGCACCTTACGAAGACTTACCACTATGCCGACGACCGAACCGATGCTGTTTCACAGGAGATGCGGTCGAGGCACATGGTGGGCATGCCCGTTGAGACGTATCTGTCCACAGACAAGGGCATCATTCGTGGGCAAAAAAACACATACAGCCTGAACGAAGGAAAAATTGTAACCAGCGACGAAGCTATACTCCAGACATCCGTCCCCCTCGCTGCCAATGACTGCAATGGTAAATTCACACAACATGTGCGGTACAGGAACTATACCCTGGGCGGCAACCCCATGTATGTAGACAACGGTATTATGGGGAAGGTGTTTCTGTGGAGCTATGCCGACACTTATCCCGTGGCTGAGATTGACGGCATCACCTACGGCGAAGTAAGGAGGATTCTCAGCGATGGGTTCATTGCGGCTCTCACCTCGGCCAGCAAACCGACAAAGGAACAACTGGCTACCGTCCGTGCTTTACAAAATGCCCTACCACATGCCAACGTGACGACATATACCTACGATACTGCAAGAGGTATGACAAGCATATGTAGCCCCAACGGCGTAACACAAAATTACGAATATGATGCAGGCGGCAAACTCATCTGCGTGAAGAATACTGCTGGGAAAGTGCAAGAGCGTTACGCATATACCTTCAACAAATTCCAATCGGGTTCTCCAAGCAGTATTACCACCATAACTATGCTTGATGACACGGGCACGGGAAAGCTGGAAAAGGTGCAATATTTCGATGGGTTTGGAAGACCCGTGCAAATGGCCTACAATGGTGTTATGTTAGGTAAGGATGGCACCAATACCACCAACAGAACACAATCCGACTACGACGCACTTGGCAGGGAATGGCGCACATGGCTTCCCATCGCCGGAACAAGTCTTGGTTATGCCTCAACCGTCACTTCTATGGCAAGAGATAGAAAAGCATATTACTCTAACGTATATGATGCTCTGAGCCGCCCCACTTTTGTATCTTCCCCTGGTGAGGACATGCAAGGCAAAGGCAAACGTAAAGAGTATGGAACGAACGACGGAAACTCTGTAAAAAAGTATAGATTTTCATCTGGCGGGATTGTCGGAAACTCTTTCTACGAGAAGGGTGAGTTGCGCATGGAGCGAATAACTGACGAGGAGGGCGCTACGCTCGAGACATACACAGACCTTCTGGGCAATAAGGTGCTGGAACGTCATGACGGAGACAATGATACCTATTATATATACAATGATGCAGGCTTGCTGACCTATGTACTACAGCCTATGTTCCAGGAGGAAGAAGATCTTGACAAGTTTTCTTTCCGTTATACCTATGACGACCGTGGTCGTATGGTTTCGAAGATCCTGCCTGGTTGTGGGTTAGTTTCGTACACCTACGATGAAGCCAACCGTGTTATCTCTATGCAGGACGGCGAGATGAGGAAGAAGGGCAAAGTTCGCCACTATGAATATGACAATCAGGACAGGCTGGTGACGCAATACACGGACGGCATTGGGGGCAAGACCTACGAGATACACAACTACTATGACGGTGACTACAGCTTCGTACCTTCAGGATTACCCAATTGTAAGGACAACTATTCCAGCAGTGCGACCGATGCCAACCTGGCCAGGGGGCTGCTCTGTGGCACCATCCAGCGAGGTAGCAACGGCACCGAGCTGGTGTCAGCCCTGTACTATAATGAAGATGGCAAGCTTTGTGACAAGGTCATCAGTCAATTGGACGGACATATTCGCCGAGAGTCTTATTGCTTCAACTTCACCAACAAACTTACAAATTATAACACTTATGACTATATGGATGGAAAGGAAATCCTCAACACAAACAATCTTACTAAATACTGTAGCTACTCAGGGCAATTGTACCAAAAGGGAATTACTATCGGATATAATGGCAAGAAAGAATCCTATACGACAAGTCCCTATGCTTACGACAATTATGGACGCATGACAACGAGCGCAGATGGAGGAGTACTCCAGCACTTGGAATATGACATACGTGACCGCCTGACCAAACTGTCCTCCCCGACCTTCACCGAGGAACTTTTCTACACTAAGGGAAGTTCTCCACGATTTGACGGCAATATCTCTGAAGTGAGATGGAAAACCTTGAATGATTCAATCTCCTATGGCGCTGATGCTTACAGAAGCTACGAATTCTGCTACGACGGCCTCGGTCGAATGACTGCAGCCCAATATGGTCTCCATGCCAGCGGCAAGACGTATGAAGATGACTATTCTGAGTCACTTAGCTATGATGCTAACAGCAACATCAAGAGCATCGTCAGAATGGGATACGTGGACGAAAATGACACCCATTTTGGTGAGGTGGACCATCTGCTAATAAGTCATAACGGCAACAAACTCGCCCATGTGGAGAGTCAAGGCAACCCCTGGGCGCTAACTCCTCATTTCACGAAAACGAAAGATGAAACAGAGGAATACCGTTTCAATGCCAACGGTGCGTTGACAATAGACAGAAACAGGGGCATTGTCTCAATACAGTACGATAATCTGGGACATCCTTGTCAAGTACTGTTCCGTGACGGAAGCTATACCCAGTACGTGTACGCCGCCGATGGAACCAAGTTGCGTGTCACTCATGGCAAAGCTGTTCCCGGCCAGACTTTGGCTTGGGGAGAGACAAAGATGTTGACTGCCGACAAGATACAGTCGGTCAACACGACCGACTACTGGGGCAACGTGCTCTATGAGAACGGTCGTCCTACCACCGTGCTGAGCAATGGTCGCTATGTTCTTCTGAACCAAGACAGTACGCTGACATGGTGCAGCGTGGAGAAAGACCACTTGGGAAGCAATCGTGTGGTGAGGGAGACAACTCCAGGGATTAATAGGTTGCAGATAAATCACTATTACCCCTTTGGCAACACCTTCGGCGAGTACAACCATTGCGATGAGAACACTGACCTACAGCGCTATAAGTTTAATGGCAAGGAGTTGGATCTCGTGCATGGTCTGCGCCTGTACGATTATGGTGCAAGAATGTATGACCAAATACTTGGCTGTTGGACAAGTGTGGACCCAATGGCGGAGAAATATTATCATATCAGCCCGTATGTTTTCTGTGAAAACGATCCTGTGAATAAAATAGACATGCACGGAGATAGTATTGTTGTATTGCATTTACTGGGCAATATTGGCCATTTGGGTCTATTGGTGCAAAACGAGAGTGGAAAATGGCAATATTTTTCAATGAATGGAACCTGGGTGTATAAAGGAACTTTTGGTCTTGCAGGAGGCAAACCCTATCATGATTTAGGAGAAAAAACCTTTAATTCTCCACAGGATTTTTTGAATAGTTCCTATAATCGTAATGGAACAAATGATGAAATCGCTAAAAATGCAGTAGATGGCTATGGGTATGAGGAAGGATATATGCTTCCGACAACACCAAAACAAGATGCAACGATTAGAAAGACATTTAAGAAGCTGTCAAAAAAAGGCTATAGTCTAATTACTAATCAATGTGCACAAGTTGTACGTAAAAGTTTGGAAACAATAGGATTTGATTTTTTTTATGATAAAACAATGCATATAAATGGAATAAAAATAGATGTCGGAACCCTCCCATATTCACCTCAAATGACATTTGATGTTTTGAAAAATAGATATAAAGGCATTTTATTAAAAAAATAAAATTATGAAACTTCAGATATATAAAAAATATGTGTTTGGCATGTGGTGGTGCTTGCAAGCAAGCATACTCATGTGTTCTTTTTTAGAGCTAAGAATAGTCTCATTTTTAATAATACTAGGTGTCTGTGCCTTATTCCTTTTTCCTAGAAATGAAATATGTAAGTATATCTTGCTGTTTTTCTTTTTAGTATGTTCTTTTTCTCTATCTGTTTTATTTTATTTAGTTGTATGTTTTGGTTGTCATATATGTAATTTTTATTCTGTTCTATTTATCTTGTTATTTACAATTATTTCTTTTTTAAATTATGTTGTAACAATTTTTACTTTAGATAAAGAATACCTATGGGTTTTAATGATTGTATGCCCCATATATTTGATAAGCCTTATGTCACTTATGATATGAGCTCTTTTTTGATTTTACTCAAAATATAATGAAATGATTTTAAAAATTTAAAATATTGGAGAAGATGAATACTATTATAG
>ERZ1034730.202-NODE-202-length-25975-cov-14.346644_pt1 | contig 25975 bp, 19 predicted proteins | sample MGYA00520650_ERZ1034730 | MGnify/ENA primary metagenome ERZ1034730 (study PRJEB33766, sample SAMN09781702) | gut metagenome | biome: gut microbiome | host: Homo sapiens | place: Madagascar | study: EMG produced TPA metagenomics assembly of the PRJNA485056 data... | reverse complement strand
ATAATAATGGTAAGATAGTGGTCATGGTGTAGTATTATCCCCCTTTCATAAGGGCTATTCATAAACATAATACAAAGGCTATGAGATGATAAACAGAAAACAATGGCAACCGACTTGTTTAAAAGTAAGAAGCGAGTGTCGTAATGCCATAATCTCCTCAAAGATTTGAGGGGTGGAGTAGAAAATAGAGTCGATAGATTTCTTAAAATAGCTAAATTGTGTAACAAAAGTCATTCATACACAGTGTTTTAAGACGTTTTGTCTTGCGCCAGTCCTGCGCCATTTTTCGTGCTAAATAAGCGAAAATGCTTAAAGACGGCACTTGAATATCAACGAGTTACGGAAGCTGGTAGAGTGGTATAAAATCCCTCTCTCTCCGCACAGAGTCCTGTAAATCGAAAGATTTGCAGGACTTTTATTTAATGGTCTATTTTCTTAAATGAGCCCAAATCCGATCGGGAGAAAACTTATGATGATGGAGGAAAGTTCTTTGGTTGGTAATTATGCGTCAAAATACACTTTTGGTTTATTTCAAGGCGATTTTTCTATCTCATTTCTTGCAAGGAAGGATAAAAACATCTATCTTTGCAGTTAGATATTTAGCTTTGCAATAAACTATGGATATATTATACGGAACAAAAATAAACCAATTGCTTGCCAATACCGCACCGACAGGACTGTTGTTTGCTGACTGGCTAAAGAAGAAAGGATATTCTGTCCAACTGCAAAAGAAATACAGGGACTCTGGATGGCTGACAGCGATATGCAAAGGTGTGATGTACCGCACGGGTGGGCGTTTGAATGCTTATGATGCCATAGCGTCATATAACAAACAGATGGGTGGCACCCTCAGAGTGGCTGCAATGTCTGCCTTGGAATATACGGGGTTCAACCATTATGTACCAATGGGAAAGCCTGTTCTGATGGTGGCAGCACCAACGTTCAAGACACCATTATGGATGCAAAGTGATGTCTATGACGCTACCTTCCGGGTGTTTCACACAAATGCCTTCTCGTATACAGAGACAATAGAAAGAGTTACGGACAGTGGCACGTTATATGTTTCTTCTCCAGAACAAGCGTTCTTGGAGTGTCTAATCTTGGCTCCAAAGTCATACAGCTACATGGATCTGTACTATGTTATGGAGCAACTGACCACCCTACGTTCTGATGTTGTACAGCACTTGTTGGAAACTTTGGACAACAACAGAGTAAAGAGGATGTTTCTGTATATGGCTGAAAAGGCAGGTCATTTTTGGTTCGAAGAACTGCATCCCGAAAAGATAGATGTCGGGACTGGGAAAATCCAAGCTGCTGCCAATGGTACATTTAATCGTAAATATAACATGACTATTCCAAAAGATTTAGAAGAATATGAGGGATAAGTACAAGAAGCAGGTCGCATTATTGATAAGAATTATGCCGTCTGTATATCGTATCAAGGAATTTGCCGTGCATGGTGGAACAGCCATTAATCTGTTCCATAAGAATTTGCCACGGTATTCAGTGGATATAGACCTTACCTATATTCCCATTCAAGATAGGACTACAAGTTTATGTACTATCAATGAAAGACTGCTTGAAGTCAAGAGGAACGTGGAAAGAACGATACCAGGGATTGTGGTCGTTTCCAAACCGAATGTATGGAAACTCCTATGCACATTAGGAGATGCAACCGTCAAGATAGAAGTGAATGGTACGAAACGAGGCATCATTGGTGATACAGTGGATATGTCATTGTGTGCCAAAGCCAAGGATGAGTTCAATATGGGCTGTAAGGCTCGAACTGTCTCTTTCACCCAATTATATGGCGGAAAAATCACTGCAGCTTTGAGTAGACAGCATCCTCGTGACCTGTTTGACTGTAAGTATATGGACATTAGCTCTTTTGAGGATGTTAAAGATGGCTTTATGCTGTGCCTCTTAGGAAGTGACAAACCTATCATCGAGTCATTGCAACCCAATGAGATAGACCAAACGGATGCTTTGGAGAAACAGTTTGAGGGTATGTCAGACATAGCCTTTAGTTACGAGGACTATAAGCAGTCAAGATTGCAATTGGTCAAATTGGTTCAAGAAGGCATGACCAAGGCAGACAAGGATTTCCTGCTTTCTTTTGAGGAAGGCTGCCCTGATTGGAGTCTGTGTAGTGCCGGTGATTTGTCCAAATATCCTTCTGTACAATGGAAATTGCTCAATATCAGAAATCTGAAGGAGCATAACATTCAAAAACATGAGCAGGGAATTAAAAAGTTGAAAGACTTCTTATTTCCCAAATAGATAGAGTCATCCCCAAGGAAGCCTTGTAACTTACTTGCAAAGTTAGTGTTAAACACGAGGAATTTATCTTTATTCTAATTGTTTTATACTAATTTTGTACCAATAATAGGATATAACGCTACATTGTGCTAAAGACGGCACTTGAATATCAACGAGTTACAGAAGATGGTAGAGTGGTATAAAATCCCTCTCTCTCCGCACAGAGTCCTGTAAATCGCAAGATTTACGGGACTTTTCTTTTTTTTACTTTTAAGTAGTCCCCCCTTACCACCATATAAAGCGGTAAGTTATGTGGCATTTACGATGATATAAGAACTACTGCAAAAATAGTCGCATCATACGACTATTTTTGCAGTGATTTCATTCTGTTTTTTTATTTCAAACCAAGAACTCTACGGATTACCACATTTCTATTCGTTTATTTTGTGTAAATACACGTTATTAACGACTACAAAGTTAGTCTTATTCCTTTTTCTTGCAAATTCATATCTTTTACCGAATAAAATGTGTTTCTTGCCGTCCGCTGTACTATCACTGGGCGCTTCCGTGTATGCCACAACAAGCGTATAACAAGGAATAAGGTGTTCCGTGATTATGCAGAAAGAGGTAAAAGCACCATGAGATGGTATTTCGGTTTCAAGTTACTCCTGATATGCAATGAGAGAGGTGAACTGCTTAACTTTATCCCAAATCCTAATGACCGATTTGGGGTTGTCTGGAAGGAATCACCGATATGGTCGGGAGCATTCAGGAGTTTCTTCAAAGACAAGCCCGACATATTGAAGAACGTGATGCCATTCTTCTTCATCAACGCCTGGAGTACTTCTTCAAGTTCTCCTCGCATTTGCTCAATTCATCGAGATAAAGTGAACAGTAATATCATTACTTCACAAAAAATTGCGAACTGTAGGGTTGGAACACCCTATAAGGTAGGGTGTATTGGGTAATTTCAACCGTACAACTCAAAATAACTACATGCGAAAAATGTTTTTGCGAAAAATGTATCATAGTATCATTATTTAGCGCAATATCATTGTAAATTACAGTCTGTCTTGCCCATCAAGTGGGCACTCATGGACCAAGCGTTGGGCATCGACAGAACAAGCGGCGGGCACTCATTGCCCGTGCGGTGTGCACAGAGTGCCCAAACGTTGGGCAATTTTTGGGCACCTCTTACAGGTCGGCGGCTTTGCTATTTTCTTGTAAGATAATCCAAAATGTATCATTCTTCTATCTCATTATGTATCAGTTATTTGTCTCTGTATTCTGCCAACAAGATGATACTTTGATTCTTTTTACATAAAAAACTTTATCGACCGTACGGTTGGAACTCCCTAAGGGAAATAACTCTTAGAATCAGCACGTCCTGAACCAACCATACATGTCGAAAAGATTTCAACCCTAATATTGTCACAAAATTATAATAAATTCGGGACAAAGCAATGCTTTTGCACCAAAAAGTTACTAATTTTAATGCCGATTTAACGCATAAGAGGCTAAAAATAACTACTCAGCACCCCTATTGAAAATAGAAAGGCCTTGAAATATGAAAGCGGCTTCGATAGTCAATGAAGCCTATTGCGTAGAGCAATTAAAGCGGCTTCGTAAGCAGTTGAAGCCTATTGTATTATTCTGATAGAAACTATAAAAAATATAGTTGACCACTTTATTAATAATACACGTTGACTCACAGTATTAACGTAACAACTCATGACAATATGGGTGTTGACTAATTCAAAGTGTTCATTCTGTTGACAAAAATCTATAAAAAAGCGTTCACATTTCGGACTTTTGCTGCACCAAGGGTTCACCGTTTTACGCCATTTGTGACGTTTTTGTGAATACCTGTGAAGGGTGGGTTCACGCCCTGAATCCTCTCTGTTTATCGGGCTTCCGACGCTGATGTGAAGGGTGAACCCTCGTTTCTTGCTTTCACACGCATACGCGAAAGAAATAAATAAAGAAAGAAAACAGCTGTATGGGTAATGCCTTAAAAACATATAAAAGAATATATATATATTATAATAGACGTTCACAACTTCACAAAATGGTCGCAAGCCCGATAAGTTATTCAGGCCTGCCAATGACTTATAGAGATTTCCCAGTAAGTCATTGAGACATCTCAGTGACTTACCGGGACATGCTAACTATTAAACTGAGGTTTTGTTTGTATGGAAGTTAGAGAAGTTAAAGCCATATTCGGCCCACACGCCCTGAAAGGGCAGAAGCTCTTAGCCCAGGGCATCGCCCTGGGATATTACGTTCGCAAGCCTGTCGCCCTGTAAGGGCAAAAGCTTTAAAAATCAGACTATTACAAAGCTTTTGCCCTTACAGGGCGCATTGCTGATTGCCATTATACCCAGGGCGATGCCCTGGGCTAAGAGCTTCTGCCCCTTCAGGGCGTGCCAACCGTACAGGTCGAAATCGTTGTTATAGTCCCGGTTACTTTTTGACTGAAGCTTCTGCCTCTTCAGGGCGTACTTAAACCACTTGTGAAACTTGAGTAACTTCTATACTCGCTAAACTTGAGTAACTTCTATACTTGCTAAACTTCAATAACCAATAAATAGGCGTATAAATACCTGAAAGCATGACAATAAGAAAAAAAGGCATATCGCAAGAACCAAAAGTAAGCCACACGCAAACGATTACGTAGAAAATCTAATTTTAGGCAAAATGGATTCATTCCTTTTTAACATATTTTTCGTATCTTTGCAGCCGAAAAGAAAGTGCAATCGATTGCACAAAAAATCATCGTATAAGTTCTCGACAGCACCCGCTCTATATGGATGTTTAAAACAGACTACCATCAAAAATAACTAAAGAAAACAATCAGCGGTGCATAAACTTACCATAAAGTATGAGATATTTAAAACAGCTAAATAAGCACAAAAACAATAAAACTAAAAGTGAAATGAAACACAAAACACTGACATTCCGCTTCCTCGACATGAGCCGAGGCGGTTTCGCTCGCCTGTTTCTTCTCCTTTTGCTCCCATGCCTCAGCGTCATTGGAGTAAAAGCGGCAGATAGCAATGGGGGGGTTAAAAAATTCAATTCTGGTGTCCGCTATTCGCAGTGGGCGATTAATTCACGTGCAACAAGTTTTAATGCCAATACCACTCAATGTGGCATGGCAAAAATTACCAACGAAAAAGTCGAAAAAGGGAGTTTCGGTAAGAATAGTCTCGACTATGTTCCTGGTCTTGTTGCTAAATCTATGATTGAAGCTGCAGATTATTATCAAGGCTTCGATTGGTCAAAGCCTTGGTTCTTGAGTGTTAAGGAATATGGTGACAAATACTATGGTTCTGTAGAAGACACAGGTGGCAGTCTTGACAATCTCAATGCAGTAAAGCTCTATATTGGTCTGTATAACAATATAAATGCAACAGAAACAGATCAGAACAACGCAAAGACAGCTATTAGCAGAGCACAGGCAGGGCTCGTAGCTCATGACAAAAGTTATTCTATACAGTCAGGAACTCTTGCAGGTGATGCCGTTGTAGGTGGCTGGTTCCACAAAGCTGCTTACAACAATCAGATGTGGCTGGATGGTGCCTATATGGGTAGCGCACTCTTGGCTCAGATTGTCAACTTCAATGGCACAGGAAGTAATGTGTTCGGGAGCACAACTACTACAAACTGGGATATGGTATTCAAACAGTTAAACATTGTTTGGAATATGTGTTGGAACTCTACCGACAAGTTGATGTATCATGCTTTCGAGGCGAATGCCGGAACAGGAACAGGAACAAACGAATCAAAATCTCATGCAGACACTTGGGCTGGCTTGAATGGTAAAACTGCACCTTATACATTCCACTCTGCAGCCTACTGGGGTAGAGCCAATGCATGGTATCTCATGGCTTTGGTAGATGTTTTGGAAGCCATGAAGACAGCCGGTCAAGAGAGTACAGACAATTATACTACTTTGAAGCAGCATCTCGCAGACCTTGCTGCTGGTATTGCTGCACGTCAGGATGCAACCACTGGTGGTTGGTATCAGGTGATGGATGATCCCTCTTTCAAGGCAACATCTTACAATGGAAAGTCATCAACCGCATCCAATTATATTGAGACATCAGCTACAGCCATCTTTGCAGCTGCTTATTTCAAGGCTGTACGTCTTGGAGTTCTCTCAAGTACCACTCAATATGATTATAAAAAAATTGCCAAGAATGCTTTCGAGGGTTTGGTAAACAACTACACCTATCTGGATGCTAATGGCGACATGCAGATTTGGGGCAGTTGCCGTTCTGCTGGCTTAGGTGGTGGCACGGGTAATGACTATGTTGCTGGTGGCAAAAAATATCGCGATGGTTCTAATGAGTACTACTTGTTGGGCTATGATGTTCCTATGGTTAAACAAACTGAGGGTATTACCGAGGGCAAGGTTCTCGGTGGCTTCATCATGGCTGCAACTGAGTACGAGCGTGCTTATCAGAACCAGGACAGCAAGCAGATTCTGTTTGCCAAGGACTTGGCTCCAAAATATGACTTCACTACTACTGAAGGAAAACTCGATGCAACTGCTTATGGAAGTGCTAATGGTACCATTACTTATCAGTGGTATAAGAATGGTAATGCAATCGCAAATGCCACATCTGCTACTTTTGCTCCTAAAGAAAGTGGAAAATATTACTGTAAAGCCACATCGGGTAACACTACTATCACTACTAACACCGCCGATGTAACCGCCAATTCGTCAAATACAGGTGGCGAACAAACACCTAAATATACCATCAGTGCAACAGCTGGAGAAGGTGGCTCTGTATCTATCAAAAACGGTAACGAAGACATCACCTCAGGTTCTACTGTTGTTGCAGGATCAACTATTACGTTTACAGCAAATCCTGCAAGCGGCTACAAGTTCAAAAATTGGACTGTAAACAATGCTGTAAACTCTGAGACAAGCGCAACTCTCAAGATTTCAAACCTTGCTGCCAACACTACCGTTGTGGCAAACTTTGAAAAAGAGAGCACGAATACTCCTACTACAGGAAGTGGAAGTGCAACGTTTAATAAGGAGAATCTGCAGACTTTAGATTCTAATCCATCCGGCAATACAGAAACAAATGCTCTGACAATAGATAACATAACCATTACTGCAGGAAATGGTATTAATGCCTCATCAGATGGAATAAAGATGTCAAAGTCAGATAGGTCTTCTTTTAAGATTTCTGCAGAAAATGCTAAGATTACAAAAATTATTGTTACCCAGAAGGATGCAAACAGAGAACTTAATTATTCACCTTCAGCAAATGGAAAATCAAATGCTAATAACATATTTACATATGATTATTCTACAGCTAAGCCATCCGAAATAGAGGTTAACTACAATACTAGTGGAAATATATACGTTTACAACATCCAAGTATTTTACGAGACTACAGGCTCTACAACCCCTGCAACCGACCTCACAGCAACATACGCAGAGGGAACATCGTCTGTCGTTGCCAACGAAGTGGCTCTCACTACCCCTAAGCTTACTGTAAACGCAGGAGAAACTATATTGGAAGAAGGTACTGACTACAGCGTAACCTACGCTTCAAGCAACACAAATGCAGTGAACGTTTCTGCCGATGGAAAGACACTTACTTCTGTCAATAAGGGAGGATCAGCTACCATCACAGCAACCATCACACCTGTCGATAAGTCCAAATACAACGCTACTACTGCCCAATTTACCATCAGCGTAACAGGAAGACAGCTCGTACCAGCATTCTCTTCTGCTTCAGTAAGTGCCAATGAAGGCGATGAGGCAAGAGTTTTGCCTACACTTACCGTCAAAGACAAGATTAGCGGACAGGAAATGACCGACTACAAAGTGAAGTACACTTCTGGCAGTGAAAATATAGCCAAGGTAGTAGACGGCAAATTGACATTCGTCGGCATAGGAAAGACCACCATTACAGCTACAATAACACCCAACAAGGAGACTATCTATGATGGATGCACTTGTAGTTTTGATGTCAGCGTGGCTAAGAAGGCCGACACCGACCCATCAGAGACAACTGTAGTTTACGACTTCTTGACGAATATCGGTGAACAAGAAACTACCAACTCCAGCATTACAATTGGTACAAACAATATCATGTTGGGCACCAACTTCAAGCAAGGTGAAAACAAGTATATTACCATTACCCCTGCTGGTGATGGCGGTTTCCAAGCTGGCGATATAGTAACCATTAAGGGTTACTGTCCCAAGGCATCATCTGGCATTTTACTCTATGCCAACCTCACAGACGATGAACCACAGTACCAGACACCAGCATTCCCTGCTACAGAGAAGGAATATACCTTTACCGTACAGGCTGATTGCGATGCTCTCTATCTCGGACGCTTCGGTGGCAGTACGACCTACATTACTTCACTCAACATCACACGTCCTGGAGTAACAGGCAACAAGACCCGTCTCACAGCAGCCTTTGCTGAGCATAGTAAAGTGGTCATCAACAAGACAGACAACTACACCATGTCATTGCCTCAACTCACCGTACAGGCAGGCGACAATGCTTTCGATGCCTACACAGTGGCTTACACCTCTAACGACGAGGGCATTGCATCAGTAGCTACCAACGGCGAAATCACAATCAAGTCGACAGGTACCGTTACCATCCTCGCAACCATTACCCCAACAGACAAGGATAACTACGAGGGATGTACTGCTACCTACACCATCACGGTAAAGAATGCGACACCTCTGACTATCACCACCGGCGACGTGAATATCAACGCCACTGATGCACAGATAAAGCAACCTGACATCAAGGTTTATGGTGACAACGACAAACTCTTGACTCTCGGAACAGACTACACCCTGTCGTTCACTATTGCGGGCAGCAATGTGACAGAGAACAATGGTGTATTCACAGTTACAGGTGATCCATACAAATGGACAGAGGGCACTTCCACCATCACCGTAACAGCAAAGCCAACAGAATCTCTCAGCGAATTGTTCACCGAAAGTACATTCACCTTTACATATAATGTGGTAAAGGGTAAGCTTACTCCCGCATTCCTGAACAACTTTGCGACGGAGACAGTAAAGGTGAAATATGACACGGACAAGACTAAAAACAAGTCGTTCGCCGTGCCACTGATCTATGACGGTGAGGATGTGAGCGAATACTTCGAATACACATACTATATCGACGATAAGAAAGCAACAGAAGTAAACAAGAGCAACAAAGTTGTAGGTAATAAACTCACAATGCTTCGTAACCTGTCCGAAGGAGAGCACACCATAAAGGTAACTGCAGCTCCTAAGACAAGTAGTAAAGATCAAGACAACTATGCCGACGTTTACAATGCACCAGCAGCTATCACGTTTAAAATCAACGTAAGCGCAAGTTACATCATTCCTAAAGTAGATTTCAACCCTACAAATGTTACGATGTACACAGGAACAACTGAGGGTGCGCCTGACGTTTTGGTAACAACCGATGGAACAAATAAAATTGATGAAACTGCATACACCACAAAATGGGTGTCGTTTACACCAAGTTTCGTAAAGGTAGACATGACAACAGGCAAACTGGAGGCAGTAAACGAAGGAACCGGTAGTGTCAGAGTCACCGTAAAGGGAGATAATTTAGAAACAACCACAGCCTTCCTCACTGTATATGTAGATGACCCTGCCTTGTATCGCGCTAAGGAAAAAGAAAACGACGGCACTCCTGTATCGTATGGCAATCAGAAGATAATGTGGAACCAGGCCAAGACTATGGAGGTAACTCTTGGTGGATGGATGTTCCCTACCGAAACGGTAGAAACACCTGATTATTCAGATGAAGGCTTAAGTAGTACCTATCAATGGGCAAACACAGCTACTCAGCCAAAATGGAAGATGGCAGGTTTCGACCGCTACGTCTCTGGCGAGAAAAGCAAGAACGCACGTCAAGAGAATGGATCTAACGCCATGCCAAACTCCACACAAATCTCGAAGGCAGACTTCAAGACTAATGCTAAGACTATCAGAGACAAGATGTTCAATGTACCATGCTCTGGTTCTTATCTCGTCTTCAATCCTGTTACAACTGGTACGGTTACGGTACATATCTTCCAGAATGGTGCATTTGACAGTGGTGTCTATCGTCCTCAGCGTCGTGTGTTTGTCATGGACGAAGAAGGTAACTTCGTACAGTCTACCGCAAGCATTGCCAATGCCAATGGTAAGCCAACTGGAGGCCTGAAGGCTTTAAGCAGCTATCTGTGGGACATCAATCCTAATAATCCTACTGATAGGACAAAGGATCTCGCTCCTACGTTAGCGCAGGTAAGAAGTCACTTTAAGAATCTCCCAACAGACTTCGACATGACACCTGAGAAATTCCAGAACAACATCTATGAGAGCAACCTCACTAAAGATGTCGCTCCAAACGATGCTTACGATGAGAAAGTGCCAGGCTCAAACGGATGGTGTGTATTGGCAGACTCGCCTGTAACTTATACCTTCAGCGTAAAACCAGGTAAGACATACTATCTCTACAACTTCGGTTCGAAGATAGGTTTCTACGGTTTCTCTTTTGAAAAGAGTGCAACAAAGCCAGTTGAAGATGTGGTATCTTATGCAGATAATCAGACAAATACTATCACAGCAACTGAGGATGGTCACGTGGCAAAGGTAACAGTCAATCGCAGCATGAAGGCAGGAGTATGGACAACTTGTGTTCTTCCTTTCAGCCTCAACGTACATCAGGTAGATGCTATCTTTGGTGACACTTACAAGAAAGGCTGTGAGAGCGGTACTCAGATTCTCTACTTCGACCGTGTAGAGAATGGTAAGGTTTACTTTGTACGTCATGCTTACAATACCATCGTGGCCAACAAGCCATTCCTTATTAAGCCAACAAAGGATGTAGAGAGCATCAGCACCGCTGCTGCAGGTGACTATCCTTACGTAACTATCGAGGCAACCAAAAACACAAATGGAAAACCAAACGACTGGTGTACTGGCAATGATTACACATGGGCTTCCAGCTACAGCAATGATATGACCGTACAGGAAGGCGATGGCTTCATCAGCAAGTCAGGTACGTTCATGAACTTCGTTGGAGATAGTGGTACACTGAAAGGCTTCCGTGGTTATCTGAAACGTACAGAAACACAAGGTAGTGCCAAACCTATCATGCTGCAAGTGGTAAGCAGCAGCAACGTAGATGGCGACAATGGCGAAACTACAGGTATCGAGGACTTGATCATTGATGCTGACGGACAGTTAATGCCAGCCAACGGAAAGGTATACAACATCAACGGACAGTTGGTTAGCGAGGATGCCAACAGCTTCCAGTCGCTGCCAAGTGGTATCTATATTATTAATGGTAAGAAGTATATCAAATAAAAACATTTGAAGCAATGAATAAAAAAGTATATATACAGCCACAGATATTTTTTGTTCCACTACAGACAGAAAGTTTGCTGCAAACCATATCAAATAGCGTAAATAAAGATAATACTGGTGCAAATATGCCTGGCGGAGGTGTTACCACTGACAAAGACCATCTAACAGGCGGAAAGGATCAATTGAACTCCAAGGAGCACTTTAACGACTTTGATTCCTGGGATTCCTGGGATTAAGAACTACCAATAATAGAAACAAGAACAACGAGGGAGCAACCTATATAGGGTTCGCTCCCTTGTTTTTTGCAGTTGAAATTTGGGTAACATTCAAAAAATTCGTAACTTTGCCGCCTGAAAATAAGAACAACATGATATATCCAGATAATTTTGAACAAAAAATAGGCTTCAACGAGATTCGTAACCTGTTGCGTGAGCGATGCCTCTCCACCCTGGGCAAGGAACAGGTGGAGAAGATGCACTTCAGCTCTGATGCCGACGAGGTGAACGAATGGCTGTTGCAGACCCGAGAGTTTCGCAGACTCATGGAGGAGGTGGAAGACTTCCCCTTGCAATACTTCTACGACGTAAGAGAATCGATCGTACGCATCAGAGTGGAGAATACCCACTTGGAGGAAGACGAGCTCTTCGACCTTCGTCGCTCACTGAGCACCATCGACGGTATCGTAAAGATACTCAACCACAGCGATGACGACGAGGCAGAACAGGAAGACGGTTGGCGCAGAGAGAAGAAATATCCCTACCCTGCCCTGCATCGCCTGTCGGCTGATGTGATGTCTTTCCCCCAACTGGTACAACGCATCGACCAGATACTCGACAAGTTTGGCAAGATACGCGACAATGCCACACCCGAGTTGCTGCAGATACGCCGTGAACTGGCAAAGACCGAGGGCAGCATCTCTCGCACACTGTATGGCATACTGCGTGCAGCACAGAACGAGGGAGTGGTAGAGAAAGATGTCACCCCTACCCTGCGCGACGGACGACTCGTCATCCCCGTCATCCCTACCCTGAAACGTAAGATAAAAGGTATCGTGCACGACGAGAGTGCCACGGGAAGAACGGTATTCATTGAACCTACCGAGGTGGTGGAAGCCAACAACCGCGTGAGAGAACTCGAGGGAGAGGAGCGCAAGGAGATCATACGCATCCTTACCGACTTCACCAACAAGGTGCGACCCTTCTCGCGCGAGATATTGGACAGCTACCGATTCCTTGCCGTCATCGACCTGATACAGGCCAAAGCGAAGCTTGCCGAAACCCAGCAAGCCATAGAACCCGAAGTGGAAGCCCATCCACACGTAGACTGGACCAGAGCCATTCATCCGCTGCTCAGACTCTCGTTGGAGAAGAAAGGCGAGAAGGTGGTGCCTCTCGACATCATGCTGACGCAAGAGAAGCGCATCCTCATCATCTCAGGTCCCAACGCCGGAGGAAAGTCGGTATGTCTGAAGACGGTGGGACTGCTGCAATACATGCTGCAATGCGGACTGAGCATTCCTGTGAGCGAACGTTCGAAGACAGGCGTGTTCCAAAACATCATGATCGACATAGGCGACGAACAGAGTCTGGAGAACGACCTGAGTACCTACTCCTCGCATCTGCTCAACATGAAGAATATGATGAAGGCTGCCAATGGCGACACCATTATCCTCATCGATGAGTTTGGTACAGGTACAGAGCCTGGCATCGGCGGAGCTATCGCCGAGGCTGTGCTCGACCGTTTCTGTCAGCAAGGTGCTTATGGAGTCATCACCACACACTATCAGAATCTGAAGCATTTTGCCGACAGTCATGAGGGCGTGGCCAATGGTGCCATGCTCTACGACCGCCACGAGATGAAAGCCCTCTTCCAGTTGGCTATAGGCAGACCGGGCTCTTCCTTCGCCATAGAGATAGCCCGCAAGATAGGTCTTCCCGAAGAGGTAATCAAGGAGGCCAGCGACATCGTAGGCTCCGAATACATTCAGAGCGACAAGTATCTGCAGGACATCGTTCGCGACAAGCGATACTGGGAGAACAAGCGACAGAGCATACACCAGCGCGAGAAGGATATGGAGAAGACCATCTCGCGATACGAGAGCGACATCGAGGATATAGAGCGAAGCCGTAAACAGATACTCGCCAAGGCCAAGCTGCAGGCAGAGGAACTGCTGAAGGAGAGCAACAAAAAGATAGAGAACGCCATACGCGAGATACGCGAGAAGCAGGCAGAGAAGGAGGAGACCAAGCGCATACGTCAGGAGCTGGATGCCTTCAAGGAAGAGATGCAGGACATCGACACCAAGGAGAATGACGACAAGATAGCCCGCAAGATAGCACAGATACAGCAACGCAAGGAACGACATGCCAAGCGTAAAGCCGAAAAAACTCAGAACCAAGAGAAGGCTGCGGCGGCGCTGCGCAGTGCTGTCAACAAGACGCAGCAGGAAAACCGTCCTCTATCAGTAGGCGACACCGTACGCATCAAGGGGCTCTCCACCATAGGAACCATAGAGAGCATAGCGGGCGATATGGCTACTGCTGTCTTTGGAGGTATGCGTACCAAGATGCGCCTCAACCGTTTGGAACATGCTGTCGCCACCACCGAGACCGACAAGACAGAACAACGCAAGGAGAACTTAGGCTCGTATGGCATCAGTACCGAGACACGCAACACGATAGACAAGCACAAGACCAATTTCCACCAAGACCTCGACATCAGAGGTATGCGTGGCGATGAGGCGCTCAATGCCGTGCAGTATTTCATCGACGATGCCATCCTTGTGGGAATGCCCCGTGTGCGCATCCTCCATGGCAAAGGCAACGGAATCCTGCGACAGCTCATCCGTCAGTATCTGAGCAGTGTGCCCAATGTCACCCACTTTGCCGATGAGCATGTGCAGTTTGGCGGAGCAGGAATCACGGTCGTGGACTTTTAAAGAAGTTTTTCCTTAACAGAAGTTAATAAAAGGAATATTTCTCGGAAAATATTTGGCAGGTTCAAAGGAAAGCAGTACTTTTGCACCCGCTTAAACGCAGAGACGGACAAGTCTCATACGACCAGCTCCCTCGGAATCCCCCAGGATGGGAACATAGCAAGGGTACTTGGTTGTAGCGGTGCGATATGAATCGCTTGTCCACCCGCCTCTTTAGCTCAGTTGGCCAGAGCACGTGATTTGTAATCTCGGGGTCGTTGGTTCGAATCCGACAAGAGGCTCAAAAAAAGAGAACTTCATCTACAGAAGTTCTCTTTTTTTGTTTCCTACAGGTCTGTTTCTCCAAAAATATATAAAATTATCGCAGCATTGAACACTATATGCTAAAAATTGCTTACCTTTGCACGATAATACATAAATAAGACAATGATTAATGTACAGAATTTAGTTCAGACAAGGGCTTTCGCCCGCCAGGACGGAGCCATCTTAGGACTTGTATGGATAGTTAGTTTCGCATTCACCATGCTGGCAGTAAAGCCCGACCAGTCGTTCTTGGGACTGATAGGCAACCTGCTGTTGATCAGCACTCCCTTTGTAGTAGGCAAACGCCTGAAGAGTTTCCGCGACTATGCCCTGGAGGGCACTATCTCTTTCCGCCGCGGCACCTTCTACTGTATGCAGACATTCTTCAATGCCACTCTGCTGCTCACCGTAGTACAGTTTCTGTGGTTCTCGTTCATGGACATGGGACCTTTCATGGCCTTATTGGAAAGCACCTACCAGCCCGTGATGCAGGAAGTGTACCATCTGTCGGAGGCAGAGGCAAAGGCCACCATCGACACCATCCTCTCGATGAAGCCACTGGCATGGGCTTCCATGTTTATGATTACCGACCTCATCGTGGGTGTGGTACTCAGCCCTGTCATCGCAGCCATCATGGCACAACGCGTAAGTATCAAGAACATCAATAACCAACAATAACACACCAAACAAATGGACATATCCGTTATCGTACCCCTATACAACGAGGAAGAATCGCTGCCCGAGCTCTTTGCCTGGATCAAGCGAGTGATGGAAGCCAACCACTTCAGCTACGAAGTCATCTTTGTCAACGACGGCTCTACCGACCACTCATGGCAAGTGATAGAACACTTGGCAGAGGAGGCCGAACAGGTGAAAGGCATCAAGTTCCGTCGCAATTACGGCAAGAGCCCTGCCCTGTACTGTGGATTCAAAGAGGCACAGGGAGATGTGGTCATCACCATGGATGCCGACCTGCAGGACTCTCCCGACGAGATACCTGAGCTCTACCGCATGATTACCCAGGAAGGCTACGACCTGGTATCGGGCTACAAGCAGAACCGCAAGGAGGGCGACCCTCTGTCGAAGACCATTCCTACCAAGCTCTTCAATGCCACAGCACGCAAGGTGAGCGGCATACACAACCTGCACGACTTCAACTGCGGACTGAAGGCTTACCGCCGCGACGTGGTGAAGAACATCGAGGTGTATGGCGAGATGCACCGCTACATCCCCTATCTGGCAAAGAATGCCGGTTTCGACAAGATAGGCGAAAAGCCTGTGCATCATCAGGCCCGCAAATTCGGCAAGTCGAAGTTCATGGGCTGGAACCGTTTTGTCAACGGCTATCTGGATCTGATGACCCTCTGGTTCCTGAGCAACTTCGGCAAGAAACCTATGCACGTGTTCGGATTCTTGGGCAGCGTGGTGTTCTTCATCGGTTTTCTGTCACTGGTATGCCTCGGCATCGACAAGAGCATCGACCTCTATCATGGCGTGTATGGACACCTCATCACCGACTCGCCCTACTTCTTTATCGCCCTGACAGCCATGCTCTTAGGCAGCCAGCTGTTCCTGGCAGGATTCTTAGGCGACCTGTTGAGCCGACAGAACCCCAATCGTAACGACTATCAAATAGAAAAAGAGATAAGATGCGGAAAATAATCCCCATACTCATGATGGCCCTTGGGCTGATGGCAGCTTGCAGCACGCTCGACTGTCCGCTCAACAACACCGTGTACACCAAGTACAGGCTGGCAGGCAACATAACAACCCTGACCGACACACTCACCATCTCGACCAACCGTATCGAGGGAACCGACAGTGTGCTGATCAACAAGGACGTGAATGTGGACAGTTTCATACTGCCCATGAGCTACGCGCTGTTGGAAGACAGCCTCTTCTTTGAGACCCGCAACGCAGACAACCGGCTGCTGCGCGACACCGTAACGGTGCAGAAGACCAACACACCACACTTTGAGTCGGTAGACTGCAAGCCATCCTTTTTTCATACCATCACCGGCGTGAAGACTACGCACAACAGCATAGACTCCATCGTCATCAACTGTAAAGAAGTAACTTATGATGAAACGAAGCCACACTTCTATATTTACTTTGGTCATCGCGATTAGCGCCCTGATGCTGCTGATGCCCGCACAGGCGACACATGCCCAGGGATCATCAGGCAAGAAGATAGCCGCCACCAACAAGGACACCATCCCACTGTTGAGAAACGTGGCGGTAAGCGCAGACCTGGTTGGCCCCATTCAACTCATGGTCAGCGACTACGGTCAGTATGAGGCAGCACTGCGTGTCAACCTCAAGGACAAGTATTTCCCTGTAGTTGAAATAGGTATAGGAAAAGCTGACGGCACAGACGAAAGCACCCAGATCAACTACAAGACGACGGCACCCTACGGACGAATAGGCTGCGACTTCAACCTGTTGCGCAACAAGCACGACATCTATCGCCTGTATGGCGGTGTGAGATACGCCCTTACCTATTTCAAATACGACCTCAAGGGTCCGGATATCCAGGACCCCATATGGGGCGGTACGACTCCCTACGAGATCAACGGTGTGAAGTGCAACTACCACTGGGCTGAGTTTGTCTTCGGTGTGGATGCCAAGATATGGGGCCCTGTAAGAATGGGCTGGAGCCTGAGATACAAGCGCAGGCTCTTCCATGACGACGGCGACTATGGCAACACCTGGTATGTGCCCGGCTTTGGCAAGCAGGGAGGCTCACGCTTTGGAGGAACCTTCAACGTAAGTTTCGAACTGTAAGCCCGCTGCGGCAAGAAAGCCGCATCACTCTCACCCCACATTTACATCAACCATCACCCCTATCCCATCAATATGAACAAGAAAAAACTCATCTGGCAAATTCCCTTCCTGCTGCTCCTCGTCATCGGCACGGTCATCATCCTGAAGCAGGGACAGGAAAACATCAACTATCAGCACGACGAGGGTTTCATCTTCGGAACCGTCTACCACATCACTTATCATAGCGACACCAATCTGAAGAAAGAGATAGAGGCTGAGCTGAAGAAGGTGGACGAGTCGCTCTCGCCATTCAACAAGACCTCCATTATCTCGAAGGTGAACCGCAACGAGAACCCGGTAGTCAACTCGATGTTTACAGAGGTTTTCCTCTTGGCAGAGAATATCTCCAACGAGACCCACGGAGCCTTCGACATTACCGTTGCCCCACTGGTCAACGAATGGGGATTCGGTTTCAAGAAAGGTGTGGAACCCAACAAGAAGGTCATCGACGACCTGAGAAAGATAGTAGGCTACCAGAAGGTGAAGCTCACGTCCGACAATCACATACAGAAACAGGATCCGCACATCATGCTCGACTGCTCTGCCATAGCCAAGGGCTACGGTTGTGACGTGGTGGCACGACTGTTGAGCAAGAAAGGCATCAACGACTATATGATAGAGATAGGAGGCGAGATAGTCACCAAGGGTATCAACCAGAAACAGCAACCCTGGCGCATCGGCGTGAACAAACCTACCGAAGACTCGCTGAACACCAACCAGGAACTGCAAACGGTGCTCAATGTCACGGATATAGCCATGGCAACCAGCGGCAACTATCGCAACTTCTACTATAAGAACGGCAAGAAGTATGCCCATACCATCGACCCCAAGACTGGCTACCCCGTTCAGCACAGTCTGCTGTCTGCCACAGTCTTGGCAAAAAACTGTGCCACGGCAGACGCCTACGCCACCTCTTTCATGGTGATGGGGCTCGAAAAAGCCAAAGAGATACTGAGACAACATTCTGAACTCATGGCTTACCTCATCTATACCAATGATGATGGCAAGACCGAGGTATGGTACTCGCCATCTCTCAAGGAGAAGATTTTGGAATAATTATTCTTAAGGAGTTAAGAATCCCCCTCACAAGCATTATGCCCGAAAACCGCATATACAACAGCCTGTTGGCTCTGCCCCTCTTCTTGGGAATGAGCCGCAACGACTTGCAGCAAGCTGCAGGGCAGACACGCTTTGACTTCAGAAAAGCAAGTAAGGGAGAGACGATTGTAGCTGAAGGCGAACTATGCACACACCTGTACTTCCTGCTCGACGGCGAGGTGATGGTAAAGACAGAGTCTGCCGACCACAGCTACAGCATCGACGAGAAGATACAGGCACCCGAGACCTTCCAGTCGGAACGCATCTTCGGTCTGTACCCATACTTCACTCATACCTATACAGCCCTGCACGACTGCAGCCTGCTATGTATTGCCAAGCAAGACGTCATGAAGCTGGCAACCCTCTTCGACATATTCCGCATCAACCTGCTCAACCTGATATCCACACAGAGTCAGAAGCACAGCCTCCGTACCCTGCAGACGCCACCCAAGAGTTTAGAGAAACGCATCACACGCTTCTTCGAGGCTAACTGTGTCAGCCCTACAGGCGAGAAAACAATCCACATCAAGATGAGGCGCATAGCCGAAGAGGTGAACGACAGCAGACTGAATGTCTCCAGAGCCCTCAACCGTTTGCAAAGCCAAGGACTTATCCAACTTTTCAGAGAGCGCATCCACATCCAGGCACTCGAAAAACTTACCAACAGCAAGGGTTGAGATAAAAGTATGTTAAATAATATGATACAAGAAGATTATAACACCTTTTTTTACTAACTTTGCACAAAAATAAAACACTAAGTTAGTATGCTTCAAGAAAATAAGACAGAGAATCGTATCAATCCCTTTTTTGCACCTTACAACACCCCTCACGACACCGTACCCTTCGACCGTATCAGGCTGGAAGATTACGAAGAGGCCTTCATGGAAGGAATACGCCGTGACGATGAGGCCACCGACAAGATCGTCAACGATCCCGAAGAACCTACCTTCGAGAACACCCTGGCACGCGTGGATACCGAGAAAGGCGAGCACTACTACGACTTGCTCAGCAGGGTTTCCAATGTTTTCTCATGCATGATGAGCGCAGAGACCTGCGACGAGATGGAAGCCTTGGCACAGAAGATGAGCCCCATCCTTACCAAGCATGCCAACGATATCACCCTGAACAAGAAACTCTTCGAACGCATCAAGTTCGTACACGACCATCCCAACCGCGAGTTGAATGCCGAGGAACAGATGTTGCTCGATACAAGCTATGATGGTTTTGTACGCAGCGGTGCCCTGCTCGATGAGGAAGGCAAGGAGAAGTTGCGCCAGCTCACCGAGGAGGCAAGCATGCTCACCCTGCAGTTCTCGCAGAACCTGCTCAAGGAAAACAAAGCCTTCCAGCTGCATATCACCGACAAAGCTCAACTCGACGGACTGCCCGAGACTGCCATTGCTGCAGCCGAGCAGAATGCCAAGGAACAGGAAAAGGAAGGATGGATCTTCACCCTCGACTTCCCTGTCTTCTCTCCCTTCATGACTTACTCTACACAGCGCGAGCTCCGCAAGCAGATGTATATGGCTCGCAATACCGAGTGCATACACGACAACGATGCCAACAACCTCGAGATATGCAAGCGACTCATCAACCTGAGACGCGAGCTGGCACAGCTGCTGGGCTTCGACACCTATGCCGACTACGTGCTCAAGCACCGCATGGCAAGCAATATCGACAATGTGTACAAACTGCTGAACGACCTGATAGATGCCTACAAGCCTACCGCCAAGAAGGAGGTTGCCGAAATAACAGCCTTAGCAAAACGCATTGAGGGAGATGATTTCGTGATGGAACCCTGGGACATGAGCTTCTACTCGCACAAGCTGCAGATGGAGAAATACAACCTCGACGCTGAGATGCTGCGCCCCTACCTGCAACTCGACAAGGTGATCGACGGCGTGTTCGGTCTGGCAGGAAAACTCTACGGAATCACCTTCAAGGAGAACAAGGACATACCCGTATACCATCCCGACGTGAAAGCATACGAGGTGTACGACAAGGACGGCAGCTATCTGGCTGTATTCTATGCCGATTTCTTCCCACGCAAGGGCAAACAGGGAGGTGCATGGATGACAGAATTCCAGGGACAATGGATAGACCATAAGGGACAGAACATACGTCCGCATGTCAGCGTGGTGATGAACTTCACCAAACCTACAGCCGAGAAGCCAGCCCTGCTGACCCTTGGCGAGGTGGAGACCTTCCTGCATGAGTTCGGACACAGCCTGCACGGCATGTTTGCCAACACCCGATTTGAGAGTCTGTCGGGAACCAATGTATGGTGGGACTTTGTGGAGCTGCCGTCGCAGTTCATGGAGAACTATGCTGTGGAGAAAGACTTCCTTCGCACCTTCGCCTTCCACTATCAGACAGGCGAGCCTCTGCCCGACGACTTGATAGAGCGCATCGTGAAGAGCCGCAACTTCATGGCTGCCTACGGATGTCTGCGACAGGTGAGCTTCGGACTGCTCGACATGGCTTACTACACCAAGAAGGAAGCTTTCGACGACGACATCATCCCATTCGAGAAGAAAGCCTGGGCAAAGGCCATGGTCACACCACAATTGCCCAATACCTGTATGACCGTACAGTTCTCGCACATCATGGCAGGAGGCTATGCTGCTGGTTACTACAGCTACAAATGGGCAGAGGTGCTCGATGCCGATGCCTTCAGCGTGTTCAAGAAGAACGGTATCTTCGACCAGCAGACAGCACAGAGCTTCAGAGACAACATCCTCTCAAAGGGTGGTACCGAGCATCCGATGACACTCTACAAGCGATTCCGCGGACAAGAGCCTACCATCGATGCCCTGCTGGAGCGCAACGAGATAAAGAAAAATATAGAATCATAACAACAGAAACATGGAAGAGCAACTTTCCAAACAAGAGAAACTCGACCTGCGCTACTTGCGCATGGCACGCATCTGGGCAGAAAACAGTTACTGCAAACGCCGACAGGTGGGTGCACTCGTAGTCAAGGACAAGATGATTATCAGCGATGGCTACAACGGCACACCCAGTGGGTTTGAGAACGTATGCGAGGAAGACGGCGTGACCAAGCCCTACGTGCTGCATGCCGAGGCCAATGCCATCACCAAGTTGGCACGAAGCAGCAACAACAGCGACGGAAGTACACTCTATGTCACGGCTTCGCCATGTATCGAGTGTGCCAAACTCATCATCCAGGCGGGCATCAAGCGCGTGGTATATGCCGAGAAATACCGACTCAATGACGGCATCGAACTCATGGAGCGAGCTGGCATCAAGGTAGTATATCTCAACCCCGACGACGCTTCGCAGGAAGAAGCCGAACCAAGAACATAAGACAATAAATATATGAACATCAATAAGAAAAAGACCAACCGTTTCATGCCCATCATCATGGCTGTATGCGTGGTGATAGGTATCATGATCGGCTCGTTCTTCTCGAACCATTTCTCAGGAAACAGGCTCAATATCATCAACAGCGGAAGCAACAGGCTCAACAACCTGCTGCACATCATCGACGACCAGTATGTGGATGCGGTGAATATCGACTCTTTGGTAGACAAGGCGATACCGCTCATCCTCTCAGAGCTGGACCCACACTCCGTTTACATCAGTGCCAAGGATGTGGCTGCTGCCACCGACGACCTGAAAGGATCTTTCTGCGGTGTGGGCATCGAATTTGTGATCAGAGATGACACCATACACGTGCAGAATGTGATACAGAACGGACCTGCCGAGAAGGCCGGCCTGTTGGCTGGCGACAAGATTGTGGCGGTAGACGGCAAGCCTTTCGTAGGCAAGATCGTCACCAACGAGGAAGCCATGCACAGACTCAAGGGACAGAAAGACACCAAGGTAAAGATTGGTGTGGTGCGCTACGGCAGCAAGAAGGTACAGACCTTCACCGTGACCCGAGGCGAGATACCTACCAAGAGCATCACGGCAACCTATATGCTCGACGACAAAACCGGATACATACGCATCAAGAACTTCGGCGAGAACACCTATCCAGAGATGCTCATCGCCCTGGCAAAGCTCTCGCAAGAGGGATTCAAGAACCTGTGTATCGACCTTCGCGACAACAGTGGCGGATACCTGACAGCAGCCATCAACATGGCCAACGAGTTCCTGCCCGACAAGAAACTCATCGTCTACACACAGGGGCGCAAGTCGCCACGACAGGACTTCCGCAGCGATGGCAAGGGATCCTATCAGCACGTACCGCTCGTCGTACTTATCAACGAAGGCTCAGCATCGGCTGCCGAAATCTTTGCAGGAGCCATGCAGGACAATGACCGTGCCACCATCATAGGCCGACGCTCTTTCGGAAAGGGACTGGTACAGCAACAGATAGAATTCCCCGACCACAGCATGATAAGACTCACCATTGCACGCTACTACACCCCATCGGGTCGATGCATACAGAAACCTTACACCCTGGGTGACGACAAGGACTATGAGCAAGACCTGCTCAACCGCTATGAGCATGGCGAGTTCTTCTCGCAAGACAGCATCAAGCATACGGGTCCGGCCTATCACACGGGATTGGGACGTACCGTATATGGCGGAGGAGGCATCACTCCCGACATCTTCGTACCCGAGGATACTTTGGGAATGACATCCTACTTCAAGCAGGCAAGCATGAGCGGACTCATCCTGCAGTTCGCCTTCACCTATACCGACAACAACCGTCCTAAGCTGAACAACTTCAAGGAGATGATGGAGCTGGCCGACTATCTGGACAAGCAGAACATGGTAGACAAGTTTGCCACCTATGCCGACAAGCACGGTCTGCAGCGCCGCAACCTGCTCATCCGCAAGTCGCACAAACTGTTGGAACGCTACATCAACAGCCGCGTGATCTACAACATGCTCAACGACCAGGCTTGGAATCAATACATCAACCAGGACGATCCTGTTATCAACAAAACGATGGAGGTGTTTCAAAAGAACGAGGCTTTCCCCAAGAAGCCCGTTCCTGCCACCAAGCCAGTTTACAAAAAGAAGCAGAAGGTAGCTATGGCAAATGTGCCCTACAACTACCGTTCGTTGCACAGAAGCCCATCCCGCTTGGCATAAGAAGGCAGAAAAATGAATAAGAAAGAACTCAGAAATATCATCAGAGAGAGAAAGCGACAGTTCTCCGGGCAACAGCTCGAAGAACTGTCGCTTCTTGTTTTAGACCGGCTACGCAGAAACATCCGACTGCAGCAAGCCCGCAGCATACTACTATACTACTCGCTTCCCGACGAGGTGAATACCCATCAGTTTATCGACGAACTGGTCAATCAGGGCAAACAGGTATTCCTGCCCGTTGTCGTAGACGGAGAAAACATGGAGATAAGAGAATATACAGGCTCGAAAGACTTAAGACAAGGTAGTTTCCACATCATGGAACCTATAGGCAGACTGCTGCCTGTAGATGAATACGGGAAGATAGAAGCAGGCATCATCCCGGGCATGAGTTTCGATAAGTTGGGGCATCGCTTGGGCAGAGGCAAAGGCTACTACGACCGTATGCTCTGCAAGATGCCCCATCTATATAAAATAGGTATATGCTTCGACTTTCAGAAGACGGAGACCGTGCCCACCGAAGCCACCGATATCAAGATGGATGCTATCGTATAGAACTTGATATCGGAAATGACAAAAGCCTCCGCTGCCTCGTTAAGCCGCTTGACCAACAGGCTGCGACTCAGCGAGAGGTCGGCACGCAAGGCCGGACTGAGTATCTTGACAAAGAGCGTCTGGTTCTTGATAAACTTGTCGCCAGTGTACTTGGCTACAGGCTCACCCACCACCTGATCCCAGGAAGCAAGAAGACGCTTCTGCTGCAGCGGGGTCTCCAGTCCCTCGCGCCTCAATACCTCGGGCAACAATTCTGATAAGGAACGTACTTTTCGTCTGAACATATTTCTTTGCTTTGCAGGTTTTTCTACTATTCTTCGTGAACCAAGTCTATGTTTCCACCTTCTACATGGAATATCTTGTAATTGCCGTCACTCTCGTGCAGGATGCGGTCGAGATGGTCGCGGTTGGTATCGGTGATGAATATCTGTCCAAAATTGGCACCCGATACCAAGTCGACAATCGCCTCTACCCTTTGGGCATCCAACTTGTCGAAGATATCGTCGAGCAGCAAGAGGGGCGTAGTACTCGATACCGTGCGGCGCAGAAAATCAAACTGGGCTAACTTGAGAGCCAAGACAAAGGTCTTGTTCTGTCCCTGACTTCCCTCTCGCTTCATCTGGAAATCACCTATCAGCATCTCCAGGTCGTCACGATGCACACCATGAAGCGAATAGCCTACAGCCCTATCCTTGAAGCGGTCGCGCTGTATGACATCAAGGAGCGGACCGCGCTGACAATGAGAGACATAACGCAGGCTCACCACCTCGCGGTCGCCAGAGATATGACGATAGATCTGCTGAAACAGAGGAATCAGTTCCTTGACGAAAGCCTCACGCTTCTGAAAGAGCAGCTCACCATTGCGAGCCATCTCCTGTTCCCATATCTCCATCAGCGTCACATCAGGTTCCTCCTCCATCTTGAGCAGAGCATTACGCTGCTGCAAAGCCTTGTTGTAGTTGGTCAATGCCTCAATATAGGAAGGGTCGTACTGCGAGATGACCACATCCATCAGGCGGCGTCGCTCCTCGCTTCCACCCTCAATGAGTACCGTATCTGAAGGAGAGACAAAGATGAGCGGTATCAATCCGATATGTTGTGAGAGTCGCTTGTACTCCTTCTTGTTGCGCTTGAAGTGCTTCTTCGTTCCACGCTTCATACCGCAGAAGATATTCTCGACATTCTCTCGCTCATCAAGATAGTTGCCCTCTATCACCATGAAGTTCTCATCGTGCGCAATAACCTGAGAATCGATAGGATTGTAGGCACTGCGACAAAACGAAAGATAGTAAATGGCATCCAGGAAATTGGTCTTGCCCACACCGTTATGACCAATGAGACAATTGATCTTGGGCGACAATTCCAAATTGGCAGCCTTGATGTTCTTGTAATTAATTATCGAGATATTCTTTAAAATCATACGTATTATGCCACTATTGAACTGCAAAGTTAGCAGAAAAAGCGCAAAAAACGAAAAAAGTAGGCTATAAATTTCAATATGTGGATAAATTTACGTATTTTTGCAACCTAAAGTGTAGTGGCCATTGAGCAAGGCACACTCAGAACAAGAA
>ERZ1034730.200-NODE-200-length-26245-cov-7.015349_pt1 | contig 26245 bp, 24 predicted proteins | sample MGYA00520650_ERZ1034730 | MGnify/ENA primary metagenome ERZ1034730 (study PRJEB33766, sample SAMN09781702) | gut metagenome | biome: gut microbiome | host: Homo sapiens | place: Madagascar | study: EMG produced TPA metagenomics assembly of the PRJNA485056 data set... | reverse complement strand
GTAAAAACAGAATAATGGTAAAGAGTGCGATTGTATTTATGTCCTTTACATATACACCTCAATTCCATTCACCTCAAATATGCACACATCGCGAGGCTGCCGGATTTCGTTAGAGTCCAGCAGCTTCATTTGTCTTGTGCCGCAGAAGAAGTCGTAGCGGAGTGAGATGCTCATCAGTGTGAGTATCCCAGTTATTTTACTTCCACAAAGGTTCGCTCTCCCAATTAGTTGGAAATCCCATAGCAGAAACATCTACATTGCTGTGCTCACCAAGAAGTCTCTTCAACCTTAGCGTAAAATCATTATAAGGGCGTATCACATCCAGTAAATACTTAAGATAGCATAACTGCGAATAAAGTTTATCGTAGTTGGCAATAGGAGGTGTGACCCATTTGCCACGCAAAGGAGTGGTCATTTGAGGTTTAATAGGAAACTTCCTGTTCCAAACTCGTGAGTGGTGTGCGAGATAGTTTCTTAACACAACAGCACTTTTATTCTATGGCTTTGTTTCTATCCGCAATAATAAGACCACGCGATGCCAACAAATCAAGGATTTCAGAATAGTCTAAGGGCTGTTTTGAATATTTCATAAACATATAAAAAGTAAAAGTCCCACCCTGGTTCGCTGTTCTACGGGAAGCGTGGTGGGAACTGTTGCTGCAAATTTAGGCATTATTCTTCAAGTGGTACGCCCCGAAGGAGCAATTTGGGCTTTCAGCTCGCATTGTTTGAGTTTTGACACACCCTCACGCAAGTAACGCTCTACCAAATGTTTTTTATGTTTATTGCCGTATATATTTTACGAGGGCACATCGTGCCACTGCTTTACATATAGACAAAGCTGTCGAGAGCTTGCTCTCGTAAGGCTTTATCTATATGTAAGGCAAGTCGAAGACTCGGAAAATATATACGGGGTTTTATCGGTTTTTGTCAAAGCCCTGCCATATACTCACATAAACCTCCCCTATAAACTCCAGTTTATATCTCTCCAGCTATCGGAGAGCCCGAAATAGTAGTCTCTGTATACAGTTAAGGCTTAACAGCCTCAACCGTGTATCCTTTTTCCTGCAGCAACTTAAGCACGCCCTTACTGCCAGGCAGGTGTCCGGCACCCACAACAAACAAGGTTGGGGCAGCCTTCATGATGGCAGGCATACGACTTGCCCAGTCGAGGTTGCGGTTGTCGAGCAGCTGTGCCATCTCTTCAGGAGTGCTGTCGCACGTTGTGTTGAACTTCTCGTTCATAAGGTCAAGCAGAGCCTTGACGTCCTGTGCGTAGTAAGCCTTGACCATGCGCTCGGTAAACTGGGCATAATAGTCGAGGTTGTTAAGGAAGCAGTCGAGCTGCTGGATCTGTCTTTTGAGCGGCGCGCCGTACAACAGACTTGCCTGGAACGACAGCGTCTCAAGTCCGCCTACAGGTTCGTTGTTCTGCTTGGCCTGCTTTTGGTAGTACTGGTCGATAAGGTTTGTAGGGTCGAACTCGCCCATGTGAGCCTTGAGATACTGCAACACCATAAGCTGTGTGAGCAGCGTGGCGGGCGACATCTTGCCCATCTGCTGAGCCACCATAGGGTTGCTTAGACCTACACCCATATAGTCTACCAGCACCGCATCAAGCTTTTTGTACTGCTCGGGGGTTAGCACCGTCTTCAAGGTCTTGCCCTCCGGCAGGAGCATGTGCTTCTGCATAACCTGCATACTGTCCGGGTTTAGCATAACATCAAAATTCAATTCGCCATACACCTGGTCGGTAGCGTCGAGCGCCTGGCGCACACCGGCAACCTGGTCGACAAAAGGCGAGTTGGCAAAGTGGAAGGTACCGAAGACGTACGACGGCTTTTTAAGGTCGGCACCCGACACGCGATAAAGCAACTGAGCGTTGGCGCTAACAGCCGAAACCAACACAAATAAGAGTGAAATTAAGATTTTCTTCATATTATTTATTGTTAAATGACCAACAAAGTTTTGTACTAAGGATGTTTTACGTATTTTTACAAATGCGTCACATATATTTTAATATAATGACACAGCATCTTTTCATCATTCGCGTATAGATCTTTCCAAGGTTAACTCTGTACCAACAGACGTTCTCAATGGATATTTCTCTTCATAGTCAGCAAAGCGAAAATCACTTTCTACCAATTTTAGCTTCATCGAATTATTCGTATATGCGGTAATCTCAAATTTATAACTAAAGTCACTATCTACCCAAAATACCATGCGTCATGGTCTACTTTATTATCAATAAAGACCTGACTGTTCTTAGATGGAAGATAAGGACGTAAATCGCAAGTAATATTTAATTGTGAGCGATATACCTCTTGATAGTTCGATTCTTCTGTAGCGAATTTCGAAATGTTTATTTTCCCGATATGAATTCGATTGGCAGATGTGGGCTCAATACCCAAAAGTCCACATTGTTCTTTCAGTGTCTTGTCATTAACATTTTCCAAAAAATAATATGGGCCGACATATTCTCCATCCCGATGCGTCCAACTACAGCTTTGCCTATCATTCAACACCAAAACAATTCCATCCCAATTTTGTGAGGTGGATTTTGTTACATACCAAGTTCCTTTAATGTCGGAAATATCAATTGTAAGATTATTCTTAACCTGTTCTTCATTATCGTCATTAGATGAAGAGCAGCCGGTCAGTAAAGCTGAAACCAAGAAGAATATCCAGTAATTGAATGTCATTACTGCAGATAGGTGTTTCTTATATTTCATCAAGTTGTTGGTTGTCATGTTTGTTTGTATTTATACGGTCATTATAATCTATGTGTAAATTGTAGTTATATGGAGCACGGATCCAAGATTCTTCATCCTGTGTTATGAAAAGGTCGATTGCACCATTTATTTCTCCTTCATCATTTGCAGAAATAAATGAAACAGATTCCTTTCCGTCCTTTGTTCCGACGTACATATCTTCAGAGTCAGAACCATATTTTTGAGACAGCAGATTTTTGACTTTAGAATACTCTTGCTCTGCTATATCTTCGGAAACACCGCTGACCACAGCTTTTGTCCTATAGACTATCTTTGTGTTGGTATCATAGTAAACATAGATGTCTACTTTATTTCCGACAAAAGTGCCGTTGAATGCTCTTGTTCCATTAGAAATAGATGCACTGGCAACTTTGTTATAAGTACAACCTTTTGCAACCAGTTTCGCTTGAAATTGTGCGATTGTACCAGTAAGAGGAATACCCATAAATTTGATATGGACATTGGATTGTGCGAATGATGCTATTGCGAAAATCATGCACCACAAGGTAAATAGAAGTTTTTTCATACTTGACTGATTTTGGTATTATTTTGCAAAAGTAATAAAAATCAGCTAATGTTGTTATATAATAGGTAAAAAACTTACATATACACCTCTACCCCATTCACCTCAAATATACACACATCACGAAGCTGCAGGATTTCGTTAGAGTCCTGCAGCTTCATTCGTCTTGTACCTTTATAGAAGTCCTCCGTGAGAAGCTGGTATTGACAACCTTGTTAGTTGGCTTGCACGCTTCTCACAAGAGATGCATGAGCCAAAGATAGTGCAAACTGAGAGCTATCAAGTTTACTTGAATTGCCGAAGTGCAGCCGATCTTATAAAAAGGGGCAGAGTGTAACGGAAGGAGGTGCTGCAGTATGAGCCACGGTGCTGGTAAAAAGAAAAGTCTTCATCCTACGTGGGCGCAAGACAAAGGCTGGATATATGGGGTTAATGATGATTAAGGAAAATAATTTATATATATGTTTTTTTGATGTATTATTGGAGAAGAATCATAAACTATTTCAGTAAAATGACAAGGGTTTGATTTGTCTGCAAAACACAACGTTTCAGTTCCTTCGTTATTATCTCTATAAAGTTTTACATCAAAAGTCATTCCATATCTATCCTTAAGTTCTTGACATAAAGATTTATACACATTAAAACAATCAGGGTCATAATAGTAAAGACTAACAAATTGCAAAATATTGCCTTTTATAGTTAGACAGACACTCCATTTAACATCACAGGTTTTATATGAAAAAAGTATTGATTTCTCATCCTTTTGCGAATTACTTGGGTATTCATTAAAAGAAATACCATATGAAGACAATTTATCCTTAATTTGATTAGAAGATGTCTCTTTAATGACAAACCCCATAAATTTATCTACAGCAATATTATCAAAAAGTCGTTTAGTTTTAATATCCCGTGGAAAAACCTTCTTTGTTCGCAAGGTATTTGGCTGTTGCGCTATGTTTTCTTTGGGCTTCTTATCAATTAAATGTATAAAGAAAACCAACAAAGAAATTACAATAATAAAAAATATAGTAATAACCATGTTATTCTTAAACTATTTACAAAACATTTTTTTCTGCTCACTGGGTATCTGCGCATCAATCTCATAAAAGTTGTCGCCCTTATCAAGAATGTCTTGTGCATAATTTTTCACGCGACATCCCCTTTCTTCGGCTTTATTAAGAATTTTATTCACAGTCATCATATAAACTTCACCAATAGTCAGCTTTGTCTGATGACCGTGTATAGGAACAAACAGAGAATAACTACTTGGGAAATTATTCTTTTCAACCACATCCAAGATTGAAACACGAGTTATCCATGCTGACATATAGATAAATGTCAAATCAGGGTCTATTTCATACTGTTCAAGCATGTTAAAAATATTGGCTGCGCCATTTGATATTTTTGTCAGTTCTTTAGCACCACCTAAAAGATTCGAAAAAAATCCCATAAAATCTTTATTTATATTTAGACATCATATTAGACATATATACTGATAAATCATGTTCAATTTGCGCAATCATTTCGCTCTGCTCTTTGAACTCATCAAATTGCCACTTTAGTTTATGATTATCCATCATAAGGTTGTGTGAATTCCATTGAATTATTACACTACCAAACGATTGAATTATGTCCATATATGTACTTCCCCCTGCTGACGAACATCCAATTCTTATTGACGTTCCATCTTCATGCACAATTTTAGAATCAGGATGTCCTTCTAACGCATATTGAACTAAAGCATGGTACTTGTTTCTCATGCCTCCCTGCTTTGCCACAGAATTTGCTTGCTTATTATTATCTATGACAAACTTTATTATAAAGTATGCAATAACTGCAATAATAAAAATCCAAAACATTTATAATTTTATTTTTTGCAAAAATAACACAATTCATGCCACCTCCCCATGATTTGTTGCTCTTTAACATTAAATTAACACTGTTACCGTACTCCATCAATCGCAATAGGATATAAATCGTGCTGTGGGAACTTCTCGCAGCCGATATAGAGTGTGTCGAAGGCATCGGTGCCGTCGGTGCGGTGTTCGAGAAGATATTATTCGACGTGATGTAGTGCTTCGCCAGTAAAATACAACAAAAAAGCATTGGGCATATTGGTTCTTAAAAGAGAACGCAATAATGCACCAATGCTTTTTATCTAAAACCCGGTTTCCTATGCCGGACTAAACTGATCCTTACCTACTCCGCAAAGTGGGCATACCCAATCCTCCGGGAGATCTTCAAATGCTGTACCTGGCTCTATGCCGTTTTCAGGGTCGCCAACTGCCGGGTCGTATTCCCAACCACAAACATCACATATATACTTTTCCATAATAATTTTGTTTTTATTGTTTGACATTGCAAATATACACACAATACATTAAACGACAAAGAAAAACGTATATAATTATTATTCGTTTGTAATTTTTTCATCCTTATTATGATTTATAAACCAAACAGATAGCACTATTCAGAGATTTTAGGTTTTAATTTACAAGTTCTATAAATACAAGTAATAAATTGATTGCGGATATTATCCGGAAGCAACACAATATCTATCCACCAAATGCAATTGAAAGGACTTATTACCGCGCCGTGGTAACATCATTACCGCAATGCGGTTACATTGTTACCGCACTTCGGTAACATTGTTAACACGAAGCTGTAACAACCATTCAAAACAAAAGAAATACATATTATTTAATGAAAAGATGCTGATTTATCGGATATATTCGTTAAATTTGCAAAAGGAAACCCTAAACCATATTTATCACGATGAACCATTTTAAGCACGCGGGTCTGAATGAAGACAGCGATTATAAACGCGAAGAAATCATTCGTAAGATTGAACATGCCGTTGAGCGTATGACGCTCAAGGAGCTTGAAGCATTGTCGTACGACATGTTCACAAAAGGATATTTCGACAACTTGTAATTATTAACAGATAAAAAACCTATTTATATAAATGGCAACAGTAGACGACAAGAAAATCATTTTCTCTATGGTCGGGGTGTCTAAGATCATCCCGCAGAATCGCAAACAGATATTGAAGGACATCTACCTTTCGTTCTTCTATGGTGCCAAGATTGGCATCATCGGTCTGAATGGTGCAGGTAAGTCGACGTTGATGAAGATCATTGCAGGACTCGACCAGCCTACTCAGGGCGACGTTGTGTGGAGTCCGGGCTACTCGGTAGGTTATCTGCCGCAGGATCCGCCGCTCGATGAGACCAAGACCGTTAAGGAGAACGTTATGGAAGGTGTGCAGCAGGCATACGATGCTCTGAAGGAGTATGAGGAGATTAACGAGAAGTTCGGTTTGGAGGAATACTATGGCGATCCGGACAAGATGGACAAGCTGATGCAGCGTCAGTCGGAGGTGCAGGACATCATCGACGCTACGGACGCATGGAACATGGACTCGAAGCTCGACCGTGCGATGGCAGCCTTGCGTTGTCCGAAGGGCGACCTTCCCGTAACCCATCTTTCTGGTGGCGAGCGTCGCCGCGTAGCTCTCTGCCGTCTGTTGCTGCAGAAGCCGGACGTGCTGTTGCTCGACGAGCCTACCAACCACTTGGACGCTGAGAGCATCGACTGGCTGGAGCAGCACCTGCAGCAGTATGAGGGAACGGTTATCGCCGTTACTCACGACCGCTACTTCCTCGACGATGTGAGCGAATGGATTCTTGAGCTCGACCGCGGCGAGGGCATACCTTGGCACGGCAACTACTCTTCTTGGCTGGAGCAGAAGACTACGAGAATGATGCAGGAGGAGAAGCAGGCTTCGAAGCGCCGCAAGGCGTTGGAGCGCGAGCTTGAATGGGCGCACATGGCTCCGAAGGCTCGTCAGGCTAAGGGCAAGGCTCGTCTGAACGCTTACGAGCAGATGCTCGGCGAGGAGCAGAAGGAGCGTGAGGAGAAGCTGGAGATCTTCATCCCGAATGGTCCGCGTCTCGGCAACAAGGTGATCGAGGCTCAGCACGTGAAGAAGGCTTTCGGCGACAAGGTGCTCTTCAACGACCTCAACTTCATGCTTCCGCCTAACGGCATCGTGGGCGTTATCGGTCCGAACGGTGCGGGCAAGACTACTCTCTTCCGCATGATTATGGGCTTGGAGCACGCCGACGGCGGTACGTTCGAGGTTGGCGAGACTGTGAAGTTGGCTTACGTAGACCAGCAGCATAAGGACATCGACCCGAAGAAGTCGGTTTACGAAACCATCTCTCAGGGCAACGAGACAATACGCATGGGCGGCAGAGACGTGAACGCACGTGCTTACATCTCGCGCTTCAACTTTGCGGGCACAGACCAGAGCAAACTCTGCGAGACGCTTTCTGGCGGCGAACGCAACCGCTTGCAGCTTGCTTTGGCTCTGAAGCAGGAAGGAAACGTACTGTTGCTCGACGAGCCTACCAACGATATCGACGTGAACACGTTGCGCGCTTTGGAGGAAGGTCTTGAAAGCTTCGCCGGATGCGCCGTAGTGATCAGCCACGACCGCTGGTTCCTCGACCGTATCTGTACGCACATCCTTGCTTTCGAGGGCGACGGCGAAGTGTTCTTCTTCGAGGGCAGCTACTCTGACTACGAGATTAACAAGGCACGCCGACTCGGAAACGAAGAAATAAAGAAGGGTCGCTACAGAAAACTGATGGAAGACTAAACATAACACACGCCACAATGTTTCTGAAAGGATTCTTCTATATGCCGAGGTCGGACAGACGTACCTTCACGTTTCTCTGCACTCTTATTTTGATCGTAGCGATACTTTTGGGCGCTTTGTCTAATACAGACGACACAAGCAACAAGATTGAGATCCCTGAGAAAGCTGCCAAAACAAGAGCTGAGAGATACGAAAGTAAGGACGCGAAAGACGAGGCAATAGACGAAAACAAAATAGGGTCGAAGTTGTTCTACTTCGACCCTAACACCGCTGACAGCACGCAGCTACTGCAATTGGGGCTGCGTCCTTGGCAGGTTCGCAATATCTATAAATACAGAGCGCGTGGTGGCGTGTACCAATGTAAAGGAGATTTTGCGTACGTCTATGGACTAACCGTAAAAGACTATAGACGCCTGGAGCCGTATATCCGTATCGGCGCCGACTATCTGCCGGCAAGTTCGTTGGCGGAGGTGAAGAACCACAAACGGGGATACGAACGCAACAAAAGGTTTGAGAACAAGAGCGACGACGAGAACTTTGCGAATGGCGAACAGAAAACATACACACCGAAGATACGCGTTGGAGAACACATCGAAGTGAACAATGCTGACACTACCGAACTGATGAAAATACCGGGCATCGGCAGCTACTACTCGCGACAGATTATAAGATACCGCGACCAATTGGGCGGATTTGTAAACAAAGAGCAGTTGCTGGAAATAGAAAACATGCCGGAGGATGCAATAAAATACATAGCTATCGACGAGAAAAGCATCCGAAAGCTACGTATAAACCAATTGACTTTATCGCAGTTGAAGCGTCATCCATACATTAATTATTATATGGCTCGTGCAATAACCGACTACAGGCGTTTGCACGGAAAGATACGCTCAATATCAGAGCTGAAACTCATGAAAGAATTCTCAAGCTATGACATTGAACGAATAAGTCCGTACATAGAGTATTAAAGCGTTGGTTTGTGGACATTAAGATAGCACAACGCCGCACCTATCGCGGTACAGAACTCTGAATATCTCGGGATGCGGAACTTCACGCCATAGAGACGTTCAGTAGCAGGGAACACATGGCGCACCTGCGGAAGAAGCGTCAAGTTGCCAATCATCACAAATTCCTTAATTCCGCTACCGAGCGACGAAAGAATCGTTGCGCTACAGATAGACTGCAACACCATCCAGATTAGTCCGAGCGCTATGTCTTCACGAGAAGCGTTCGTCTTCGCGTTGCCGAACAACGAAGCGATGGCGTCCATAGGAAGTCCCTGCAACGGGTTGGCGCAGATGTCCTTAATAAGCACATTGATATGCGAGAGGTCACCTTCTTCGGCAAGCGCTGCCACCTGCTTTATGTCGTCTGTCTTCAGGAGCAAACGCGACAAACCCTGCAATGTGCCGCCGCCGATACCGATACCACCAATATGCTTGATGTCGTCGCCGTCGCATTTAACGATTGACGTGCCCGTTCCGAGACTAACGACAAGCATACGATCAAGGTTGGTCTCATAACGAGCGCCCAAACCGTCTGCCAGAAACTCCTCCGCCTTGTCTGTTGGCAAACCATAAACCGGCTCATTGATATAAGCGCTGCCTACACCCGTAAGCATAACCTTTTCTACATCGCCCAACTGGATATGATTGTCGTGCAGATACTTTCCGAAAGCGCCATAAAGCGAAGTTACGGGGTCGGTAGCTCGTATTCTGATTGGTGATACGACATTGCCTTGTTCGTTGATACCTACGATTTTTGTAGTGCTAATGCCAACATCTATGCCTATTACTATTTTCATATTCTGTATTTAGGTTTTCTACATTATTATTCTAACATACTGAGGAATGTGTCCTCGTCTACGATTTGCACGCCCAGCTTCTCGGCTTTCTGCAGCTTTGACGGTCCCATATTCTCACCGGCAAGGATGAAGGACGTCTTGCCACTGATAGAACCAACGTTCTTGCCGCCGTTCTGCTCTATCATAGCCTTATACTCGTCGCGACTATGCTTAGAGAAAACACCACTGATGACGATGCTCTTTCCCTCAAGTTTGTTCGTAGTGTTAGCTATCTGCTCGGAAGAAAGCTGCATCTGCAAGCCGTACTCACGCAAACGGTTCACTATCTCAAGGTTCGCCGCATTGTGGAAGTAGGTAATGATACTCTTTGCTATCACCTCGCCTACTCCATCTACATCCATCAGCTGCTGCAACGAAGCATTCTGCAGCGCATCCATCGACTTGAAATGGCGCGCCAACAGTCGGGCTGAAGTTTCGCCGACAAAGCGTATGCCGAGAGCAAAGACAACACGCTCGAACGGCACTTGCTTAGAAGCCTCAATGCTTGCCACAATCTTGCGAGCCGAACGCTCACGGTTGCCGCTGCCATTGATGTCCTGCACCTGGATGCAGTACAAGTCGGCAATATTGTGTATGAGTCCGCGACGATAGTAATCGTCAACGGTCTCAGGTCCTAACGAGTCGATGTTCATCGCCTTGCGAGCTATGAAATGCTCTATGCGACCCTTTATCTGCGGTGGGCAACCCGTATCGTTAGGACAATAATGCGCAGCTTCGCCCTCGTAACGCACAAGCGGAGTGCCGCACTCAGGGCAGCGGTCTATAAACTTCACGGGCTGTGCCTCAGCCGAACGCTTCGACACATCAACGCCTACAATCTTAGGGATAATCTCTCCACCCTTCTCAACGTAGACGTAATCGCCGATATGCAAGTCGAGGTTCTTGATAAAGTCCTCATTGTTAAGCGTAGCACGCTTCACCATTGTACCGGCAAGTCGCACGGCATCCATGTTAGCCACCGGCGTTACGGCGCCTGTTCGACCTACCTGGAACGACACACTCTCAAGACGTGTAGTAGCCTGCTCAGCCTTGAATTTATAAGCGATAGCCCAACGAGGCGACTTGGCGGTATAACCCAAGTGCTGCTGCTGACGGAGCGAATTTACCTTAAGCACGATTCCGTCGGTAGCCACCGGCAAGTTCTTGCGCTCAACGTCCCAATAGTTTATGAAGTCGTATATCTCCTGAAGCGTCTTCACCTTGCGCATGCCTTGCGATATCTTGAATCCCCACTTCGCAGCCTCAGCCAGATTCTCGAAATGACCGTCAGACGGCAAAGTCTCACCAAGCAGATAATAGAGATAGCAGTCAAGATGTCGATCGGCAACGAGGCGTGGGTCCTGACTTTTCAAAGTGCCGCTTGCCGCGTTGCGCGGATTGGCGAACAATGGTTCTTCAGCAGCTTCGCGCTGAGCATTCAGATCATCGAACACCTTCCAAGGCATAAGAATCTCGCCGCGTATCTCAAACTTATCGGGATAACCCACATTCTCGTTGAGCACAAGCGGTATGCAGCGGATAGTCTTCACATTGGCAGTAACATCGTCGCCTACCACTCCGTCGCCGCGCGTAACGCCACGAACAAGGCGACCATTCTCGTAGGTAAGAGATATAGACAATCCGTCGTACTTCATCTCGCAGCACACTTCAAAATCTTCGCCTTCGAGTCCACGCTTCACCGACTCATACCAGTCTTGCACATCCTGCTCGTTGTAGGTATTAGCCAACGAGAGCATCGGATACTTGTGCTCTACCTGGGTGAAGCCCTGTGTCAAATCGCTGCCCACACGTTGCGTAGGCGAATTGGGGTCATACAGTTCGGGATGTTTCTCCTCAAGCGACTGTAACTCATGCATCAATTCGTCAAACTCACGGTCGGTGACCGTAGGCATGTTCTGCACATAATAGTTGTGATTATATTCATGCAGCAACTTACGAAGCTGTTTTATACGTTCTATTTCATTCATAACGAATAGCTTTTCCTTGATATTACATATAATATTATGGGCACGCCGAGGAATGGTGTCACGGCATTAAGCGGCAACACACATCCATTAGTGGGCAATACACATATAAAATTGCAGATTAAGGCGACGATAGCGCCAAGAAGAATTGTTGTTGGCATGATTAATCGGAAGTCGTCCGTACGCAACAACAGACGAGACAAATGCGGAACAGCCAAACCGATAAAGGCAATCGGTCCGCAAAAGGCTGTAGACAAAGCTGCCATTACACCGGTAAGCAACAAGATAATCGTGCGCAAACGCTTTATGTTTACGCCCAAGTTCTCTGCATACCGACTACCAATCATCATTATGTTCAAAGGTTTCACAAGCAGAGACGACGCTGCTATACATACTATAGACAAAATTGCATAGAAAGGCAACATCGCTTCTGAAACTCCTGAGAAATTGCCCATTCCCCATTGCACATACGCTCGGACGCCGTCAGCAGATGCAAAGAAGTTAAGAAGCATCACGACCGACGAGGTTATGTAACCAAGCATAACACCAGCAATGAGCAATAAAGCGTTGTTACGGATGAGACTTGAAAGGAAAAGCATGACAAAAGTAACAGCCAACGCACCTAACAAGGCGGCAGCAAAGACTGCAGCAAAACCAGCTACAGACAAAGTCCCGATATACAAGCCTCCGCCGAACATCAGCATGACACACGCTACGCCCAGACCGGCACCGCTGCTTATACCGAGAATGGAAGAATCTGCAAGCGGATTGCGAAATATAACCTGCAACATGAGTCCGCAAACAGACAGTACACTGCCCGTAAGAAGGGCTGTAAGGGCCTGCGGCAAGCGATAGCCCATAACGATATACTGCCACGAGACGTTAGACGCTTCATTTCCACTTAATATTCCAAGAACTTCGGATACTGGAATCCGTACAGCCCCATAAAAGATATTAAGAAGAAATAGCGCTAACACAACAACGCAAAGCGTAGGAAATATGATAACCTTGTGTGTCAAACCACATTTATTATATATAGCGAAATGCTATATAGTTATATTTTGAGAGTTTTCAGAATCTCTGTCATCTTATGAAGCGTCGTGATACGAGTGGGGACAAGCGGCAGACGCAATACGTTCTCGATGAAACCCATCTCGTGCAGCAATGCCTTTACACCAGCCGGGTTTCCATCAATGAAGAGCAGAGAATACAACTCTGTAAAACGATGATGTATGATGCGTGCGGCTTCGTACTCGCCGTTAAATTCGAGACGAATCATGCGCGAAACCTCCTTCGGCAAAGCATTGCCGATAACAGAGATGCTACCTGCTGCCCCGCTCGCCACCATAGAGAACGTGAGAGCATCGTCACCGCTAATCACGTCGAAACGAGCCGGCTTGTTCTTTATAATCTCGTCAACCTGCTCCAAGCTACCGCTGGCTTCCTTGATTGCTATGATATTCTCGCAATCGTTAGCCAAGCGAACTGTAGTCTCTGCCTTAAGGTTCACACCGGTACGTCCGGGTACATTATAAAGAACAACCGGCAGCGGACTTGCCTCTGCTATTGCCTTGAAATGCTGGTAAAGACCTTCCTGTGAGGGTTTGTTATAATACGGGCAAACACTCAACACACCATCTATGCCACGCCAATCGCTATTCTTCAGTTCTTCAACAATAGCCTTAGTATTGTTGCCACCACATCCCATAAGGAGCGGCAAACGTCCACGATTGACTTCGATTACAAGCTGTTTCACCTTTTCCTTCTCCTCAGCCGACAAGCAAGGAGCCTCGCTTGTCGTGGCAAGTATACAGAGGAAATCAGCGCCATTATCAATCTGATATTCCACCAAACGGGTTAATGATTTATAATCAACATTACCATCTGAAGTGAATGGCGTTATAAGTGCCACACCAAGTCCTTTAAATATATTTCGTGCCATAGATGTTTTCTTTATATTACGATTTGCCTACAAAGTTAACATTTTATATTGGATTGCCGAATAATGTAATTACTAAAAAACGTAAATTAAATTAGTGCGAGCCTATATACAGGAAAATCATTCCGAGTATAACGAACAGCATATCAATCAACTTACTTGTCAGGTTCTTCTCTTTGAACAACATCGCACCACAGAAGAAACTTACTACAACACTACCGCGACGCACCATTGACACAATTGAAATCATTGCACCAGGCAAACTCAACGCATAGAAGTATACGAAGTCGGCAATACTCAAGAAGATACTAATAAACACAATACTCCAACGCCAATGAAACGGCGTTGTCTTCTTACGTGTAGGATACCAAATAGCGAATATTGCACAACCCATGAGGCAAAGCTGATAAATATTATACCAACTCTGCACTACCATTCTGCTCAGTCCCACTCCCCCATTCTCAGGCGGAGCCATAAGATACTTGTCGTACAATCCGCTGACAGCGCCAAGCACAGCGGCCACAACAAGAAAGAATATCCAGCGATTATGAGTGAAGTTGACACCCTCTTTCTTACCACTTCTACTCAAAAGGAAGAATGAAACGATAGCCAAAAGCACACCAATCCACTGCCATACGTTCAAACGCTCGCCAAACACAAGCATCGCACCGACAAGCACCATAACCGGACGCGTAGCATTGATAGGTCCGACAATGGTTATAGGCAGATGTTTCATAGCGAAATAGCCGAATACCCACGAAGACAACACAATACATGCCTTCAGAATGATATACTTATGTTCAGCCCATGTGCTCTGTTCTACATAGAAAACCGTTCCGTCAAGCACATTTGTAGTGGACGAAAGAACTATGAACGGAATAAATATAAGGCTACAGATTACGGTATTAAAAAACAAGACAGGAAGAACGGCATTGTTGAGCAACGCCTTCTTCTTGCTTACATCATACAAGCCCAGCAACGCTGCTGAGCAGAATGCTAATATCAGCCACATAAAAGAAAAAAATGTAGGGGTGAGATATTATTACTTAAAATATTAATACTTTACGTCTTCTAAAAACAGCGCATTACCCGGCATACTCTCGCCTGCCGAGGAGCGATTTCCGCTGGCAACGACCTCACGGAACTGCTCAAGTGTGAGTCGGTGGCGTCCAACTTCTATCAACGTGCCCACAACTGCACGCACCATGTTGCGCAGGAAGCGGTTGGCAGAAATACGGAAATGCCAAGCACTCTCGCCATCGCGCACCCAAACGGCTTCGGACACATCACAAAGAGTGGTTTTCACGTCGCTGTGAGCCTTGCAGAACGATCCGAAATCCTTAACAGTAAGCAAATAGCTTGCTGCCTCGTTCATCAAGTTGAAGTCGAGGTCGTAATGCATCTCGCAAGAATACTTCCTAAGGAAAGGGTTCTTCGAGGTGTGTATATAATAATGGTATGTTCGGAGTGTGGCGCTGAATCGTGCATGCATATCATCAGCAACCGGATATACGGAATAAACAGCTATATCGCGCGGCAACAAGCGGTTTAGCTTATAAGCCAATTGCTCACAATCTATGTTCCGATTTATTTCAAAGTGTGCCGTCATCCTACGTGCATGCACACCAGTGTCAGTACGTCCTGCACCGACAACACCTATTTCCATACGCAGAATCATAGACAAGGCCTTCTGCAACTCCTCTTGTACAGAGTTGCCATTAGGCTGTATCTGCCAACCATGATAATCGGTTCCGTCGTATGCGAACTCTATAAAATATCTACCCATCAGTTCTTAATGCTGCTATTTTCCTTTATTTTTTTTGAGCTTTCGCTTTTTTAAAGAACTGTCTGTGAAACTTACTCTCAGCTTTCAAGACCCTGAAAATCTTAGTCGCTGGCAGTATAGTCATGAAACGCTCATGATATGTCTGCTGAAGAACCTTCAGTTCAATATCATTCTTGTCACGTTTGCGAATAGCCTCAGCACATGCTTTCTCATCTGTCGGATCTACATGGCGCAAACGACGTTCTTCGCCGAAATAAGCCAACTGCTTCTTACGCATCTCACGATAAACGGGGAAAAACGCAGAAGCCTCACTTGGAGTGAGACCTACTTCAGAAGCAATGAACTGCTCTAAATCCGCTTCAAACTTTGCCGGATTAAAGTTATGTTTTTTCTGCGCTGCAGCAGATGCGCTGCACAACACAAAAGCTACGACAAGCGTCAAAGTTCTAAGTACATATTTATCAAAAAGTGCTACCATTGATGTAATATTTTAAAATCGTTTATTATATGATTCTAATTATTAGCCAAAAGTGAATATATATCATCGTTGTCGAGCATTGTATAGTCGGCAAATTCGTCTTCGGACAAGTTGTCTACATTCGATGCCTTTACATTTACAGCCACATGTTTGTTCTCTGTAGCTTCAGATCCGAAGCCTATGTATGTAGCAACACCTGCAACAACACCCACCATACATGCCGCAGCCACATAACCACGCCAACGTTTCCAAAGAGAAATATCTTTGGGCTTTACTTCGACGCGTTGCATAAGCTCTGTGCGCAGACTATCGAAATAGCCTTCGGGCACCGTGAAAGGGTTCTGCTTTCCGCAACGATTCAATATATACTGTTCTTCATTATTCATAGCGTCTCCTTTTTGATATTATGACGCATCGCGGACCATTTGGTTTAAAACCAGTAAAGGAAAATTTTTATTTTAACAATATGAGGCTGTAGTTTCTACATCATAGAAACCACAGCCTCTTTATTTATAGTTACGATTTAACGCTCAGAATTACATACCGAGGTTGATAGTACGCGAGAGTACATCGAGCTGCTGTTCACGTGTAAGCTTCACGAAGTTCACAGCGTAACCGCTGACACGGATTGTAAGCTGCGGATACTTCTCAGGATGATCCATCGCATCGAGCAGAAGATCGCGGTCGAACACGTTCACATTGATGTGCTGTCCGCCAGTCGGTGTGAAGTAACCGTCAAGCAAGTGTGTGAGGTTATCAGCCTGCATATCCTTTGTCTTGCCGAGAGCCGACGGAGCGATAGCGAATGTGTAAGAGATACCATCGCGAGAGTGCTGGAACGGCAACTTAGCAACAGATGCAAGAGCTGCAACAGCGCCCTTCACGTCGCGTGCGTTCATCGGGTTTGCACCAGGAGCGAACGGAACGCCCTTCTGACGACCGTCAGGTGTAGCACCAGTGTTACGGCCATATACAACGTTAGAAGTGATGGTCAGTAAGCTCTGTGTCGGAATAGCATCGCGGTATGTACGATGCTGACGCAGATACTCCATGAATGTCTCTGTAAGCGATACTGCAATCTCGTCAGTCTCATCGCAGTTGTTGCCGAACGGCATGTACTCGCCCTCTTCAATCTTATAGTCGACAGCAAGACCGCTATCGTCGCGGATGATGCGGATGCGGCAGTTCTTCATTGCAGCGATAGAATCGGCTACGATAGACAGACCTGCGATACCGGTAGCACGTGTGCGCTCTACATCTCCGTCGTGCAGCGACATCTCAAACGCCTCATAGTCGTACTTGTCGTGCATGTAGTGGATAATCTTCAGAGCGTTGACATAAGTCTTAGCCAACCAACGCATCATCTGCTCGAACTTAGGCATGAACTCCTCGTATGTGAGGTAATCACCAGTGATAGGAGCAAAGCGCGGAGCAATCTGCTCGCCCGACATCTCGTCACGGCCACCGTTGATAGCATAGAGCATACACTTAGCAAGGTTGGCACGAGCACCGAAGAACTGCATCTGCTTACCGATCTTCATCGGCGATACGCAGCATGCGATGCCGTAGTCGTCGCCAAGGTCAGCACGCATAAGGTCGTCGTTCTCATACTGGATGGCGCTTGTGTCGATACTTACCTTTGCACAATACTTCTTCCATGCCTCGGGCAGGCGCTCGCTCCAAAGCACAGTGAGGTTAGGCTCTGGCGACGGACCCATATTATAGAGAGTGTGGAGGAAACGATAGTCGGTCTTTGTAACCATCGAACGGCCGTCGATGCCCATACCACCAATAGAAGCTGTAGCCCAAATCGGGTCGCCTGAGAAGAGGTCGTTATATTCAGGAGTACGAAGGAAGCGTACGATACGCAGCTTCATGATCATCTGGTCGATGAGCTCCTGAGCCTCCTGCTCTGTGAGTGTGCCGTTCTTGAGGTCGCGCTGGATGTAGATATCTAGGAATGCGCAGACACGACCGAGCGACATGGCAGCACCGTCCTGATCCTTAACAGCACCGAGGTAGCCGAAGTAAGTCCACTGAACAGCCTCGCGAGCGTTTGTTGCCGGCTTGGTTACGTCGAAACCATAAGCAGCACACATGCGCTCAAACTGCTTCAAAGCCTGAATCTGCTCTGAAACCTCCTCGCGGTGGCGAACGATTTCCTCAGTAAACTCCTGGATGTCGATACGCTTGAAGTAACGCTTCTTCTCCTCAATAAGGTTTGCTGTACCGTAGAGAGCTACACGACGGTAGTCGCCGATGATACGACCACGACCGTATGCGTCGGGCAAACCAGTGATGATATGAGCATGGCGTGCAGCCTTGATATCATCGTTATATGCAGAGAACACGCCCTCGTTGTGTGTCTTGCGATATTTTGTAAAGATAGTCTTTGTTGCAGGATCAAGATCGTAGCCGTATGACTTCAGAGCCTTCTCCACCATACGAATACCGCCCTTAGGGAAGATACCACGCTTCAGAGGCACGTCGGTCTGCAAACCAACAATCACCTCACTATCCTTGTCGATATAGCCAGCACCGTAAGTATCGATGCTCTGAGGCAGCTTTGTCTCTGCATCATAAACACCCTTCTCGCGCTCCACCTCGAACATCTTTGAAAGTACCTCCCAAAGATGGTTTGTACGCTCTGTAGGACCAACAAGGAACGACTCGTCGCCGTCATAAGCCTCGTAGTTAGACTGAATAAAATCACGCACGTCAATTTCGCGCTTCCAATTAGAACCTTTGAAATCGTTTTGCAAATTTTGAAGAATCATAAAATTTGTATTAAATGAATATTAGTGTGTAATCGATTGCAAAGGTACTAATTTTTCTATACATACGCAATATTATTCTGTTTTTCCTACTTCAAAACTGTCAATCGAGCGAATTTCATGAGCAGAGTCTTGGTTCCTGCGTTCTGAAACTCGATGGTAGCCTTCTCGTTCTCGCCCACTCCTTCTACAGCAGCAACAGTTCCAAGTCCAAAGCGCTGATGCTCAACACGGGCACCGGCATGTATGGTCTGTCGTTGTGAAGAAGCAGAGGCTTGCATACGCTGAGTTGACGCCGAAGTCTGAAAGCGCTGAGGCGCTGTCTGCAAACGACGGAAACCAGAAGGCATTGTGCTTTGGAATGGATTGCGCTGCGGCGTTTCACGATATGGCTGAGATTGCGGACGCAACTGAAACGGCTGAGATTGCGGATGTGACTGGAATGGTTGCGGCTGACTGCTCTGCGATTTAAACCCTGCGGCATTGCCTTCGACGACCAAATACTGCTTGTCTATTTCCTTCAAAAAGCGACTCGGCTCGTTGAACATCATACTGCCATACTGATAGCGACTCTTAGCACACGACAAGAAGCAACGCTGTTCAGCTCGAGTTATAGCGACATAGAGCAGACGGCGCTCCTCCTCCAACTCACGAACCGAAGAGCATGCACGCGGACTCGGGAAGATATTCTCCTCCAAGCCTACAACGAAAACAGAATTGAACTCCAAACCTTTAGACGCATGTATTGTCATAAGCGACACACGCTCGTTTGAAGACGCATCATTATCGTTATCATTCTCTTCATCGCTGTCTGTAAGCAGAGCAACCTCTTGTAGGAAATTGGCGATATACACCTCGTCTTCATAACCTTCCTCGCGCTTTGTATCGACAAAGTCGTGCAGACCCGACATAAATTCCTCAATGTTTTCCTGACGTTCTGCACCTTCCATTGTCTTGTCGGAAGCCAACTCGAACTTCAAGCCCGACTTCTCCAGAATCTCCTTACCCAAGCCGTATGCGTCGACTGTGCGATTGTCGCGTATAAACTCGTCAATGAGATAATAGAAACCAAGAACTTTTTTCTCGGTTCCGGCAGAAACGCCTGCATTATACATGCTCGGATTGCCTACAACGTTCCACAAACTGACATTGCATGCACGCGACGCAGCTATAAGCTTCGAAATGGTAGTATCACCGATACCTCGTTTCGGATAGTTGATGACGCGCTTCAACGCTTCCTCGTCGTTCGGGTTTGCCACCAAACGGAAGTAAGCAATAACGTCCTTAATCTCCTTATGCTGATAGAAACTCATACCGCCATAGATGCGATATGGGGTATCCTGACGACGAAGCTCCTCCTCAAACAATCGACTCTGCGCATTGGTACGATAAAGCACAGCGATATCACGATAGGCGACACCATAACGATTGTGCAAACGACGTATTTCATTACACACGACACTCGCTTCTTCCTTATCCGAATAAGCTATGTTCAGATGCACCTTCTCGCCATCACCATTTTCGCTGAACACCTCCTTGCGTATCTGGCGTTGGTTATTGACAATAACGCTGTTAGCAGCTTTCACTATAGTTTGCGTAGAACGATAGTTCTGCTCTAATTTGAAGAGACGTGCACCTTCGTATATGCTCTGAAACTTGAGTATATTGTCGATGTTAGCACCACGGAAAGCATAGATACTCTGCGCATCGTCGCCTACAACGCAGATATTACGCTGCTCTTTCGTCAGGAGCGTCAGAATGGCCTGCTGGGCATAGTTGGTATCCTGATACTCGTCGACAAGAACATAGCAGAATCGCTCGGCATACTTTTTAGCAATTTGTGGATTCTCGGCAAAGAGTTTATAGGTAAAGAGAAGCATGTCGTCGAAGTCGACTGCATTGGCAGCCTTGCAACGTGCTGCATACATAGCGTATATCTGTCCTAACTTCGGCATACTCGAAACCTTGTCGCGCTCCATAAGATGCGGATCCGACATATACACCTCAGGCGTCACAAGACTATTCTTTGCAGCACCGATACGACCTAATATAGCAGAAGCCTTGTACTGCTTGTCGTCAAGTTGCATCTCCTTAATGATTGAGTTCACCACCCCACGCGAGTCGCCATCGTCGTATATAGAGAAGTTACGCTGCAGACCGACAGTCTCTGCCTCCGCACGCAGTATGCGCAGAAATACGGAGTGGAACGTACCCATATTAAGATAGCGTGCGCGGTCCTCACCAACGAGTTCGGCTACACGACTCTTCATATCGCGTGCTGCCTTGTTCGTAAACGTAAGTGCAAGGATAGACCAAGGAGCAAGTCCCTTCTGCAAGAGATATGCTATCTTATATGTCAACACACGAGTCTTGCCAGAGCCGGCACCTGCTATGATAAGCTCCGGTCCGTCGGTATATTCCACAGCTGCAAGCTGGTTGGGGTTCAATGATTTAAGAAGAGTATCCACTATATTGCTTCGTATATAAGTTTCAAATATTATTTATGCCTGTTACGCTTGTACACTCCGCCCGACGCTGTCGACGGATCGTAGTCTTCGCCTTCTTTCGGGAAGAGCGGCATGAACTTCATCTCGTACTCTATCTTTCCGCGGCGGGCACGCATATAAGCAGAAGGATTGCTGCTGTCGAACTTGCGCGGATTAGGCAGAGTGGCGGCTATGAGAGCACACTCGGCACGGGTGAGCTCCTCTGCAGTCTTGCCGAAGTGGTACTTGGCAACTGCCTCAGCGCCATAGATGCCGTCGCCCATCTCTATCGAGTTAAGGTAGACCTCCATGATGCGATGCTTGCTCCACAACGTTTCAATCAAAGCCGTGAAGTAGACCTCGAAACCTTTGCGCACCCAGCTTCTGCCTGGCCACAGAAAAACATTCTTGGCAGTCTGCTGCGATATGGTGCTTGCTCCGTACTTGCGCTTCGAGCTTCGCTTGTTCTGATGCACAGCCTTCTGTATAGCCCCGAAGTCGAAACCGTGATGAAGCAGAAAGCGCTGGTCTTCACTCGCCATCACAGCCACAGGCAGCGAGCGCGATATATCGTCGAGCGGTTTCCACGAATGTCTCATCTTCATCGACTCGCCGTCTGCCACCTGCTGGAAGCAGCGGATAACCATAAGCGGCGTAACATATACCGGAATGAATCTATATGCCACAACCACAAGAATTGTAGAACTGAAAAACAAGGCCAAAGCCCACTTTATCAACTTAGAAACGATACCTAATTTCATACATTTGTTAAAACAAAAAAATAAGGCAGAGAAGGAATGCCAAGAAGAAGTTTCGAAGCATTTCTCCTTGACATCCCCACCACCTTAATTCTTATATGCGGTAAGTTTTATATACTTGCTTTACTTGAGTGTGCCTGCATTTGCAGCGTCAATCATAGCCTGGCTTGCATAGAGATAAACCTCTACACGGCGATTCTCTTTGCGGCCCTGTACTGTTGCGTTGTCTGCCACAGGCTCAGAGCTACCCTTACCAACCACTTTCTGAAGCTGAGAAGCCGAAACGCCGCAGCTCTTCAAGTAAGCCTCAACGCTCTGCGCACGTTTGTTGCTGAGCGGAATATTGATGCCGTCGTTGCCGGTTGAGTCGGTATGACCGTAGATGTCAACGTACAACAAGTTGTTCTCCTTCAATGTCTTTGAGAAGTTTGCAAGAGCAGTTTTTGAAGCAGCGCTGAGGTCTGCCTTGTTTGTTGCGAAGAGGATGCCAGAGTCGAATGTCACCTTAACAGCCTCAAGACCGTTAGCGTCTGTCACCTTCTCTACCTTTGCGTTCTCCACCTGCTTTGCCTGTTCTGCCACCTTATCCATGTGATGACCGATGATAGCACCTGCGCCAGCGCCTACAGCGCCACCGATAGCAGCACCTACGGCTGTGTTTCCTGCGAGCTTACCAATGATGCCGCCAACAAGCGCACCACCACCAGCACCAATTAGCGATCCTGTACCCTGCTTAGTGCCACAACTTACAACGGCAAGAACGCCCATTGCCATTGTTATCCCTGTAATTTTGTTCATTTCTTTGCGTAATTTTGATGTTAAAAAAGAGTTTTTATGCGTTTTACCACGCATTTATAACTGCAAAGATACTGGTTTTTTTGATATAGTGGCTATATTACAACAATTTTTTGTATTTTTGCAGTGCAAATTTAATGTAACCAACATTATTAAGATACTTAAGAACATAAAATTAATCATTAAAAAATAATGGCAAAAGAATTAAAACAACTTACAAAGCGCTCAGAGAACTACAGCCAGTGGTTTAACGATCTCGTTACAAAGGCAGACCTCGCTGAGCAGTCAGCCGTACGCGGATGTATGGTTATCAAGCCTTACGGATATGCTATCTGGGAGAAGATGCAGCACCAGCTTGACGTGATGTTCAAAGAGACCGGCGCACAGAACGCTTACTTCCCTCTGCTTATCCCGAAATCGTTCTTCAGCCGCGAAGCTGAGCACGTAGAGGGATTCGCCAAGGAGTGTGCTGTGGTGACCCACTATCGTCTTCGCACCAACGAGGACAAGACTGGCATCGAGGTTGACCCGGCTGCTAAGCTCGAGGAAGAACTCATCATCCGTCCTACCTCGGAGACCATCATCTGGAACACATACAAGAACTGGATTCAGTCGTACCGCGACCTTCCTTTGATGTGTAACCAGTGGTGTAACGTAATGCGCTGGGAGATGCGTACACGTCCGTTCCTCCGTACATCAGAGTTCCTCTGGCAGGAGGGTCACACAGCTCACGCTACAAAGGAGGAGGCTGAAGAGGAAGCAAAGAAGATGCTGCACGTTTACGCCGACTTCGCAGAGAAGTGGATGGCTGTACCGGTCGTTCAGGGCGTAAAGAGCGAGACAGAGCGCTTCGCAGGTGCGTTGAACACATACACAATCGAGGCAATGATGCAGGACGGCAAGGCTCTGCAGAGCGGCACATCGCACTTCCTCGGACAGAACTTCGCAAAGGCGTTCGACGTTACATTCCTCAACAAGGAGAATAAGCCCGAGTACGTATGGGCTACATCATGGGGCGTATCTACACGTCTCATCGGCGCGCTCATCATGACCCACTCTGACGACAACGGTCTCGTGCTTCCTCCGAAGCTCGCTCCTATTCAGGTTGTCATCGTGCCTATCACTAAGAACGCAGAGCAGCTGCAGGCTATCTCAGAGAAGCTCGCTCCGGTTATCAGCCAGTTGCGCGCAGCAGGCATCAGCGTGAAGTACGACGACGCAGACAACAAGCGTCCGGGCTTCAAGTTCGCCGACTACGAGCTGAAGGGTGTGCCGGTACGTCTCGTTATGGGCGGTCGCGACCTCGAGGAGAACACTATCGAAATCATGCGTCGCGATACTCTCGAGAAGGAGACACGCTCGTTCGACGGCATCGTTGAATACGTAGAGCAGTTGCTTGAGGATATCCAGGCTAACATATACAAGAAGGCTCTCGACTTTCGCAACGCTCACATCTACGAGTGCGACAACTACGAGGAGTTCAAGGAGCGCATCAAGGACGGCGGCTTCTTCCTCTGCCACTGGGACGGCACAGCCGGGACCGAGGCAAAGATTAAGGAAGAGACTCAGGCCACCATCCGTTGCGTGCCGTTCATGTTCGAGCAGACTCCGGGTGTAGACATGGTTTCTGGCAAGCCGGCTACACAGCGCGTAATTATCGCTCGCAGCTACTAAGCATATATAGTTTGATAATTCAGGTTTGCCGATTACGTTGTCGGCAATCTTGAATTATCATTTTTAGTTATCTATCAGAATTGCTATTTCAAACGAAAGCCCAACATAGTATAGAAACTATTAGAACTAAATATTAAAACTATTAAAACACTAAAAAATGGATTGGATAATCAACCTATTCACCAACACTGAGTCGATTGCCCATATCGCCCTACTCTATGCCATTGTCATCGCAGTCGGCATCCTGCTTGGTAAGATCAAGATTGGCGGCATTTCGCTCGGCGTCACTTGGGTGCTCTTTGCTGGTATCGTAGCAGGCCACATCGGTTTCACAGCCCCCAAGGACACAGTGACCTTCGTTCAGGACTTCGGACTTATTTTGTTCGTGTTCTGCATCGGTCTGCAGGTAGGTCCCGGCTTCTTTGAGAGTTTCAAGAAGGGCGGCGTAACACTCAACTTGCTCTCTACAACAGCTATCCTGCTGAACGTGGGCGTGATGTTCGCTTGCTACTACCTCTTCTTCGACACTAACGACAAGACAAACCTCCCGATGATGGTGGGCACGCTCTACGGAGCCGTTACCAACACACCGGGTCTTGGTGCAGCCAACGAGGCTCTCAACTCTGTATGGCAGAGCGGCTTCGGCGAATTGCCGCAGATTGCATCAGGTTACGCTTGCGCTTACCCGCTCGGCGTGGTAGGCATCATCGGTGCTACTATCGCCATCCGCTTCCTCACCCGCACAAAGCTTGAGGAGGAGGAGCAGAAGCTCGAAGCCGAAGAGGCAGAGAACCCGCAGGCTAAGCCGCACCAGATGCACCTCAAGGTGAACAACGCTTACCTTTCTGGTCGCACAGTGGCAGAAATCAGCGACTTCCTCAATCGCGATGTCGTGTTCTCGCGTCTGTTCAAGAACGGCGAGTACAGCATCCCGACCAGCCGCACCATCTTCGACATGGGCGACGAGGTGCTCGTAGCATGTGCCGAGGCTGACGCTCCGGCTATCCAGGCGTTCATAGGTCCGGAGCTGGAGACAGAGTGGGAGGAGAACGAGAGCAAGCAGCCGCTTGTTTCGCGCCGCATCGTCGTTACCAACCCGTCAATGAACGGTAAGACACTCGGCAAGATGCACTTCTCGTCTGTATACGGCGTAACCGTTACACGTCTTTCGCGTCAGGGCATGGACCTCTTCGCAAGCCGCAACTACCGTTTCCAGGTGGGCGACAAGATTCTCGTAGTAGGTCCGGAGGACAACGTGAACCGCATCGCCGAGCTCATGGGCAACTCTGTGAAGCGTCTTGATGCGCCTAACATAGCCACCATCTTCATCGGTATCTTCATCGGTATCATCTTCGGTAGCATCCCGTTTGCTATCCCTGGAATGCCGGTTCCTCTGAAGCTCGGTATCGCCGGCGGTCCGCTTATCATCGCTATCCTCATCGGTCGCTTCGGCCACCGCATGAAGCTCAACACCTACACCACGACATCCGCTAACATGATGCTTCGAGAGATAGGTCTTGTGCTGTTCCTTGCGAGTGTGGGCATCAAGGCTGGCGCTAACTTCTGGAACACAGTTGTAGAAGGCGACGGTCTGCTCTACGTACTCACTGGTTTCATCATCACAATCATTCCTATTCTGATTGTCGGCACTATAGCACGCATGAAGTATAAGTTCAACTACTTCACAATCATGGGTATGCTCGCCGGTACATACACCGACCCACCAGCCCTCGCTTACGCCAACTCTGTTTGCTCGCGCGAGGCTCCTGC
>ERZ1034730.196-NODE-196-length-26556-cov-23.724576_pt1 | contig 26556 bp, 32 predicted proteins | sample MGYA00520650_ERZ1034730 | MGnify/ENA primary metagenome ERZ1034730 (study PRJEB33766, sample SAMN09781702) | gut metagenome | biome: gut microbiome | host: Homo sapiens | place: Madagascar | study: EMG produced TPA metagenomics assembly of the PRJNA485056 data... | reverse complement strand
CTCATATTGCTTATCCTGAACTGCTGAACGCTTCTCAAGATTTTCATATAATTGCTTTAACGAATACTCGGTTAATTTATTTGAATGCTTATCTGTAAGAGATGTATCAATGTAAGACTTCATTGTACCTTTATCATTTATAACTGTATCATGGTTAAAGTTCTCACCGACTTTATATGTCTTTAAATACATATGATTCATCGTCTGTATCACATATAACATGATTTCCCACTCTGGATTATTTGCTATAAACTCAACCGCACAGTTCCATATTCCGCCCATCTCTTTCATTAATTTATTTGCTTGTTCTTTTGTCAAATCATTCCTGCTCTTAAAATCTGTCAGGCTTTGATTATATTTTGCCTCTGACTCTTTAAAAGGTACAAGTTTCATAAGATTATTAGATAATTCCTTTCCTATCTGCATTGCTACAGCAGGTGACATTTTTGTAGTATCTTTAAATCTATCTGCTATTGTATCAGTTGCCAACGCTAATACCTGTGAACCACATATATTAGATGCATAATCTTCATACTGTGCATTGTAAAATTCTTCTGTCTTATAATAGGCTTCTGCTGTTATGGCAATCTGTTGTTGTAACTTATCTATAATATCTGATGTAATATTTAAACCACTAAATGCACTGTCATAATTGCATAACTGTGTCTGTACATCATTCGTTGCTCTGTTAGGTGTGAAATATGTACTGTAATAATACTTACTGTATTCATCCTCTGGCATTTCAAATTTTCCATCTGCAGATACTATACTTCTACTAACTGTATTTTCCTCTGTGTCAGGTGTACTTAAATTTGCTATTTGTGATGATATATTTTGAATGTCTGATTTTATTTGTCCTAATTCTGATTGATTGTCTATAAGGAAATTTTGTATTGATTGAACTTGTGATACTGTGTCCGTAGTAGCACTTTGACTAGGTAAAATATTTTGAAGTTGTTGTATATCCAAAGAAACTGTATCAAGATTCGTTGATAATGTACTACACCTGCTTACTATCTCCCTCAATATCATTAATAGACGATTATTCGTCTGTTTATCATTTTCTGATAAACTATCAATGTATTCTTTTAATTCCCTATTTGTCATATCAGCTAATTTTCTTGCATTATTCTGCTGATTTTCCTGCTTATCTGAATTAGTCTCCTGCTTATCTACTAATCTCCCTTGGTTATCAATTTGAAGATTTGTTATTCTTACTTGATTAGCTGATAGCTTTGTTTTTAACTCGGTTTTATCAACTCTATACTGCTTTTGCGACTGTAAATCTTGAAGTACAAATTTCTTTCTGTCTTGTGATTTACTTATGCATCTATATGTTGGTATCATGTTGTTTTCACCTCCTAATATGTTGAATTGATATTCCTATTAACGTGTACAGGGAAAGCTATACGGCTTTCCCTGTGGTAATACTAACCCGAACCTAATTTACTACTATGTGTATTTTACCATCTTCATCTTGTGTTACTGTTGTTTCACCTAATTCTCCATTTTCAGACTTACGTACTAATACTCTGTTGTCAGCGATACCCATTTCTTTAGAATTATATCCAGTGAAGAGGGTACCCCCTGGCAAGTAATCCCCGAGGTGGAAAATTTCCCCATAGCGGGCTGATCCTTCCTTCATGTATACTGCGTAGCTTTCTTCTGAGCCGGCTCCCTGGCCTGTGTAATAAACCCAGCACCAACCCATAGTTCCATCTGCTCCCTGAGATTGTGCATATGCTGTCCACGCTTCATACCCACCATACTGTTCTGTTACTTCTTTCAACTCTTGTTTGCCAAGTGCACGGGCGGTGTCTCCATCCATGTTGGTTGTCTTTGGGTCTACATCTTCTGGGTTTACATCTGGATAAACTATGTTGTCTGTAATTTCATCTGTTAAACTATCTTGTCCTGCTATTTGATAATAGCTTAAAGTCATTGATGTAAATAATCTGACTGCTTCACCTTTTGTTATTGCTGAATCCCAATCTTCTAAGTCTGATTCTGTAATTAAATTCATATTGATTGCTGTCTGGAATGCTTTGTACATATCAGATGGAACTCCCTTACTTGAATCAGAGATTGCTTCTGAAAAGGTGATGTCTCCTGCATCTGATACTGTTGATATTGTTACATCTTCAAGGTAGGTGTTATTCTTAAAACCATTGTTATCCATATATGTTTGGAAGTCTTGACTATAATAGTTTGCTAACAGATATATGTATTCACCTTTAGACATTGCTGTTCCAAAGGTTTTATCATTTAAACCAGTATCTGTATTGATGTAACTGTATTCGTTCATTGGTGCTGCAAAGTTGGTGTACTGTGATTCTCCTACTTTTGCTGTGAAGTCTGCATCCTCATCTGGTGCTTGGGCTTCATTTACCTGTGTTGTGGCTCTCATTAATAATGCCATTGCCTGTGCTCTGCTGATTGTTGAATCGCCATCAAACTGTCCATCCTCTTGGTCTGGAAGCAATTCAAAGTAGGCATTGATAGTTGCATATGGTGCATTGATATCATCTGCTTCTATGTCTGTATAATTCTCTGCTGCTATCTCACCTAGCTTTTCAAGTGCATCTGGCATTGTAACATAACCTCTAAACTGTGAGTTCTTTATTGCTAAGAGTAATGTAATATTCTGGTCTGCCTGTGTTGTTAATGGGTTTGTATAAAGGATACCTTCTTTGTTGCCTGTGGTTCCTGTGACGCCTACATATTCTTCAAATGCTGAACGAAGTTCTGGATGTGTCTCTAGACTTGAGAGCTGGAGCCATGGTAATAGTTCGACTTTGGATTCCTCTGCATTGCTATCATAGTCTGGTACTGCATATTCCAGTTCTATCTGCTCGGTTTCTCGCATCATATCATATGCTTCTTGTTTAGTTGTTGACGCACAACCGAAAAGTTGTGATGCGATAATAACCATTGTAATTGTTGGTAAGATTACCCTTTTGATTTTCATTATTGCCAAAATGCCATTTATCTTTTTATGCTCAACTAATTTTCTATATTTCATAATGTTAAATTCTCCTTTGTCTAAAATTATTATCTTAATCATATCATACAAATTTACTATAACCAACAACTTTATAATTGCTGGTAATAGTAAATCAAATGCCTATCTATATATTATTTTTTCCGAAACAAATTCTTCTGTATTTTGTTCTCCACACTGCCTTATAGGTCTGAGAGAATATATTGTATCTACAATAAGGACAGCCCGTTTTAAATTCTATTCTGTTAGCAATCGTACTGCTCCACGTTGCAGAACATTTTGTACATCTCCATATAATTCTTTTTGAAGAGCCAGAAGAAAAATACTCTGGTTTTGCTCCATTGTTTAGCTCAATATCCCATTCATCTCCTATGCATTTGTATTTTACCATGATGTTGTTATCAATAGGTCTAAGCATCCTATCACTCGATTTCATAACAATCTCATTGTAATCAACGTTGACATTGCTATATCCAAGAAGTTCATATACTTTCATTAAGACTTGCCACAATGTCTCATCCTGCCCTGCTTGGTTAAACTTATAAATTATGGTGTCATTATCAACCGTAATAGGAATATATTTTTTCTTTTCTATTATTTCAATAAATCTTATTCCCTTATCCTTGCAATAATCTCTTTTTAAATAATCTTTCTTTGAATACTCTGTATGCCAGAACTCTCCAGAATACTCAATATACGTGTTAATACTCGGAATAACAATGTCAAATTCCATTTTTCCATCTACCTTAACTCTGTTCTCTGCATCTGGAAAATATTGTTGCAATCCATAAAATATAAACTGTTCCGAATATGATGTACCTTTTGTACGACATTTGCTACATCCAACACTATAAGATACTCTATTTCTAATTGGCAACTGATATTTGTTACCACATCGATAACACTTCCACCAGACCTTTTTACCACTACCACGGAACACATCTTTTGGACTTATTGGATTACCTAATTCATCAAAATTCATTTCATAATCCCATTCTCTCAGAATAAGCTCTCCCTTTTGATTATTATTGCACCAATCCATTAGACTCCTTCCTTTTATAGGTATATTTACTCGTGTATCAGTACACTTTCTTTTAGTACAATTTCTTGCACACACAGGACAATCATGACCTCTTTGTGTTCTTTCCCTAATTTCTTGTTTAAATTCCTTACCGCATCTAGAACACTTCCACCAAAATTTTAATCTAGTACGATTATGACCAATGTCTTTGATACTAAGCGGATTGCCTGCTTCATCAGAATTTTTATCCATATCCCACTCTTTTGCTAAGAGCTCTCCTCGTTCTCCATGACTATTGCACCAGCTCTCCAAAGACCATTCGTCCTGTTTATCTGCTGTTTCAAGGAAACTAAATTCATCCCACAAGTCCATACTCTCCATCACTTGCCACCTTCCTTTTCAGCTTTTTTAACTCTGCTGTAGAATGTACCTCTATTGATTCCTAACAGCTTAGCGGCTGCGACCGCTGTGATCTCTCCAGCTTTCCATGATGAATAAACCTCATCCCAATTTTCAAGCTCCATTGCCTTACGTCCTTTGTATCTTCCTTCACGTTTTGCGATTGCAATTCCTTCTCGCTGACGCTCCAAAATGTTCATTCGCTCAAACTCTGCAATCGCACCTATGACTGTTAACATTAGCTTTCCTGTTGGTGTGCTTGTATCAAGATTTTCCTTAAGACTTACAAGCTTAACCTTTTTTCCATTCAGCAAGTCCACAATATCCAACAGATCCTGCACACTCCTTGAAAGTCTGCTGAAATCCATCACGTAGATTTCATCTCCCTCACGTACGAAATCTAACATTTGTTGTAGCTTTTCACGCTTTGTATCCTTACCAGAGACCTTTTCGATATACCATTTCTCAATATTCAGTTTTTCAAGTGCTTCAACTTGTCTTGTCTCATTTTGTTCTATTGTACTGACACGTACATATCCTACTAACATAATGTACCCTCCTGCTTATTTTGAATTGATTTCAAATAAACATTGAAATTGGCTACACCCATTCCAGACACTTCCATATTTTTCAATTTTGCTTAAATTGAATTATACGTCATGAGCATTTAACACCTTTTCCAACATGTAAATTTAAAATCACCCTTACTTCCAAAATAAGCAGAATTACATGTACTTCTTATAATGCCATAAGTACCTTTTATTTTTGGCAGTGCACTTACAAAATATTTTTGTATCGTCTTTTCTATTTATAGGCATCCTTATTATTACTTAAGCATACCGGATGCCTATTATTTTATTTTCTGATTAACTCACCACCATCTAGGTACTGTTTCCAATAATGATAATCTCCTTTGTTGTCAATAAACTCTATCATCCAGCCATCATCATCTGCTCCTCTCTCCCAAAAATCCTGATACGTAATCTCTGCAATTACATAATCTCTACCATTAACTCTTACGACATCTCCTATCTTACACTGCACATTACCCATAAAAAAATCACCCCTTTCAAAAGATTGGGGTGATTGTAACGCTTTGATATGTAGTTGTAAATTAGTGAATGTGACGGAATTATTATTTCCAATCCACCATACATTTTTCCATAGTCCGGCTTCAAAATTTTTTTACCACAATTTATTCACACCGAACACTTATTTTTTAATAATGTAGGAAATAAGCTAATGTAACTTAATTTTTTCACAATGCCTTATATCAAATTATCAACTAGTATAATATAAAAAACAGCCAATGTAATATTGATTTTCCTATGACATTAAACTCTTCCATTTTCAAAAATTTTTCACTATCCATGTCACACTCATAAGTTTTGGCAAATTAGCAATAAAAATGACACCGCCATTTCTGACGATGCCACTCTTATTTGTCTTTATCGTTCTACATATCTTGTAGCTTCAGCTTCGGATCCTCCGCCAATATTGCGTAACTCCATTGCAACATATCTTTCACACTGCAAATCAAGACTCCCTGCTGGTGTGATTTTCTACTTCCTACATAATTATGGAAGAAGTTATGTTTTTTCTTGCATGCCTTTGTAATGGCATGCTGTGTATTACACCACTTCCACCACTTGTGGTGCACCTCTAGCCACTTAGGCATTTTTTCCTTTATGTCATCATAAAGGATAATGCTCATGATACATCTGTACAAGGGTTTATTGTCCAGCTCATGAGCCTTTATTATGTTACTGGTGTTCTCAATGTACCAATAGTACTTTGATAGCACCTCAACCAAGTTTATCCTCTTCTCACTTCGAGTAGTGATAAACTCATTTATGATTACTCCGTATCCGTCCTGCACATGCATCCATACGAAGTTTGTTTTGCCTATACGAAAATAGCCATTTACTGAATCACTATGGTTATTTTTCCTGTATGCTGTTTTTTTGCATACTATAGGCTGTAATATGCCTAAAGCTATCAGTGCCATGATTACATTCAACTGTATACCAAATAAGCACTCCCTTACTGTCATTGTTTCCTTTGTTTTACTCATTGTTACTTTCCTCTCTTTCCTTTTCTTTCTTGTTTTTTTCTGATGCCAGCACGGCATCAATTAACTCTTCTGGTAGCACATTGTGATAATTCATCCCATGCCACCAGAATTCTTCTGTTCCATCCGGTCTTATCAATTTACCGGATATTTCTTTTTCGTCCATGTCTCACCTCTCTTTCTATAAATCCATTTGCATTTTTGATGTAGCCTCACTCTCTATCATTTCAGCTCAATCAAAATTTTTAATTACATTAACCTTTTACCCATACGTCAAAAAATACGTCACATTTATAAACATCTCTAAACACTTTAAACATCACTCTCCCAGTCTGCCTATAAAATGCAAAACCCGGATTCTTAAAGAACCCGGGTTACTGATATATGTATACAAATTGGCATTATGGCAATCGTCTTTCCTACTGCTCGTTGACTTTTCCTGCTCCATGTCCATATGGATTTCATTTAGAAGATTGAAAATGAAATCCATACGTTGCTCTTTCCTATTTCTCAACTTTGATAAACTGCTCCCCACAGTCCATACACAACACATTGATATCCTTTGTTGCTCTGAACGTGTTACCACATGAAGGACATATATATTTCCGGGTGCTACTCTTAGGCTTCTTGTTGCCATCCTCCCCACCAAGTCCATCTATCCCTTTTCCGCCAGTCAAACCATTACTTCCATCTGCTCCCCATCCACCATAATATCCGTCCCTATTGATATCTAAGGGTTTCTCAATTCCATTACTATGAATCACCTCTATAAACTCCAAACTAGGCTCTGTCACACTCCAGCCTATATAAGGCGCCTGTGTTATCATAAGTCCCCTTGCTTCTGCTTCTCTTTTGAAATTTTTGTTATGGTAACGTCCACTTTGTGAAGTGTCTGATATTCCATTCAGAGCACAGTAGTAATGAACCATTTCATGCAATAATGTCGAACATACGTTTTCTATGGGTCTGTCTAAGTGCTCTGCGCTTATATTTATCTCATGCAAACGCTCCTCTTCTAAACGCCATTCCTTATTTACTGTATAATGTCCATATGTTCTTTTGCTTGACATAATACAAATCACTATAGGTGGCAATTCATTATTAAAATAAACCCTGTTCAACACATCAAACGCATACTCTAACATCTCTTGATAATTCTTAAGCATCTCTCTGTCCCCCTTAAAACCATTGAGGGCACCAGCCAATTTCTGACTGATGCCCTTATCAAATCTATTTAAACTTCATCCTGCCTGCACATGTCGTAATATTCACACCCTATGCAACAATGCCTACAATCTTTCTTTCTGCTCTTAAATATCCAATGTAACAATCTCTCCATCATGTTTCTTACCTATCCTTTCCTCAACTTCTGAAATAATTCTAACGCTGATGTTTTCTGGTGTCTGTAGTGTTTGTGCCGGAAATAAGACCTTGTTTTTATGGTATCTGTCGCTTTTTTATATATGCTGTAATATTGGCAATTGGCATTGTTTGTATAAACTATTGCAAGTTGTTTTATATACTTTTTAAAGGTGTATTCAATCTCTATTCTGTTGAAGTTATGTACATATTTATATATTTTATATGTCAACTTCTTGGCAGTGCACTTACAATTTTATTTACAAATAAAAATATCCCAGATCATCAACATTTATCTGCTGAAACTCTGGGATATATCGCACGTTTTATTCGAACTGCTCTTTGACTTCATCATTGTAGAAAATGCCACATTTAATATTTTCTTCTTCTAATTTTCCTTTGATATATTCAAAGATCGTTGTATCTCCTGCTTTTGCTTCGCTTGTAGTTTTAAACCAGTCCTCGTATGCCTGTTCGGCTATCTGCTTTGCCCGGTCTCCATCTTCACTTTGGGATAAAGTAATCACAAAATCTATCCATGTATTTAATTCACTGTAAACATGTAAGTATGTATATTTCTCTACCATCTCTGCTTTACTCCTTGTATCTTATTTTGATTTCACTGCAATCACAATTGGCTGGTATAAGCACCTTTTCCAACAACACTTTTATTATTGTCTCGGTGTCAAATTTTGCTTCAAAATATAAGTGTTCATCTATCTTTATTGGTACACTCATATTATCTGGTGTACTTTCTAATATCGCCCTCCATCTGCCAAATACTTTGCCTCGCATATCCATAAACTTCTTATGTGATTCTGGATTTTCATTGTATGTCTGCAAAATCTTCTGTACTACTTTTTTCCATGTAAGTGTTTCTATCCATGTACCCGATTTTGTCTGGATTGCCAGTGGCTTTTTCCCTTTTAATTCTGCCGGAGACACTGCTATCAATCTATGCTCCCACTCTCTTTTTTCATGTAAATCACAATATCCACCATTTCTATAGGCTTCTAACAGACTGTCACATTTTTGATTTACTTGCCTTATCAAATCTTCCCTAAGTTCTTCTATTTGTTCCTCGTAATTCATAGTTTTTCCTCTTGATGTTTGCCCTTATCCTCATTTATTTCAATAAACTTACTATGATTTCTGCAATCGTATCATGGAATATAATCACAACTAAAATTGCTATGATTAAAATTTCTATTATCTTTGCTGTTTTCATCTGATTGCTCCATATTTTTATTGCCGGGGATACAACTTTCATTGCATCCCCAGACTTCTTATGCGATTTTGATTTCATCTGTTGCTCTGCAATACATGTAGACATTGTTGCTCAAGATTTCATATTCACTTACTACAGTTTCATTGACTTCTCTAACCATCTTCCTTAATTCCTCTGTATCCTTTTGGGCATCCTTATCACTAATGATTATACACTCATGTACACTGCTTGGTATAATTGTCAATGTATCTACTTTTAAGTTGTCTGCAAATTCCTTCAGTCTGTCTTTCTGTAGCATTGCCACCGCTCCATGTAATTTCAGTCGATTTGTAACTATGTACATATCAATCAAGTTTTCGTCGGCTTCAAACATTGATAAATCTATATAATCACCCATGCTATTTAACGTAATATCTCCCTTAATGTTATCTAAGGCAGCATCAATAATATCTCCAGCTTCTACTCCCCAAGCCTTTTGTAAATTATCTTTTACGGTAATTGTTGCCAATCCCTCAATCAGCTCATTACTCTCCAGCTCCAGAAAAGCAACAATTGCTAAGTCCAGAAATCTTCTATGTGGCACTTCTTTCAAAAAATCTTTGTTCAACTCATAATTAATAAGTTTTGCTCTCAAATTTTCTTTAATACTCTCATAATCTAAAATCTTACTGATGTCAAAACTCTGCTCCGGCTTGTTTTCTTCATAAACCCTTTCCAGTCTGCTTAAAATATATTCCATGCCAGTATCCTCATATACTTCGTAATACGGCTCAAGATATATTGTCGCACTTATGTTGATTTCATCTTCCAACACTGTTAAAGCATATAACATGATTCCATTGTTCTTATTGATTTTTTGTACGATCGCACTCTTCTCAATCCTTTTCTCAAACTCTGTCCTCACTGCCTCTGCAAATGCTTCAATAGTTTCAAATCTTTTTTCACTCATTTTTTTAATCTCCTTTAGAATTATTATTTTTTTAATTCTCGTGGAGGGTAACGCTGAAAATCAGATTGTTCAATAGTGGTTTTAGCCGGACTTTACTCAAAAACTTTGTGGTATTTTACAACACCTCAATTTCTCACAGGAACAAAAAAAAAAGACCAACTACCCTTTCGGATAATTGGTCTAACCTTTGTCTTTTAGTAGTCAAACAGTAGTCAAACTACTTTTCCTATGCCCGGAAACCCTTTAAAATCAAGGTTTATTCACAAACATATGGCATCAGTGCTAGATGACGTGCTCTCTTGATTGCTACTGTAAGAGCTCTCTGGTGCTTTGCACAGTTTCCTGTGATACGGCGTGGAAGGATTTTTCCTCTCTCAGAGATGTATCTCTTTAATTTGTTTGTATCTTTGTAATCAATGACATTGTCTTTTCCGCAGAATACGCAGACTTTTTTTCTTCTACGCATTGGTCTTCTCTTCATTGATGAACCATCAGCTGATTTATTGTAAGCCATTTTTGTTACCTCCTTGAATATTTGTCCTTGTGGACACTACTAATTGAATGGAAGCTCCTCGTCGATTCCGTCCGGAATGTTCATGAAGCCATCCCCAGCAGCCTGGCTAGGTGCAGGTCTGTCTGCCGGTGCAAATCCGCCTGCATTTCCTGATGCGGCTGATTTGGACTCTGCAAACTCTGCATTCTCCACTACGACGTCAGTGGTGTATACCTTCTGTCCGTCCTTGTTTGTATAGCTGCCGGTCTGGATTCGACCCTCAACAACAAATTTTGTTCCTTTACGGCCAAATCTCTCAAAAAATTCTGCTATCTTTCCAAAAGCTACGCAGTTGATGAAATCCGTTGACTGCTCCTCTGCATTCTTGCTATAGCGTCTGTCTACCGCAAGTGAAAATCTTGCTATTGCAAGTGAGTTGTCCCCCTGGGCATAGCGGATTTCTGCGTCTCTGGTTAATCTACCCATAAGTATTACTTTGTTCATAATACAATCTCCTATTTTCTTATACTATGCCTCGTCTTTTCTAACGCATAAGAAACGAAGAACATTGTCCATGATACGAACGTCCTGCTCGATTTCTGCCGGGACTGTTCCCTCAGCATCGAACTGGATGAAGTAATAAAAGGCCTCAGTCATGTGCTGAATCTCGTAAGCTAATCTCTTCTTACCAGCCTCCTCAACTTCTGTAACAGTACCGCCGGCACGTGTAATGTACTCTTTTGCCTTCTCGACTACTGCTGTTCTCGCATCATCCTCGATCTTTGCACTAACGACGAGTGCTAATTCATATTTGTTCATGCGAATGTTACCTCCTTTTGGTCTCTGGCTCATAAATCTGATTATGAGCAAGGAATTTTATATCACGAGTCTAGATAATAACATGAATCGTGGTACTTTTCAAGGGGTTTTTGCAATTTTTCTTTAATTTTTATCAGGTCGGGACGTGCGCCTCTGTTTTTACTATTCTACTTTGTTTCTATCTAACTAAGCCTGCTTCTTCGTGTGGCCGCGGTCATTTTTCTCGACCAGCTTTCTCGGCACCATAACCTGGTGTCCGCAGCCCATGCATTTCAGGCGGAAGTCTGCGCCGACACGCATGATTTCCCACTCGCTGCTGCCGCACGGATGTGGTTTTTTCAGTTTTACGATATCTCCTACTGCGTATTTATCCATCCTATATTCCTTCTCTACCTATATCTGCCATATTATATACTATGATATGAGGGTCAAAAGTTATTTTACACCTCTATCTGCTCAAATACAGAGCCCAGTCCCTGCTGTATCAGAAGGTCTGCTCTTGCGTCCATCGGTGTGGTGGACTTGTTGATAAGCACGAGCTTGTTTCCGTTGTAATAGTCTATGAGGCCTGCCGCCGGATATACCGCAAGTGATGTACCGCCTACTATGAGCACATCGGCATGACTGATGTAGTAGATTGCATCCTCAAGCGTTTTCTGATTTAAGCCCTCCTCGTACAATACAACATCAGGCTTTACCGGGCCGCCGCACTTTGGGCATTTTGGCACGCCTGTTGAGTGGAGGATTTCCTCTGCGCTTACAAACTGCAAGCATCTCTCACAGTAGTTTCTCAGCACACTGCCGTGCAGTTCCATCACATTTTTGCTGCCTGCCTTCTGGTGCAGTCCATCTATGTTCTGCGTCACAACGCCCTTAAGCTTTCCTGCTTTTTCAAGCTCTGCCAGCTTGTAATGCGTGATGTTCGGCTCTGCATCAAGGCAGAGCATCTTGTCACGGTAGAATCGGTAAAACTCCTGCGGATGCTTCCTGTAAAATGTATGGCTCAGGATGGTCTCTGGCGGGTAGTCATACTTCTGATTGTAAAGTCCGTCAACGCTTCTGAAATCAGGTATGCCACTCTCGGTTGATACACCTGCTCCGCCGAAAAATACAATATTGTCCGAAGCCTTTATCCACTGCAAAAATGTTTCTACACTGCTGTCATTGTTACCCATATGTATCCATCCTTTCTTTTTTTCTTCTTTAAATTGCTGCCTATTATTTTTTGAGCCACCCTTTTATAGCTTTCGCACCAGCTTGTCCACATCTGCATTCAGTCCAAGCACCATCACTGCATCGTCTGCCTTGAACACATAGTCCGGCAGCGGAAGCACGCGATTCTTTCCGGCTTCCTTTACTGTAACGATATTTACATTATATTTCTGGCGCACATTATTTTCCCTGATGCTCTTTCCTACCCAGCCTTCAGGTGGATTTATCTCGTAGATTGAGTAATCATCGTTTAATGCCACATAATCAAGCACATGGTTGGCGCTGTATTTCTTTGCCACTCTCTCTGCCATGTCGCGGTCAGGATAGATAACCTCATCCGCACCGTTTCGAAGCAGGAACTTGGCATGCACATCCCTGTTTGCCTTGCTGATGACGTATTTTCCGCCCATCTCCTTAACGAGACTTGTTATCTCAAGCGAGCTCTGGAAATTGGTGCCGATGCATACAAAAATCAAATCGAAATTGTTGATTCCGAGTGCTTTTACTACCTGTGGGTCGGTACAGTCACCTATCTGCACCTTGGTCACGTCATAGATTAAATCCCTGACCTTGGCCTCGTCCTTGTCCATCACCATAATGTCGTTTCCGTTTTTAATCAAATCCGCACACAGATGGTGTCCGAATTTACCCATTCCAATAATTAAAATTGATTTCATTGCGTTTCTCCTTATCCTATGATAACTTTTTCCTCCGGAAGCTCTATATTGGCTTTATCCGGTCTATGCACAAACGAAAGCACAAAGGTCATGCTTCCGATTCTTCCACAATACATCATAATTATGATAATTATGCGTCCTACTGTATTTAAATCTCTTGTGATGCCTGTTGTCATGCCGACCGTACTGATTGCAGAGTATACCTCAAACAGTACATCGTCCATCTTCATATTGGATGTGGCAAGTATAGCTATCACCGCTGTAAGGCCAAGCACCAGATTGATGATAAGCACCATTCCGGCCTTTTTGATTACCTCACTGCTTATTTTCCTGCCAAACACATTGCAGCCGTTGCTTCCTCTCAGATAAGAAACAATATAGATTATCATGACCGCCATGGTTGTGGTTTTGATTCCGCCGGCTGTCGAGCCCGGGCTTCCTCCTATGAACATGAGCACTATAGTCAAAAGCTTACTCTCCGGTGTCAGCGCTGTTGTGTCTACTGTATTGAAGCCTGCCGTTCTCGCCGTAACCGAGCCGAATAACGATGCAAATATGGCCCCCGGTGTGTCCATGCCTGCTATGGTATTACTTTTTTCAAAAATATACATAAACAGTCCGCCGCCGAAGACAAGTATCAGTGTGGTTGATATTACTATCTTGGCGTGGAGCGAGTATCTGCTAAGCTTAAGCTTTTTGATTCTGACCTCATTCCATATGGTAAAACCGATACCACCTATGATGATAAGCAGCATAATTGTGATATTGACTAACGGATCTGCGGCATATTTTGTAAACGATGAGTACTCCTCGTTTATGCCCATCAGGTCAAAGCCCGCATTACAAAATGCAGATATCGAGTGGAACACCGAGAAATATATGCCTCTTAATATGCCAAAATCCGGTATGAAGCGGATTGCTAAAAGCACCGCTCCTATGCCTTCGATAAGGAAGGTTCCCCTTATTATCACGCTGAAAAGCCTAACTATTCCACCAATCTCGAGTGCATTGACGCTCTCCTGCATCAAATCCCTCTGTCTGAGTCCGATTTTTTTGTGCAGGAGCATGGAAAATGCCACACCGATTGAGATGAAGCCCATGCCTCCTATCTGAATCAGCACCAGAATCACGAGCTGTCCTATGATGCTCCAGTGTCTGAAGGTGTCAAACACAACAAGACCTGTCACACAGGTTGCGCTTGTTGCCGTAAAAAGTGAGTCCAGAAAATTGGTCCATTGTCCGTCTCTTGAAGAAAACGGAAGGCTCAGCATTATTGCCCCTGATAATATTGTCAGAAAAAAGCCAACTGCGATGTATCTGAACTCTGTCAGGTTCTTATGTCGTTTTTTTATGTCATGTTTTATATCGTTCATATCCAATCCTAACTATCTGCTGCAGAATGTATTATTGTCAGCTTACAGAAGCTGTTTGTATATATCCCTCTTGCTGACACCTCTGTCCTTTGCCACGAGCTTCATGGCTTCCTTCCTGTCGATGCCCTGTGACTCATAGTGTGCCATATGCTCTTCAAGAGGCATGGCTTCCCAGCTTTCCTGCTGCTCCTTTGCTATTTCAGCCACGTTTCTGCCACAGATTACAAGCACATACTCGCCTCTTGGCTCCTGTGTCCTTGAACGCTCCAAAAGCTCCGAAAATGTAGTCTGCACCTTTTCCTCGTGCTTTTTCGTAAGCTCCCTGCACACGGTAAGCTCTCTGTCTCCGAGCGCATTGTAAAGCTCTGTGACCGTCTTTATGAGATGATGCGGCGCCTCGTAGATGATGATTGTCCGAGTCTCGTTTTTAAGCTCCTCAATGACACGCGCGCGTTCCTTTTTATCCCTCGGCAAAAATGCTTCAAACGCAAACCTCCTGGTCGGCCTGCCCGACATGGTGAGCGCTGTAATGCACGCTGCCGCCCCGGGAAGCGAGGTAACAGGCACGCCCTCCTCGTAGCAGATGCGCACAATATCCTCACCCGGGTCAGAAATACCGGGTGTTCCTGCATCGGTGATGAGGGCTATATTTTTGCCCTCCTTAAGCTTTGCCACAAGCTGGTAGGCTTTATCTATCTTGTTAAACTCATGATAGCTCGTCATGGGTGTCTTTATCTCAAAATGATTGAGCAGCTTTATGGAGTTTCTCGTATCCTCCGCTGCGATGAGGTCTACCTCCTTAAGTGTGCGCAGCACACGGAATGTGATATCCTCCAGATTTCCTATCGGAGTTGCGCACAGATACAGTGTTCCTGTCATATGATTCTCCTGTTATTTTCCGTTATTCCGGGGCTTATCGCCGTATATCTCATATATCTCATCCGTGTATACATTAGGCTCCTTGTATACAACCAACGGTTTTTCGATGGTTATACGGCTTTTGCCGCCCTTTAACCCCTCTATGAGCACCATGTTCGGCTCCCTGTCCGCGTAGGGATGCACAAGGCGCATGCGCTTTGGCTCGATATGATATTTCATCATCGTGCTAAAGATCTCTGCCAGCCTGAATGGTCTGTGAACCATGTAAAAACGCCCATTGAATTTGAGCATTTTTGCGCTCTCTCTGACTATATCATCAAGTGTACACCTGACCTCGTGGCGCGCTATCGTCATGGCATCGTCTGCATTTTTGATACCGTGCTGACCTATCATATACGGTGGATTTACCGTCACCACCTCCACGGACTCACGCCCGAAAAGCTCTGAGGCATTGCACACATCTCCCTCTTCTATGGTCACTTTGTCCTCAAGATGGTTATATTTCACACTTCTTCTCGCCAGGTCTGCACACTGAGGCTGAAGCTCAAGCCCGCTGTAATGCTCTCCGTTATTCTTTGCCTCAAGAAGTATCGGAATCACACCGTTTCCGGTGCACAAATCCACAGCTCTCTCGCCGCGCTTTACCTTTGCATAGTCAGATAAAAGCACGGCGTCTATGCCGAAGCAGAACAGCTTTGGATCCTGTATGAGCCTATAGCCCTTGCGGCACAAATCGTCCAGGCGCTCATTACTGTGTATCAGTGCTTCCATTGTCTTTGTCCCTGTTGTAATCTCTATTATAGTTTTTGTTCTTGTAATCCTTGTTGCGGTTGTATTTCTGCTTGTTTGGTCTGTTCTTGCCACCCTTGTACGGCTTTTTGTAACCGTCCTTATTTTCTCTGCCGGCATTTGCGGCATTTACTTCATTTGTCTCATTTGCAGAAGCTTCCGCTGCCTCTATGTCCGCGCTGTACGGACGTCTTTCTCTGTTGTCACGCTTATCACGGCGCTCGCGATATTCATTTTTGTTGTCACGGCGTCCACGGTTTCTCTGTGGCTTGTCCTCCATCGTCTCGTCACCGCTATCCTCGAGATCCTTGAGCTCTCGAAGCTCCTCCTCGGTGAGCTTTACATCCTTTCTCTGGCGTGGCTTTAAGCGCAGATCATCTACAGTGTACTCACGAAGCTCCTTCTCCTCGCCATTGTCGATGACAACACGCACAAGCTGCCTGAGCACGCTGACTGACTTGACCTCTCCGATGATTCCCTCAGGTGTCTTGACCTTTTCTCCTACCGACGGCATTCTGCTGTTCAGATACTCATATGTATCCTGCTCATACTTGAGACAGCACATGAGCCTTCCACACACACCGGATATCTTGGTTGGATTGAGGGAAAGATTCTGCTCCTTTGCCATCTTTATGGAAACCGGCACAAAATCTGCCATATAAGAATGACAGCAGAGCGGTCTGCCACATATTCCAATGCCTCCCATCATCTTGGTCTCATCCCTGACACCGATCTGGCGCAGCTCTATTCTGGTGCGGAATACCGCTGCCAGATCCTTTACGAGCTCTCTGAAGTCAATTCTGCCGTCCGCTGTAAAGTAAAACAGCAGCTTGTTTCCGTCAAATGTATACTCTGCATCCACCAGCTTCATCTCAAGTCCGTGCTTGATGATTTTCTCCTTGCAGATGGCAAATGCCTCTTTTTCCTTTTCCTTATTTCTCTCAACCGTTTTCTCATCCTCGTCGGTTGCCACTCTGATGACAGGCTTAAGCGGTGAAACCACCTTATCATCATCCACCTCCTTCGGCGGAATGAGGACAGTTCCCATCTCTATGCCTCTTGCTGTCTCCACGATAACATGCATTGCCATGTCGAGGTCGAAATCAGCCGGGTCAAAGTAATATATTTTGCCTGCTGTCCTGAATCTGATACCAACTATTTTTGTCATGTGATTAGTTCTCCTTTATGGTCATAAGCAGCAGCTCAATTACCAGGTCAAAATTGACGTTTGCGTTAATTCTTATCTTCGCCTTCTCAAGTGCCTCAAGTATTGCCTCGATCCCCTGATAGGAATGCTTTGCTGCCTGTTTCTTTATATCATAGACCTCATCCTTGAATATGAGTCCGTTAACATCGTTTGTCGCCTTCATATACAGCACATCTCTGTACCATACCATAATCAGGTCAAAATAATCCTGCACCTGAAGCTTGTACTCAGCTATCTGCTTTACCGCTGCGCCCAGCTCGTACAAATCTATGTCATCGAGGCGCTTTATAAGCGACAGTGCTGACTCCTTTAGCTCGTTGAACTCGTCTGATGAGGCGAGCTTAACAGCCTTTCCGACGATGCCCTGTGCAAATGCGGCACTGATATCTGCCTGATAATCCGGAATATGCTTTTCGTTCATCAGGTATGCCTTTATCACCTCGTCCTTTACCGACTTCATATTGAGTGTGATGCAGCGCGACCTGATGGTCTGCAGAAAGCTGTCTGCATTGGTGGTGAGAAGCATGATGACCGCATATGCCGGTGGCTCCTCAATGGTCTTTAAAAGCGCATTCTGCGCCTGCTGGTTCATTTTTTCAGCCTCATCCACTATGTAAATCTTGTATTTACTGCTGTACGGCTTTATCACTATATCGTTGTTGAGCTGTGTCCTGATGTCGTCAACCGATATGTTGTTGGGCTTTTCATGACTGACATATATGATATCAGGATGATTGTGGTCATCTGCCTGATGGCACGATTTGCACTCTCCACAACCGTCTGTGCCCTCCTTCTCACACTGCAGTGCCCTGGCAAATGCCTCGGCTATCATCATTTTGCCGGACAGCTGTGGTCCGTTTATTATATATGCATGTGAGACCTTTCCCATTGATATGGCATTTTGCAGATGCTCTATTATCTGCTCATTTCCTACTATATCCTTAAATCCTGCCATAGCTGCTGCCTCCGTTTCAGTCTGCCTGTGTCTGTTATAGCTTTTATCTCCTACGTGAGTATATCAAGCAACAGTCCGCGTATCTCTCCGATTCTTGCCAGTATGGACAGATGATCCTTCTCATCCTCCACCAGCTCTGATGCCAGCTCATCCAGATTGCTGTCTATCAGTCTTATTATACCATAAACTCTGTGCCTTCCTCTCCTGTCGAGGAAATTTTCTCTGGAAAATTTATGGGATCTGTAAACCACCTCATTTAAAAAATCCTTTATGAGCCCGCGATATCGCTTCATATCCCGGATATCCATATGCTCGGCTATTCTGTTGCCCTGTGCTGTGATATCCTGCATCAGCGCATCTACCTTTGCCTGGAGATCAGCGTCTGTTATGGCGCTGGCCAGTGTGAATTTGAACGAGCCGTCACCGGCCTGTGTTTTTTGTGCATCAGGAACCTGTGTCACCTGATTTACTTCATTTACTCTGACTGCCATGAGGCTGCCTCCTTATTCGTTTCCGGTTACATTTATGTGCAGGCCGTAACCATCATCTTGCTCTGCAACTAGGAACTCTGTCGTATGTATGCTGAAATCTCGGCAAGCACAGTATCCATATCATCATTTATGAAGCGACGTGTAATCCCCGCCTCATGCAGCTTCTCCTCAGAGAAATCTGATGCGTCTGCCAGAAAACGGCGGCACATCTCCTCATATTTAGGCACCTGCTGCCCCTTTTCCCGGTGAATGGCGCGTATCAGACGGTCGCCGTCCTCCACCTCCACATAGATTGGCAGTACCTTGTCACTGCCAAAATAATCGCGTATCTTTGTATAAGACTCGAGTGTTCCGACTGTCAGATAGCTTTTGCAGCGAAGGTCTATATCATCATCGTTTACCGTGAAATACTTCCACACGCCGTACACCGTATTGTACTCGCGAAGCTCTATGATGCTCCCCTGTTCACTGAGCCTTTTTACATCCTCTTCATTGCAGAAATGATAATCCTTATCCTGTGTCTCTCCATCCCTTATCGGGCGAGTGGTATACGGGATAATCCTGCTAAGCATTAGGGAATCATCCTGCAGTATTTTGTTGTATATAGTGTCCTTGCCTGATGCGCTTTTTCCCATCACGCAGAAAATCTTACCCATCTGTAAACCTCTTATATTGTAATTAGTATAAATATGATTGTTTGCTATGTCAAACTGTTGCTTACAGCACCGCAACAAACCTCCACATATTGGCATCCGGATCAAAGTACAGGCCATCCACTTCAAGACCTGAATTTACAGCCTTTATTACATCATCTATGAGCTTGTCGTTCATTATCTCTCCCGGCACCACAAGCGGTATCCCCGGCGGATATATATTTATAAAGGCACCGCTCACCTTCCCGCTTGCCTTAAAGGCATAGACCGCCTGATGGTCTGCATCATAGGCATCATACATTTCCATTACGGCAGGCAGCTTTTGGTATATAGTTGTATCCATTTTGACAGGAAAGTAAAATTGATGTACCACACCCTCCTGTTTTAATATATCATAAAACTCTTCAAAATCGGACTTATATTTTTCGAGCTGGCTGTCTATTTCAATCAATGCATCCGCAAGCCTGTCAAAGCCCTCATCCGTATCCATGACAGATGCCAGCGCCAGTACATAATTGCCAGCCGCCATCTCAAGCTGCAGCTCATATTTTTTGAGCAGAAGCTCAAGCAGCGTATGTCCATTCATAGCCTCTTTCGTAAATATAATAATCTTTGACTCGTCAAAATCATATGCCTCGTCAGCAGAAAAATCACTTTTTCTGACCACACTCAGATGCGAAAGTCCGCTGACCTTCTGATAAAATCTGTCAAGTCTGCTCCTAAGCTGTGCAAAGGCTGTCTCTTTATTATCGCGCACATAGTGTATGCAGCGCTCTATGCCTGTCATAAGCACATATGACGGTGAACTTGTCTCATAAATGCCGAGAAACTTCTCCACTGCAGCTTCACGCATCCCACCCAGCAGTAAAAGCGCCGTCTGTGTAAATGCCGGAAGCGTCTTGTGCAGGCTCACTATGACCGCATCGGCCCCGAGTGCTATGGCATTTTGAGGGAAGCCGCCTCCAAAGCCAAAGTGCGCGCCATGTGCCTCGTCAACTATGAGCAAAGCTCCATGTGCATGTGCCACAGATGCGATTGCCGCCACATCGGAAACCACACCATCGTATGTAGGCGAGGTTATCACAACCGCTTTTATGTCGGGATTTTCATCAAATGCCGCCCTTATCTGTGCCTCGGTTATCTGCCCCTGCAGCCCTGTCCGTGTAATTTCAGGGTATGTAAACACCGGGTGAAGCTGCCTTAAGTAAAGCGCATGATACACCGCCTTGTGACAGTTCCTTGCTACAAGCACCTTGTCTCCCCTTTTGGTGGCCGCAGATATTGCTGCCAGTATACCGCAAGTGCTTCCGTTTATGAGAAAATATGCACGCTTTGCACCGTAAAGTGCCGCTGCCTCAGCCTGCGCCTCCTTTATAATGCCCTCAGCGTGGTGCAGATTGTCAAAATTGTCTATCTCTGTGATATCAATAGCATACGGGTCCAGCCCTGCACCTATATCACTGCCACGGCGCTTATGCCCCGGCATGTGAAACGGATAAATATTTGATTGTGAATTATTTATCAGTTCTTTTTCCATTTAAGTACCTATATATCCTTTTTAGCCAAGAAATCTTCCAAGCTCCGGCATCCAGTCATCATAAAATATTTCATCATTGCAAAACGCGCTCCAGACCGGTGTGAGGAAATCAAGTATCAAATCAAGCGTCTCCTCCCAGCCTGCATTCGCATATGCCCTCTGCTGTCGTGTCAGCCTCTTACAATACCGCTCCCAGCGCCTTCTCATATAAGCATAGCTGCGATAGCCATACACCTGCTCAAGCCGGTGCATGCTCACTGTCTTCGGCTTATTTTTCGCTCTAACCTTAAAAATATCAATTATCTGCCTTCCGCTGACCGAATATCTCTTAAGTATCTCATATGCATCACCATATGGTTTCATATCGCTAACCAGCTCAAGCTTATCCATTATCTCAAACAGCTGTTCTCCGAGCCTGGATTCAGGCGAAAAAATACAAACATCTGCATCTCCATAAAAGCTGTTCATAAAAACAATATTTTTAGTCATGGGAACTCCTGCATCCGCTTCATTAAGGCGCTCAAGCCTCACTGCAAACGGTACTTCCCCACCATCACACATAGCGCTTAGATTCCACGTGTGTATCAGCGGCTGCATATCACTGCCGCCTAGTTCATTAGCTGATACCTTTGCCGTCTGCTTAGATAATTCTGCATTAGTCCATACCACATCACTGTGACTGTTAATCCCTGCATTGCCTATAATGATATTGCGCAGTACATCAAACGGCGTACCATTATCCTCTGCCCTGCCACCGTGGCTGCCATATACATAATAAAACGCCAGCTTTTCTCCTGTTGCAAAATACGGCTTTTGAAGCCACAGCACTTTTCCCAGACCGGCATTATTTATGCGCCAGAGAAAATCCTGCTTCACGTACTGCCATAACACATCGCTGTACGATAATTTTTTCTCATCGCTTATATGTCTTAAATCTACCCTCACTACAACCATACTCCTATGAAGCTTTGCACCTTCTTTACCACGCGCCTCTCCCTTGCGTAATCCATGAGCACGGAAATATCCTTGTCCGTATCCGCTATGTATGACTGTACAGCTGCCTTGAAATCATTGCGATCCATTCTTGCCTCATATTTCAGGCAGTCGCATATCACACGCTCCTTATCATAAATGCCAAAGGTATTACCGCCAAGCTCAATGGTTGAGGCACCAAGCATAAGCGCATCCGGCTCCGTATAAAACGGGATAATTCTTGGATAGTCCATCTTAAAGCGCGATTTTGATGTGTTTTTGTCCACGGCAAGCGTCCATCCGTAAGGCTTCTCCTTTATATAGCCATAGGCGTAAAGTGCACTTTCCATGCAAAGCATTGCATCCGGAAAAAGTGCCGCGACAAGTGCATCCTCAGAAAAATCATCCACGCGGTCGGTGTAATAGCCGTTTCTGATGCGGACAAGCTTCCCCTCCCTGACAAGCGTATCTATTCGCCTGTAATCTATACCAAGCCTTGTAAGTTCTTCTTTTTTCACTATTCCGTTGTGCTTTTCCATGGCATCAGCTATGATAGTCTGTACCTGTTGTATATTCATTACTGCTTCTCCATCCCTTGCTTATCGGCTAAAAGCCTCTTGGCATCACGTAATCCAAGCTGATACAGGCTCTCAAGCTTATTAGGATCCTTTTCTACCTTGCTTATTTTAATGTGCTCCGACGGTCTTAACACCTCGGCAATGCCCTGCTTTTCAAGCTCCTTAAGATGCTCAAGCTGATAATTGTACATGATATGCCTGTTTGAAAATGCCTCATAAAACCTCGGAAAACGCTTTTTGTATACCGATGTAAAAAACCTTGGCATAGGTTTTTTTATATAGTCTGCCGGCTTTGTCAGCACGACAACCACTCTGTCATATCCCATATCAAGCATATGCTCATATGGAATACTGTCCGTCACCGCGCCATCCAGATACCACTCATTTCCCAGCTTCACAGGCTTTGACACTACAGGCATGGAGCCCGATGCTCTGAGCACATCCATCTGGTCAAAGACACTCTTTATCTGCACATATTCAGGCTTACCTGTCCTGATATTCGTCACAACCGCATAAAATGGGATATCCGACTTCTTATATTCCTCATCATCAAACGGGTCAAGCTCTCTTGGTACTATATCATAGGCATATTTCGTGCTCACTATGTTTTTCTCCCTAAGAAGCGGCCTGATACCCATATAATTTTTGTCACTGTTAAACCTCTTATTGTATCGTATAACCCTGCCGCGCTGCTTTGACAGCAGATTCACTCCAAAAAGTGCTCCCGCCGAAACACCGATAACAGCATCAAAGCTAATATCATGGTCCATAAAACAGTCGAGTACTCCGGCTGTATACATACCTCTCATGGCTCCACCCTCAAGCACGAGGGCGCATCTTTCATCACTCATTTCTGCCTCCATTTATAATGTCATAATAAAAAATGTATTAATATTTATGTCGGCCGCTGAACTTCAGATTGTCTCTCCTTCTGCGCTGTTTTCTCTCAAGCTTGTGCTCCCTGAAGCGCTCGCGCTGCTCCTTCTTAATGCTCCATTTGTGTTTCAGCACATATATATTGTCTGATATTCTTCTAAGCATGAAAATGCTCAGAATAATCACTGAGATAAGTATGAGCACCCAGAGAAAATATACCGGCTTTATCCTTATTATATCACTTTCCACGTTCTGTCTGCTGTTCTCATCAAAGTACGACAGATCGACCTTTGCTCCTGATTTCAGCAGATCCACACAGCCTACCACATGATCACCATACTTGTATCTGACCGTAGCAAGAGCATCCTTGTTGTCGGACTTCATGTCAGCAGCTTCCCTTTTAACGCTTGAAAAATCCGCGTTGTTTGGCAAAACAACATAGTTTTCCGACACCTTTGCATACATGCCGTGCTCATTCATCACGCCCAGATCCGGCGTATTGTCAGTAGCTGCGCTGTTTTCATTTTCAGCTATGCTTAGCGCCTTGAAGTTACTGAAATAGTAATTGAGCAGCGTGTTTGTGTCTGCATACTGGTCAGGCGACTGCGCATTCATAATAACCGCGCACAGCGTCAGGCCATCCTTCTCCGCATAAGTGACAAGCGTGCTGTTAGCCACTGAAGTGTAGCCGGTCTTGCCGCCGGTACAATCCTGATTTACAAACTGTGAATACGACTTAAATGGATGCAGCATCGCATGATGATTGTACAGCGGGGTATCCTCGGTATGCTTGTTTGTAGGTGGTATGATATAGGTCTTTGTGCCTGTAATCTTTCGAAACTCGTCATTCCTGTATGCCGCACACGCGATAAGTCCCATATCGTATGCGCTTGTCCAGTGATTTTCATCTGGCAAACCATTTGCATTGTTGAAATGTGTATCTGTACAGCCTAATTCTTTGGCTTCCTTGTTCATCAGATCAATAAATGTGCTGTAATCTCCCCCAAGCTTTTTGCCTGTATGCTCTGCTGCAGCATATGCGCACTCGTTTGCCGACTCAAGCATAACTCCATATAGTGTCTGCTCCATGGTCATCTCCTCGCCCACATCCCTCTTGATGCTCGATGAACCATCACTGCTCTCCTTCACCGCCTCTTTTGAGAATGTAACCTTCTCATCCATCTTGCAGTTGAGTATAGCCAGATATGTGGTGAGAATCTTTGTGATACTTGCAGGATAATGCTTTTCGTGTGAATTTTTCTCATATAGCACCGTACCTGTATTGACCTCCATCACCACGGCGCACGGTGAATTTATCTGCGGTCCCTCCGGCCAGTACGTGTCATCACCATCCGCAAATGCCATAAGCGGTCTCGCACAAAGCGTCGTGACCATAGCAAACACTGCCATTATTAGTATTCCTGATTTTTTTAAATTTATAATTTTATGCTTCATATCTGTTCCTATTAATTCTAAAATTGGGTAGCTGTTCAGTACTATAACCAAAAATGTACTATTTCTAATTATAATGTATGAAAAACATGTTATCAAGGGCATGTGCAACGTATTTTGCTATTTTATTTTGACACCCACACAATTGTAGGGTATTATCTATATGAAATTTTACATTTTTATAAGGAGATTTACATGAGACTTAGAAATATCCCGGGCGCCGGTGAAGTCATCGACAACAGCCCTTATTGCATAAAGGAGCCTGTAGAATTAAAAGGAAAATGGCATGATTTATTAGGAAACAATAATCCGATTCATATAGAGGTTGGTATGGGAAAGGGCAGATTTCTTATGGATCTGGCACGGCTTCATCCCGAGATTAACTATATAGGTATCGAACGATATACCAGTGTGCTTCTTCGTGCTGTACAAAAAATGCAGGAGGATGAGCTGCCAAATGTGCACTTTTTGTGCATTGATGCCGCAACTCTTCCGGATATTTTTGACCGTAATGAGGTTGACCGCATTTACCTGAACTTTTCCGATCCATGGCCGAAGGACAGGCACGCAAGAAGACGCCTCACCTCAAGCGAATTTCTTGCCAGATATGATTTGTTTCTCGCACCTGACGGCCGCATAGAGTTCAAGACTGACAACCAGGACCTCTTCACCTTCTCTCTGGAAGAGATTGAAAGCTCTGATAAATGGCACCTCGACGCCAGTACACGCGACCTGCATCATGATGCCGCAATGAATGAGGGCAACATCATGACCGAGTACGAGGAGAAATTCTCTGCTGTCGGAAACCCTATCTGCAAGCTGATTGCTTCAAGATAATGCGACATATCTGTCGTTAATCGCATGATTTATATAGTCAAACATGACCCAGCTTTTATGACATTCTTCAGATTTTTCTGAGGAACTGTCATATTCGTCTCTGGCATCGTTGAAATATCTCTGCGCTTCCTTATCTCTTCCCATCTTGCTATAGCTTGAACCGATATTGCTGTAAACCATAGCCTTAAGATCTCTCGAGCGGATAATTTCTGCCGTGGCAAGGCTCTCCAGATAACATTCAAAGGCTTTTGACTCATCGTTCTCAAGCTCATATACCAATCCCAGGATATTGAGATACTCTGCATATTTTTCCACGTGACCGGTGCTCTTCAAGCGTGCAAGCGCTTTCTTTATGCGTACAACCGCACTATCATAGTCCTTCTTTACCACATCATCTACTGCAATTATCATTTCGTTATCCGCTATATTGTCTGTTGAATATTTGTCTACCGCATTTATCATATTTTACTCCGACCAAAGCATCTTTCCAAATGTTACTTTTTTCCTATTCAACAGTATAAACTTATTATTTCAAAATTTCAATATTAATTTCACTTTTTGTGTGCCTGAGCTGCCAGCCTATCCAGATAATGACATGATACCTTTTGATCATGATATAATAAAAAAGCACCAACCCTATGGCTCATACGTCCATAAAACCGGTACCTTTGAGTGCGCCTCCAGGGGCTCGAACCCTGCACACCCTGATTAAGAGTCAGGTGCTCTAC
>ERZ1034730.194-NODE-194-length-26666-cov-5.949607_pt1 | contig 26666 bp, 23 predicted proteins | sample MGYA00520650_ERZ1034730 | MGnify/ENA primary metagenome ERZ1034730 (study PRJEB33766, sample SAMN09781702) | gut metagenome | biome: gut microbiome | host: Homo sapiens | place: Madagascar | study: EMG produced TPA metagenomics assembly of the PRJNA485056 data set... | reverse complement strand
TGTTTAATAAATATGATTATTTAATAGTAGGCTCTGGGCTTTTTGGAGCAACATTTGCCTATCGAGCTAAACAACAGGGCAAAAAATGTCTTGTTATCGATAAACGCTCTCATTTGGGAGGCAATATTTATTGTGAGAGAATTGAGGGCATTAATGTCCATAAGTATGGTGCTCATATCTTCCATACCTCAAATAAAAAGGTGTGGGATTTCGTCAATTCTATAGTTGAATTTAATCGCTATACCAATTGCCCAGTTGCCAATTATAAAGGTAAGTTGTTTAACTTGCCTTTTAACATGAATACATTCTACCAGATGTGGGGTGTAACTACACCTGAGGAAGCTCAGGCTAAGATTGACGAACAGAAAGCTGAAGCTGTTGCTGCTCTTAATGGTCGCGAGCCCCAGAACTTGGAAGAACAGGCTCTTACTTTAGTAGGTAAAGACATCTTTGAGAAACTAATAAAAGAGTATACCGAAAAGCAATGGGGTCGCAAATGCACAGATCTTCCTGCCTTTATCATCAAGCGTCTTCCTGTCCGTCTTGTGTTTGACAACAATTATTTTAACGACAAGTATCAAGGTATTCCTGTTGGAGGATACAATAAGCTCATTGATGGTTTACTGGAAGGCATAGAATGTATAACAGATACCGATTTCTTCAATTCTGAGTACAAAGAATGGAGAAGATATGCCGACAAGTTGGTTTACACAGGCCCTATTGACGAGTATTTCAACTTTATTTACGGTAAGCTTGATTGGCGAACCGTAAGTTTCAAAACCCGTGTGGAAAGTACATCAAATTTCCAAGGCAATGCTGTTGTTAACTACACAAGCCATGACGTTCCTTTCACCCGTGTTATAGAGCACAAGCATTTTGAAATGTTTGGTCAGGAGATTAATGTTTGTCCCAAAACTGTTGTTTCTGAGGAATACTCCACAGAATATAAAGAAGGTATGGAGCCTTACTATCCTGTAAACAACGATAGAAACAACCAGTTGGCTGATAAATATCGTGAATTAGCATCTAAAGAGAAAGATGTAATCTTTGGTGGTCGCTTGGCAGAGTATAAGTACTATGATATGGCTCCTGTTATAGAAAATGTATTAAACATGATTGTATAAAATGGTATCATATAATTTAAACTATCTGAGCAAAAGAAATATAAAACTTTATGAGCAGGAAACGCCTATAGATCTTTTCTCAACAAAGAAACTTAATGTAGATATCGTCAAATCTGCAATGGTATATCCATGCTCTCATGATGGTAAACGTGAAGGAGTTTTTGATTCCAACGGAAATTTTATAGCTCGCACAAATTTACATGAAGTTCTTGGTGATAAACCGTTATATCCTAAAAATGAAGTTCCTCATAAACATAAGGTAGCTATTTATATTGGTGATTTATATTCGTGTTTTGGACATTCACTAACTGATAATCTCAAGAAGCTTTGGTTCTTGAAAACTGAAGCGGGAAAAGACTTACTGGCAAAAGGTGCTGAAATTGTTTATGTGACATTTAATGGTGAAAAATTAGGCTCACATGTATTTAGAATTTTCGAATTAGCTGGTTTTGACTTACATCGTGCTATAGAAGTGACAGAACCACTGACTTTTGATTTTGTTTATATACCAGAAGATTCTATTTTCATCGAAGAAGAACGTAGGTATTATACTAAAGAATTTAAAAGTGCTGTTGATTCTATTATTCAAGAAGCGCATTTGCGAGTGTCAGTACCATCTTATCAAAAGATATATCTTTCAAGAACATTATTAAAGGACAAAGAGGATTTTGGTGAGCTTAAAATAGAAAAAGCCTTTGCTAATAAAGGCTATAAGGTAATACATCCAGAAAAATACAGTGTAGAAGAACAGGTCTGTTACTTAAACCAAACAACAGAAGTTGCTGCTACATTAGGTTCGATTTCTCACCTATCCCTTTTTGCTCTCCCCGAAACGAAAGTTGTTATTCTGCTTAAGAATGATTATTTAAACACATATCAAACTGTTATAGATGCTATTGCTGGTAATAATGTTATATACATAAATTCTCACCATACTTTCAAACAGAAAAAATTTTGGGATGGTCCATTTTATCTGTCTATAACAAAGCATCTATCTTTATTCTTATGTGTAAATAGTTTTCTGAATTTCAGAGTTTTAGATATAGAATGGTATAGATACATGTATAGATTTTTGCAACTTAAAAAGCAAGCAATTAAACGAAAGTTAGTATTATTACTAAAACAATAAATATGGATAAAATATTATCAGTAGTTATTCCTACATACAACATGGAGGAATATTTGAAAGGATGCCTTGATTCCTTTATATTACCTGTACAATCTCTCATGAGTTCTTTGGAAGTTCTTGTTGTAATAGATGGAGCTACAGACAAATCTTCATCTATAGCTCATCAATACCAAGATAGGTATCCAGAAACTTTTAGGGTTATTGATAAGGAAAATGGTAATTATGGCAGTTGCATAAACCGTGGCTTGAAAGTAGCAACAGGTAAGTATATTCGTATCTTGGATGCGGATGATAGCTATAACACGGAGAATTTTGCAAGATACCTTCAATTATTGTCATCTATTGATGCCGATTTAATATTGTCTGATTATAATTTAGTTGACAATAATGGTAATATATTGGAAAGACGTTCCTTTGATTTGGAAACAATGATAACTACAGATATAGTTAAAGTATTAAAGCCGGTATCTGAGTTAGAAATGCATGCAATAACTTATAGGAGACAAATTCTATTGGACATAGATTATCATCAGACTGAAGGCATAAGCTATACAGATACCGAATGGGCATTTATTCCATTGATAGCTGTTAATACTGTATGTTACGTGAACTTACAAATTTATAATTATCTGGTTGGGCGTCCTGGACAAACAATGGATATCTCTGTGTTGCGAAAAAGTATGCCGCAGATGATGACGGTTTATAAGCGCCTTATGCAAATATACAATGGTTCACATCTTGATACTCATAAAAATAGTATCCTTTTTGATCATCGTATTGATGGCTTTGTGGAGCGTACTTATGGACAGACATTATACAATAAAGTGCTCGATAAGGATGAGTTGAAGAGCTTGGATGAGATGGTGAAAAAATACAAGCCTGTTTTGTATGCAGAATTAGGGAATCTTAATGATGGTTATGTATGGTATGTGAAACAATGGCGTCGTCATAATTATTCATTACCATTATATTATTGGTTAATAGTTCGTTTGGTACAACTTAAAAGAAAATATTTGTAAAGATATGAAACTCACAATTATAACTGTCAATTACAATGATGCATGTGGTTTAAAAAGAACATTGCAAAGTGTAAAAGAACAGACATCACGAGATTTTGAATATCTTGTTATTGATGGAGGTTCTCAGGATGGTAGCAAAGACTTGTTAGATGAGTATGATGAAATTATAACATATAGCATTAGTGAACGAGATTCTGGAGTTTTTAATGCTATGAATAAGGGGATAGGTCTTGCTAAAGGTAACTATTGCTTGTTTCTTAATGCAGGTGACTATTTCGCAGCTAATGATGTTGTTGAGAAAGTTTTACCTACACTTGATGATACCGACTTTATATCTGGAGATACTATTTGTATAAGCCCTTCCGGTAAGAAGGCATTATGGAAAGCTCCCCGAATTCTTTCTGTGTATGTTATTACTCGTTATTCGCTGAGTCATCAATCAACTTTTATAAAAACAAGTCTATTGAAAAAAAGACCATACAGGGAAGATTTGCGAATAGCATCTGATTGGGAGCAAGAATTGTATGAGCTGGTGTTCCATGATGCTACTTATAAGAGTGTCCCAATAAATGTATGCTATTTTTATGAAGATGGAATCTCTCGAACAGATATTAATGGGGTCAAAGTAGAAAGAAATAAGGTATATTCTGAGTATTTTTCTAAACGTCTTCTTCATGAAATACTTGGTTCAAATGAATTGAAGGTAATTGTTAATCATGTGGAGGAATGTAGTTCTTTGTACAAATATTTGTTATTTGGTAGCAAGATTATTAGGAAACTATACTATTTGTTTCATTCCAAGTAAATTATACTCATCGTTTTTTGTTTAAATAAAATACGATGTTCCCTATTTTATTACAACTATTCATTTAGGTGGCGTTTTACTATTATTGTTTGTATTAAGGGTAAACGTTGGGAAACAGTGAGTGAATATCAAGATCAATTCCCATACACGCAAACTTATTATAACGAATATTGGGTAAGACCTTCAAAAGAAGACACTCCTGTAAATGCAGAGGATGTAGAAGGTAGCTGTTATTGGTAATTTTTTTATTATGTTTCAAGTTAAATTAGAAAATCTGAAGGGAATAAAGGAGTTAGTGTTTCCTTTTCCTGAAAGAAAGGGGCTTTATGTTTTAACTGGTATCAATGGATGTGGTAAGACATCTTTACTTATTGCATTGAGTAGATTAGGAGATAAATATGCTTTTAAAAATTTCCAAGTAAAAAATGACAAGTGGTTAAAGATTGATGCTTACAAAAATGCGTCTATTATATATAAAACAGATACAAAAGAAGTTAAATATCAGTATTCTCGTTCAAGGTGGGCACCTACGCCACGTGAAAATAGCAGTTTGATAAATGCATTTCCATTTATAAACACATTGTTTATCTCAACATTGGGCTTGCGTTTTTATACTCAAGATCAGTTTGTTTTTAAACGGCCAGTTCTATTGGAAGTAAGTGACAGCATAAAGCGACCAATGAAAGAAATATTGTCTTCTGATAAATATGATGATTTGAAGTTCATAACAGTAAAAGGGAAAAAAGGTAGGCAAAGTCAATTGCATCGAAACAACAAGCTATATGTTATTCAAACTGGGCATAATATTTATTCTGAGCATAATTTTAGTTTGGGAGAGCGGTTGCTGTTGAATACGTTGGATACATTGGAGCATATCACTCCTAAAACTTTGTTACTAATAGATGAGGTAGAATTGGCTCTTCATCCTTTGGCGCAAATAAAGTTTTATGATTATTTGAAGGAACAAGCATTGCAAAAGGATTTGGCTATTATAATCTCAACACATTCAGCTTCACTTATCAATCATGCTGAAAAACGATTGTTTTTAGAAAAACAATCAAATGGCACCGTAGAAGTTTTGAAGGATTGTTTTCCTTCTTATATCCTAAGGACAGTTTCTTCAAACGAAGAACAAAAGCCAGATTTCTTCTTCTTTGTAGAAGATGATATGGCTACAGATTACTTTCAATATATTGTAAATAAGTTCTTGGCAGATACAGGTAAACCAATAAATTGTAAAGTTATTCCCGTAGGACCTTATGAAAGTGTCGTAAAACTAGTAGAAACTTTTCCTATGTTTGGATATAATAAGAGCCATGTACAGGCATTCCTTGACGAAGACGTTAAAACCACATATAGAGAATGGCATAATAACAGAAATCGTACAGAAGCCGAACAAAAAAAATATGAATTGTTTAATCGTAATGGGAACAATATTTCTTATTTGAGCATAACCCCAGAGTTAGGTGTTTGGGAATGGATCGAACAGAATTCTGCAAAATTGAAAAAATATTTAGACGTTCAATATGGTTTACAAACTTATGATGTGGTTCGTCTTATAGAAGAAACATCAGCCGAAGAAGCTATGAATAAGGGTGATAATCTCCGTAATTGGGCTAAAGGATGTTTCAAAAATATAGCAGATAAAATTAATGCTAAAAATCATTTAATCTCTAAAAGAGAAATATATAAAAGTTTGCTTATATGCTATGCTAATGCCCATTATGATTTAAATCGTTTAAAACGTATTTTTTTCCCATTGTTTAATAGAGATAGAGTATGATGCACATTGTTTTTTGTTTAGACAACAACTATGTTCCCTATTGTGCAGCGACTATAGCTTCGGTTATAGACAACAATCAGGGGGAAGAGATTACTTTTCATTTGTTTGTCGATGGAATCTCAGATGTCAATCGAAAAAGTCTACAGGAGTGGGTAAGTGGTATTGAAGGGAAAGATATTAAGTTTTATGAATTGTCTGAAGATGATTTCAAAGATTTCCCCGTTGGTGATGCCTATATCAATCTTACAACTTATTTTCGATTGGTAATCCAAAATAAATTATCTGACATAAATAAGGTGATTTATTTAGACTGTGATACTATTGTAAATGGAAGTTTGAAAGAACTATGGAATACAGAAATGGGGGATTATGCCGTTGCTGGTGTTCGAGATAGAGTGAATGACAGTATAAGGCTTTATAATCGATTGCGATATCCGATACATGATGGTTATATTAATGCAGGAGTTCTGCTTATCAACTTAAAAAAGTGGAGAGAATTGCATGTCTTTGATAGAGCCAAGGAGATAGCTAAAACAATGCCTAAGGCTTTGAAAAACCATGATCAGGATATTATTAATATTCTCTTTCATGATAATAAACTTATGCTTCCTTTCCGTTATAACCTTCTTGAATATTATCTGTATGTGGAAGAATGGTTGTATCTTGACAGAAAGTATTATCCGGAGATCATTGATGCTTGTAATAATCCGGCTATTATTCATTTCTGTATGCCGCAAAAACCTTGGCATTATGAGTGTATTAATCCTTTTAAGGAATTGTACTATAAATACCGCAAAATGACGCCATGGCCAGAGGTTGTGCTTACGCATAAAACTCAGAAGCTTTCTCGAAAGCAGAAAATAAAAAAGCTATTTGGCAAATTAGGACTATATCATATTGAAAGCAAACCAACGCTTCGCCACGATATGAATGTCATTGAAGAACCACATAATGTATTATTCTAAATGGATAAAATTTTTATTTCAATAATTGTCCCAGTATATAATGTGGAAAAATATCTACGTGAATGCTTAGATAGTATTTCACAGCTTAAAGCTTTCTCATGGGAGGCTATACTTGTTGATGATGGATCGACGGATATATCTGGACAGATCTGTGATGAGTATGCAAAACAGGATTCCAGATTCAGAGTTATTCATCAGAAGAATGCTGGTGTGAGTGCTGCAAGAAATGCAGGTCTGGATGCAGTTAAAGGTGAGTGGATATGGTTTGTGGATTCGGATGACAGCATTAACCCAGATTTTGAAATTTTAAATCCGGAGGTGTTGAATGATGCTGATTATGTCCTATTTGACATGAGGAAGTTTCGTGATGGTGAAGAATTGAATTCTTTAGAACATCAAAAAGGTACAGTGAAATGTACTGAGTTATCAAAGAATGATTTCCTCTGTAAATACCAGTGTAATCATCACCAACGTCTCGCTTTCTCCTTAGGTACAAGAGTTGGCGAGGATTTGGAATTTCAATATAAATATCTGACACGATGCCAACGACCTGCTCGTTTAGATGCAGTCTTGTACAATTATCGTTTGCGTGAAGGATCTGCAACTCAAGATGATAGTTATCGTCGCAAGAACTTGGAGGATCTTCCACAGGTGATAGCACGGTTGTTAAAATGGTGCAAAGACGAGAATGTAAAGCCTGAACCTTGGTTGGAAATGCGCATCCAGCAAATGTTCCAGAATCTGCTTTATAGCGCCTCGCTTGTGAATGGTGTAAACAAGAAAGCTCTACATACAACGGTGCGCCAACTTTTGAATGCTTGGAGCAAACTGGGTTTTGCTTTCCCAAAGAGTTCTAAAATGAAATTGGCACATTGGAGTGTGGCAGCATATTTCATTACTAACAGGGTATATTTGAGAATGAAAGGAATTAAGTAATAATAAGATGAATAGATTAGTACATATAGATTTTTTAAAAGGATTGGCCATATTCTTAATGGTTATGGGACATGCGCTTTCTTGGTCAATGACAGATAGCGGATGCCCAAGAACCGTCGATTCCTGGTTTGTAAGAGAGGTTATATATTCTTTCCACATGCCTCTATTTATGTTTATGTCTGGTTATGTAATAGATCTAAAAAATAAAACCTGGAGTTTGGATATTTGTTCAAAAGCTGTAAGCAGCCGTTTGAGATCTCTTCTTCTACCTTGTTTTTCATTTAAGATATTGGGCATCATCGCTTCTATCATTGTTGGTGGCAATATCATCTTAAATGGAGCCATGCCTTGGTTTCTACGCGCTTTATTTGAAATCGCATTATTGTTCACAGTTATAAAATGGCTGCTTTACAAAATAAGAGTAGTAAACAGGATTGTAGAAATCATCTGCTTAATGTCTGGCTATGGTTTCATTTTTATCCTAACACATGTTTTTAGAAACTCTGCGGTAGATGAATGGATAGGTTTTACTCAATTCCAAATTATGTATCCGTATTTTATCTGTGGGTATGCTTTTAGGAAGTTTGAAACGACTCTTAAAGGCAATTGGATTTACACCTTGATGGTGGTGATATATGCTTTAGCGTTTTATTATTACCAGTATGCTCAACTTACATCTTCAATACATTCTGCTATAAGATATATCTTGGCTTTGGCAGGGATATTTATTGTTTATCATTTGGCTTTCACATATTGTAAATCAAATAGCCGAATTGTGAGTATCTTTGAATATCTAGGGGTGCATAGTATTGAGATATATTTGTTGAGTAATTATTTTATTCCGAGAGTTCCCAAGATTGGTCAGTTCATTTATGAGACAAGTTTAATACCTAATGAGTATTTGGCAACATCTATATTTTTACAAAATGTGGTTGGTATTGCACTTTCAGTTTATTGTGTAGTATGTTGCCTACTCGTTATGAAAATAATAGAAAAAAGTCAGATACTTGCTTTATTATTCTTTGGAAGAAAAAGACAATGTTCATGATTTTATAGATTTAGCTAAAATTTTTATCAAATATGATACCAAAAATAATTCATTACTCGTGGTTTAGTGGTGACCCCTATCCTACAGAATTAAAAGCTTGTATGGATACGTGGAAGAAGGTGTTGCCAGACTATGAGTTTATATTATGGGATGCCAAGAAATTGGCTGAGTGTAATAACGTGTTTGCCAACGAGGCTGTAAGTGTGAGAAAGTGGGCTTTTGCTGCTGATTTTGTGCGCCTGTATGCAGTCTATCATTATGGTGGTATCTGGCTTGACACAGATATAGAGATGTTTAAGTCGTTTGATCCTTTCTTGAACGATGGTATGTTCATTGGTAGGGAATATTACGTACATCATGACCCTAAGACAGGAAAGGATTATACCATGCTGACTTCTCACTGCTTTGGTGCAGAAAAAGAACATCCTTTTATTGGGGAATGTCTGGAGTTCTATGAGAATCGTCATTTCATCCGTTCTCATAATGAGCAATTGGAGCAGCGTCTTCGTTATGACATGACAATTATACCAGACCTGCAGATGAGTCTAGCACAAAACTATGGCTTCGACAATAGTAATAGCAATAATAATATGCAGTTGTTGAAGAATGGAGTTCATGTATATCCTTACCAGTATTTTGACCAACCGGGATATACCAGCATGAAGGATGTTGTGTGCATTCATCGTGTGGCCCAGAGCTGGAACCCTAACGTTAAAGGTTTTACTGCGAATTCAATCACTGATGTAAAAAAGAAAACATTAGGCTATTATAAAATGAAAGCGCAGCAAAGATTGGCGAAATTTATATTGAATCTTTAGATCTATATTTCATGAGAATATTATATGTATTGAAACATAATCCCTGGGGAATTGGAGGTGGATGTTACGCATGCCGTAACTATCTGCAGTTGTTCTCAGAGGTGTTTCAAGGGGCTGAAATGGATGTTTGTATCTGCAAGGAATATTTAACTCCCGAACGCAAGAAAGAATATCCAATGGCTCATTTCTATCCCGTAGCTCCCCGTGGTTTTATCGGCAAGGTGATGACGGCTTTTACTGGGGTTATGCATCGCCACCAAGAGACAGTGAAGGCTTTACTTAAAAGCAATCATTATGATTATTGTGTGTTCGACCATAATAGTATTGCGGGTTCTTTGGTTCGTTCTTGTAAAAATAGCGGTGTAAAGACTATTGTGCTCAATCATAATTGCGAGTATGATTATTTTAAGGATAATAATGGTTTGCTAAAACGTTTGTTATTCTTGCATCAGGTGAAGAAAAATGAGCGAAAATCATATTTGAATTGTGACTACAATATCTTCTTGACGGAAGAAGACAAGGAGCAATTTGCAGAAATGTATGGTGTGTCGAATACTAATGCTATAGTTGGCGGGTGCTTTTATCCTAAGAATGATTGTCATCATTCTCTTTCGGAAATAAAACCTTTCAGAAAAGAACACCTGAAGATGGTGATTAGCGGTACAATGGGTAATGTGCAGAATATGGATGGTATCAACTATTTTTTGGATGAACTTCTTCCTCTTGTACCGGAAGATATACATATAGTATTAGCTGGTAAAAATCCTCCAGCTTCTTTATTAGACCGTATAAAGCCAATGTCTCCAAGAGTAATTGTCATCCCTAATCCTAAGGACATGGATTCTATTGTGCAAGATTGTGATATTTTCCTTTGTCCTGCAAGATTGGGAGGAGGAATGAAACTCCGAGTAATGGACGGTTTCCGTAATGGATTGCCAGTGTTAGCTCATGCGGTTTCGGCAAGGGGTTACAGGAATTTTGAAAAATGTGGCATGATGTGGAAATTTGGTACTGCTGATGAATTTCTTAAAAATCTTCAATCCTTGATACAGGATATACAACAAGAGAAGATAACAAGAGAAATGATAAAGAATGAGGCTTGCCGTATGTTTGCTTTCGATCAAGCTGTAGAAAGAATGAAGAAAACAATCAACAAATAAACTATGTTTAAGCAAATAAAATTTTTCATCAAACAGCATAAGTTTGAGTATCTTATCACATTCTTTATTTTTACCAACTTATTTCCTGCTTGGTTTCCTCAGTTTGCATACTATATCGCTTTTGCTCTGATATTATATAAAATGAGTAAATTCAAAATGCAATCATGTAGTAAGACGACTCTGTTTTATGTTTTTATAGCCTTTTTGTGGCTATCTACAACTATCAACATGGTATTAGACTTACGTTTGGTTCTATTTTCTGTCATACTATATATGGCTGCGCCAAGACTATCCATTAAATGGCATCTATACAAGATCAAGCTCATGTATTGTATGTTTTCTGGATTTGGAATAGCAACATTAGCTAATTTATATGCGAAGTTTGCTGGTATCAATTTGGTATATATAGATGAATATGGTATTAATCGTGTTTCTGAATTTGCTGGATTTTGCAGCCATTCAATGTGGACGAGTTGTGCCGCTGCATTATCAACGTTGTTTTTTGTAAGTATGGCTTTTAGAGATAATTTGAAGAAAAAGACTCTGAAATATTTTTATTTTGCCATGATTTTAGCAAGTCTTTATGTAGCAATGATTGGTGCTTCTCGTTCAGCATTTTTTCTTTCGTTAGCATGTTCTCTACTGATAATATGGATGCAGTCTAAAAAATTCGCTGTAATTAGAAATTTAGCAATTGTTGGAGTCGCAGCTGTTATCTTTGCACCATTCTTAATGAAAAATTCTCAGGCTATGATGAACAAAAAGAATGGTCTTGAAATAACGACAGAAAATACATCGCGTGATGAATTGTGGGGACAGCGTATGGAGGAATTTAAGTCTTCTCCTATTTTGGGTATCGGCTTTGCTGCTCATGGTGTTGGAGCAAATAAGCAGGTTGGACGTAATGAATCAGGTGGTAGCTTTATTTCTGTATTAGCTCAAGCTGGTATTATCGGTATTATATTTATTATAGCCATTTGGATTGCTGCAATTATGTTTCCAAAAGCAATTGGTAATGATTTTAATACTATTTTGTTTTACGCCAGTTTCGTTTTTATGTCTATCCATTCCATTATAGAAGGTTATATGTTTCAAGCAGGATGGTATCTTTGTTTAATTATATGGTTTGTAATTGGACTGATGATAGAACATAAGATGATGAGAAAGAAATATCCATTTTTGATGAAAACGATGAGTTTTTAGTGTAAAAAACGATTGATTTTATGACGCAATATTTAAGTTATAAATTGAAGGTACTTTCGTTTGCATCTATAATGCTTGTACTTTACATACATTCAGATTTTAAAGAACCGGAGATTTCTAATATGTTATGGATTAATAATGTACAAGTATTATTGTCAAAAATGATTGGAAGATGCGCAGTGCCTTTATTTTATATGATTTCTGGTTACCTTTTCTTCCTAAAAGTTCCCAATGGGATGAGGTCAATATTTGATAAGATGAGAAAAAGGATAAAGACGTTATTCATTCCTTATATTATAGGTTGTTTGTTCTTTGTTGCATTCAGTGTTTTAGTAGCAATTACACCTGGTACATCCAAATTTATAAATAACTCAATATTTCCTTTATTTAAAGAATCTTGGATAAGAATAATAGCTTCTGTCTTTTATGATACAGGTACTGGAGAACCTTTGGCTTTCCAGCTCTGGTTTCTGAGAGATTTAATATTGATAGTTTTGATTTCTCCGATTTGGTATTTAGGATTAAAAAAGATGGGAGTGGGGTTGATAACAATTGTTTTTGGAACTACCTTTCTGAATTTGCCTTATATTCCATCATATGCCATGTTCTGGTTCTTACTTGGTGGAGAGATTACGAAGTATAGTAATAAGATAAATAAGAGAAACAAAGGGGTGACATTCGCACTATTGTTTATGTTTATTTCTATTTCTCAGATGTTATATTCTAAAGCTACTTATTGGGAGGAACTCAAAATACCTATAATTCTTTTAGGTATAATAGGAATATGGACATTGTACGACAAATTGGTTGACGAAAATTTTAGTTTGGTACAACATCGTTGGCTTTCAAAAGCATGTCAGTATACGTTCTTTATCTATCTGTTTCATGAACCGACACTTAACATAATTCGCAAATTAGTAGTGTTTGTTATTGGGAAAAACGAGGTGGGTTATATTCTGTCTTACATGTCCTCACCTTTTATATTTGCAATATTTGCCGTTGTCATTGGAGTGTTTCTGAAAAAATATTGCAAAACAGCCTATTATTTTTGCACAGGTGGAAGATAATAGTGATATTCTTTCAAAATGAAAAACAATTATAAATATTCACTTTGTGGACTAATATTTGGTGTATTCAGCATAGAACTTATCCTTCGTTATGTCTTTGGTTTCTGCGATGCGGTCCTGTATCAATCTTCGTCCGCTTACGAGTATATTGCCCAGCCTAACCAACATCGTTATCGCTTTCTTTCTCATATTGATTACAACTCATATTCGCAGAGGAGCGAGGAGCCTGATTCTACAAAAACAATAATATTGGGACTTGGTGACTCGGTAATCTTCGGAGGGACGATGCTTGATCAAGACAGCATTGCTACTACATTGTTCTCCAAGGAAACGGGGATGCAGATGCTGAATATTTCATCGGGTAGTTGGGGACCAGACAATTGTGCTGCTTATCTGAAAGATAAAGGTACTTTTGGAGCCAAGGCTATGGTACTGGTTTGTAGCAGCCATGACGCTTTCGACATAATGAGCCATGTGCCTGTTGTTGGCATTTATCCGGAATATCCAGACGAACAGTATAAGCTTGCGATATGGGAAGTGATTGACAGATATCTGATTCCACGTATAAAAGGATGGATGGGAGAATCACAACTTGTCGATCCGGACGCACAAGTGGTGAAGAAAGTAAAGAATGAAGAACGAAGAGTGAAGAATTCAAATGCTTTGAGGGATGAAGGAGTGGCTCAGAAATCTTTGAATTTTGATCCTGGCTTTGACCTGCTCCTTCAAATATCTAAAGATAAGAATATTCCTTTCTTCATATATCTTCATCCTGAAATGGGCGAGGTGGAAAGCAAAGAATATAAAGAAGGAGGTAAACTTATCATTGAGTGGGCAAAGGCTAATGATGTCAAGTTAGTAAATGGACTGGATGAAGGTGTCACGACCAGCATGTTCCGCGATGTGATTCATCTCAATGAAAAGGGGCAGAGAAACTTAGCTAACTCTCTCGAAAGATTGTTTACTATAAACAACGACGACAAATAATAAAATTTAAATTAAATGATGAAGTTGGTTCATTTACAGCCATTTATTCCTCATTATCGTGAAGAGTTTTTTTCTTTATTAGGAAAAAGGTTGAAAGAAAAGTGTGGTGGTAAAACCTTAGAGCAGAAGATATATACCTTTGAGAGGACGAAAGATGTGAAGTCGGCATCGTTCAATATGAGTGATATTGCTTGTGAGCATATACCAAGCAAGCTTTTCAAAGGTAAACTGCTGGTGTACAATCCGTATAAGCTGCTTTGCAAGGAAAATGAAGTGCTGGTACTGATGCTTCATTTTGCCCATATCAGCACATGGCTGCTGCTGCTTACAAAAAAGTGGCACCACAAGAAAATCATTCTATGGGGTCAGGGTATCTCTGTTCGACGATACCTTAAAGAGGAGAAAAAGCCAGACTGGAAACTGAAGTGGATGATAGCTCTTGCTGATGGTCTGTGGTTTTATATGGACAAGGAGAAAGAACAATGGCAGAAGCTTTTTCCGAAGAAACCTATGGTTGCCTTGCATAATACTCTTACTGGAGTAGATGAGATGGTGAAGTATAAATCAGAGTTAAGTAAAGAGGAATTGAAGAAGAAGTATGGCATTCACGAAGACATCGTCTTTATCATCTGCGCTCGATTTACGGCCAACCGTCGTATTGATTTATTGTTGGAGTCATTAAAACATTTAGATGCAAAGAAATATGGCTTTGTTATCATCGGTGCAGGTGAATCGAAACCTGATTTCTCAAAATATGATAATGTGTATGACTTTGGAGCAGTTTACGATACTGTCGTGAAACGTGAATTGTTTGCATTGGCTGATATTTATTTCCAACCAGGTTGGGTGGGATTGTCTATCGTTGAAGCAATGGCGTATGGTAAACCGATTTTTACTTTTGAACGTAGCGTAGAGACTTTGCAATGCGTAGAATACTCGTATATAAAAAATGGAGAAAACGGATTGATATTCAAGGATATTGATGATTGTCTTCATAAAATCAATTCGCTTTCTGCTTGCGACATCAAACGAATGGGGGATAAATCAAGAGATGATGTGGCGAAGCATCTGACTATCGAACAGATGGTTGATAATGCTATGGTTGTCGTAGATAAAGTATGTAAGACTAAATAATAAATATTGATATGAAAGATTTCAAAGATATAAAAATAGCAGTAGCTGGAACAGGCTACGTTGGTCTGAGTATAGCAACCCTGTTATCTCAGCACCATTATGTAACAGCAGTAGATGTAATCCCTGAGAAGGTGGAGAAACTCAATAATAAGATTTCTCCCATCCAGGATGATTATATTGAGAAGTATTTGGCAGAGAAGCCATTGAACTTGACTGCAACTCTCGATGGCAAGTCCGCTTATGCAGATGCAGACTTTGTGGTGATTGCTGCACCAACCAATTATGACCCAGTAAAGAACTACTTCGATACAACCCATGTGGAAGAGGTTATCGACTTGGTATTATCGGTAAACCCAGATGCTGTGATGGTTATCAAGAGTACTATCCCTGTAGGTTATACCCGCAGTCTTTACCTGAAGTATGCCAAGAAAGGAGTCAAGAAGTTAAATCTCCTTTTCTCACCGGAGTTCCTTCGTGAAAGTAAGGCGCTCTATGATAATCTTTACCCAAGCCGTATTATCGTAGGTTATCCAAAGATAATCGATCGTCCTGAGTTCGCAGAAGAGAACGAGGCCATCAATGCTGTAACAGATGTAGAGATGTTGAAAGAAGCAGCCAAGACATTTGCTGCACTCTTGCAGGAAGGTGCCATCAAGGAGAATATTGATACACTCTTTATGGGCATGAAGGAAGCTGAAGCTGTGAAGCTCTTTGCCAATACCTATCTGGCTTTGCGTGTAAGCTACTTCAACGAACTTGATACATACGCTGAGGTCAAAGGTCTTGATACCAAGGCTATCATAGAAGGTGTAGGTCTTGATCCACGAATTGGTACTCATTACAATAACCCAAGCTTCGGCTATGGTGGCTATTGCTTGCCAAAGGATACCAAGCAGCTCCTGGCAAACTATGCCGATGTTCCTGAGAACCTTATAGAGGCTATTGTAGAGAGCAATCGTACTCGCAAGGACTATATTGCAGATGCTGTTCTTCAGAAGGCTGGTTACTATAGTTATGTTGATGATAACAGCTATGATGCAAGCAAGGAGCACAACTGTGTGATTGGTGTCTATCGCTTGACTATGAAATCAAACAGTGATAACTTCCGCCAGTCTGCCATTCAGGGTATTATGAAGCGTATTAAGGCAAAGGGCGCAGAGGTCATCATCTATGAGCCAACATTGGAGGAGGGTAGTACTTTCTTTGGTAGTAGAGTAGAGAACAATCTTGATGTGTTCAAGGCACAGAGTCATGCAATCATCGCAAACCGCTATGATGCTTGTTTGGATGATGTAAAGGATAAGGTATATACGCGAGATATTTTTAGAAGAGACTGATGAAAATCATTCATTATATTCCGAGTATCGACCGAACATGGGGTGGTACTTCTACTTATATGCAGGTGCTGGCAAAGCCATTGGGTGAACTGGCAGATGTGCATATCCTGACTCATGCTTCGGAGAATCCATTGCCAATGGAGAACTGTAAGGTGCATGATATTCCTCGTTTTCGTCCATTCTCAGGTGCTTGGAAGAAAGCGGTTGTTGGGCTGCTGAATAGCATAAAACCTGATGTCGTGCATATCAACTGTTGCTGGACTCCTGACTGTGCTATGATTCAACGTTTGGCGCAGAAACAGGGATATAAGGTGGTGCTGACACCGCATGGTATGCTGGAGCCTTGGATTATTCAAAGACATTACTGGACTCGGAAGGTTCCTGCATTATGGCTCTATCAAAGAGCTGCGGTGCAAAGGGCTGATTGTGTTCAGGCTACGGCAGAAAGCGAACGCGATAACCTCTTGAAGTTGGGTTATAACTCCAATATCAAGGTGGTTAAACTCGGTATTGATGCTGACGGCATTGAAATGAAGAAGTCTTGGAAGAAGACTCGCCAGATATTGTTCCTCTCTCGTGTGCATGTTAAGAAGGGTATCAATTTCCTCATTGAGGCTGCTGCTGAACTTCGCTCTGAACTGCAGGGGTATAAGATCATTGTGGCTGGTGAGGGTGATGCTACCTATGTTGCGGAAATGAAACAGATGATTTCTGATTGTGGTCTGCAGGACATCGTGCAGCTCATTGGTGGTGTGTATGGTGATGAGAAATGGCGTCTGTTCCAAACTTCTGATTTCTTTGTATTGCCTACTCATTCTGAGAATTTCGGTCTTGCCATTGCTGAGAGCCTTGCTTCTGGTACTCCTGTTATCACCACTGTGGGTACTCCATGGAATGATCTCAATTCATCAAATGCTGGTGCTTGGATAGAAATAGGTGCTCAACCATTAGTAGAAACATTGAGAAGATTTCTATCATTTTCTGATGAGGAATTGGAAACGATGGGCAAAAATGGGCGCAAGCTCATCGAAAACAAGTACTCGGCTAAGGTTATGGCTGAGGAAATGATGGGGGTGTATATATCTCTGTAAGCATATTATATTGTCCTAAAAAAAATAGGGATGGCTGTTTTGTTTGATCTTTTTAGTTATCGAGTGAAGAATTCTTCTGATGGTCTATATTTTGATCGTTGGCATGGGAATACGTTTCCTGAAATATCTATGCCCGAAAAACTATATTTTTTGAGTAGAATTATTTCGGCGCTTTTAACGCATAATAAATTATTCATTAGGACAGATTCTGTAGAAGAACTAATTGAATGTATAGGATTTGATGCATTTAGGATGCTTTATGAAAGAGGAGAACTTGTTGTTTTAGATAACTGGTGGGTTCCTACTTTTATGATTAATGGAAATTCATGTACCTATCTTAATATGCATTCAACACAATATCAAGATAGGGTTTGTTCTCGTCTTTTACAACGCAAAGGCTTAGAAGAGTCTCGTTTTATGAATTCTGTTTTTAAAGACGTATGTAATGATTCTGATTCTGTTACGTATGATTATTGGGATAATACGTCGGAAAATAATATGTATGAAGATTTTTCTTTTAATGCCAGAATACGTGCTCTTTTGCAGATTCAATCAGACTCTATCATTTCCATTTCAAAAGAACAAGACACCTGGTCTGCTGTTAGACTCTGTTTGTTTGAGCGAAGTTTGGAATGGGCAAAACAACTAAAGACGGATGAAATTATATTTGAAGATGAAGCAAAACGATATTTATTATATAAAAGCGATATTATCGACAATGATAACATAAATCATTTCTTTGAGCAGGTTAGATATTCTAGGGGAATACCAAACTTATCTCTTTTATATTATAATAATGTGATTTCTATGAAAGACATTATTAGAGTGAGAGATAATGTTGCTTTTGGTAAATTTACTTCATGGTTAGAAAGTCACAATTATAGTGTTCGTGATTTACAATTAGCTCTTTTAGATAATCATTCCAACAATAGAAAAATTGAAAAATGGTTCAGATGGTCTATAGTAAGTTTAGTCCCATCATTATTACTATCGGGTATGGCCTCAACACTTGCTGGTATTGGAATGAGCTTTATAGAGCAATTATTACCACAATTTTCTGGTCAAGAAATTCCAAGTTTATTTTTTGATGAGATTTTATCAAAACAGTTCAATGCTGCTAAAATGAGTAAAAAATTGCAGGCTAAGTTCGGATTTTAACGGCTACTAATATTTAGATCTTTGATAATCAATGGAAAATAATAATTGGAATGAATTTATTGGGAAGAATACTAAGAATTTAACAAAATATTCTGAATCATCTCAAACCTCAATCTTCTTGCGATATTTTTATCAGAAATAGAATAAAAGAAATAATGAAAGTATAATAACAGATAGAGGAAAATATATGGTTGATGTGAAATTAGTAGCTTTTGATGGCTCTGGCTTTGAGAAAGGTGCAGGATTTATAAAGACTACCTTATGGTATTTCGTGAATGCTCTGATAGTTAGGGCTTCATGGAATCCATTTATGGGTATCAAGATAACTATGCTTCGTTTGTTCGGTGCAAAGATTGGTAAAGGTCTGGTGATTAAAAACGAGGTGAGAATCAAGTCACCTTGGAATTTGGTAGTTGGTGATGATTGCTGGTTAGGAGAGGGCTGCTGGATAGACAATTTAGATAAGGTTGTTATTGGCAGCAATGTATGTATCTCGCAAGGTGCTTTACTCCTTACTGGTAATCATGACTATACCATATCATCTATGCCTTATCGTAATGCTCCTATCTCTATAGAGGATGGGGCATGGATAGGGGCAAAGACTACTGTGTGCCCTGGTGTCACAGTTCATCGCAATGCTATATTGACAGTAGGCAGTGTGGCTACGAAAGATATGCAGGAGAATGGTATATACCAAGGTAATCCTGCGGTGAAAATTAGAGAACGGAAACTGAGCGAATGATGAGAGAAAATGTTTTCTCTAATTATTGAAGTATGAAAAATGTAGAAAAAGAACTGTTTGATTTACTGAAGTTATCTCTTTGGTCTCGTTCTGATTCTTCCCTCCAGAAGTATACTGGGGAAGAAGGAACTGTAGCAGAGTGGTTGAGAGATTGTCAGTGGAAATCGTTACTTGAACTTTCAAAGGAGCAGTGTGTCTTTGGAATTTTAGCTGATGTCTTGGCGACATTTAAGGGAAATGTGGAAGTCTCAAGGGATGTTCTGTTGAACTGGATAGGTTTGGTTATGAAACTGGAACAGCGAAACATAAAGATGAACCGAATGGTTATTTCGCTTTTCGGAAAAATGAGAAGCTTAGGCTTGCATCCTGTGCTGATGAAAGGGCAGGCCTTTGCGCAAAACTATCCGAGCCCTCTGCACAGGGCATGTGGTGATATTGATCTCTATTTCAAGCAAGAGCATGATTGCGAAAAGGCTATCGACTGGGCTATCCGTGTGGGTGGTTATGCTCATCAGGGGAATGAAAGTGCTTGGGAGCATAAGCATTTTGCTGTTGACCTGAAGGGCTTTGAGGTGGAATTTCACTATCAGATGTGCAGGTTTGAAAACAAACGCTTACAGCGACGCTTGCAAAATATCATCAATCATGAGTTTGCAGCCAATGATCCTTATTATGTTCGAATAGAGGGAGAGGCGATAGAAACGGTTCCGCCTACTTTGTCTGTTCTGCATCAGCTGATGCATATTACCCGTCATCTCTTAGAGGCTGGGGTAGGTATCCGTCAGATTTGTGACTTGGCAGTCTATGTGGATAGGCATTGTGATGAAATCAATGCTGATGTTCTCAGGCAATATGTGGAGGAGCTTCAATTAGATGAGGTAGCTGGGGCTTTAGGTTATATTTTAGTGGAAATGTTAGGTCTGAAAAAGGAGAAATGGCCTTTGGGGATTGTGGCTGATCATGCTGGGTTTATCATCCGTGAAATTTTCGATGGTGGTAATTTTGGGCGCCAGCGTACTGCTTTTCAACGTAATGAGAATGTATTTATTCGGAAATGGCATTCCATGACTTATTTTATCAAGCGCTGCTTGCTTTTCAGACATCTGCTTCCTGCTGAATCGAGAAGCTATCTTCTCAATAAATTCTTATTTAATGTTCATGTAAAACGGGATTGAGATTTGATTTTGTTTTTCTTTATCCCATATCTTTTTTTAACTTGACAATTATGAAAGTAACGATTATAACATCATGTTACAACCGTGAACAGACGATTCGTGGTTGTATAGAAAGTGTTTTGTCTCAGGACTATCCTGATATTGAGTATATCGTGGTGGATGGTGCTTCTAAGGACAATTCGCTGAATATTATCAATGAGTATAAGGACAAAATCTCGAAAATCATCTCTGAGCCTGACCATGGTATGTATGAAGCTATCAACAAGGGTATTTGTGCTGCTACGGGTGATGTGATTGGTTTGGTACATTCGGATGACTTCCTGTTCTCTAACCAGACGGTCTCGCATATCGTTCAGAGGTTTGAGGACACGCACGCTGACTTCCTGTATGGTGATGGCTTGTTTGTGAATCCGGAGAATACTGATAAGGTGGTGCGCAACTGGATAGGGGGCAGCTACCGCCTGTGGAAGGTTCGTCATGGCTGGTTGCCGCTGCACCCCACTTGCTACATCAAGCGCAGTGCCATTGAGCGTAAGGGGCTGTATAACGAGAGCTATAAGATAGCCGCCGACTCGGACTTCCTCTTCCGCTATCTGCTTGGCGGCGAGTTGAGCGTCACTTATCTGCATGAATATATCGTGAGGATGCGCATGGGCGGACTGAGCACCGACTCGGCTCGAAGGAAGCAGATGTGGAAGGAGGATATCAGGATGTATCAGTCGCATGGCATGAATCCTACTTTTACAAAGATAGAGAAGATGCTGTGGAAGGTGCCACAGTTTATCGGTGCTAAATTCAAGTGATAGGCTCATTATTTGTGAATATACAGAACATCATAAACATCTTAAAATTAGAAAAGTAATGTGGTGGAAAATAATTTTAGGAGTAATAGGATTAGCTGTCGTTGGTTTTATTGGCATGGTCATCAAAATGGCTGTGACAGATGCAAAAGAAGAAACAAGGGATATTGAGAAGGCAAGTAAAAATATTTATGGACAGGATGAGAATGAAGGATTTGGAAAATGATTTGTCTGTATATGTAAGCGAATGGATGGATGCCCGATGGCAACATTGGAATTTTATCCATACATCCATTCATCGTGATAGGAGAACTGGTATCTATAGATTGAAGCAAGGTGAACGACTTCTAGATTATCTTAATTCAATTATGGGAAATATAGAAGACCATTTAGGTATGGAAAAAGGGCAACGTTTAATTCCTTCTAATTTCTCATCTGTCAGCCAATTTGCTAAGTTTCTTCAAAATTTTACACAATTTCTTCGTGACAACTATCATCTTGTTGAGACAAATTTCAAAGGAGAGCAAACGGATTTTATTGTTGTTGATATTGCCAATATGGTTAATGAGATTATAGAAATGTCGAATAGATGTTTAGATGTAATCTTAAATGATGACAATGTGCCGATTCCATATCAACAAGTCAAAAAATGCTTATATGAAAGCGACATCAAAGAGTTTGTTAATCTCATAAATAGCATTATAAAGAGTGTACCTTATCTCATACACAAGGAGAAATTCAACGAGGGCTATTTCCATTCATTCTTTCATGTCGCATTGACTTTGATAGGAATGCGTCCCTTATCTGAAGTTGTCACTTCTGATGGTAGGATAGATATGGTTTTAGACTGTCCAAAAACTGTTTTTATCATGGAATTCAAATATTCACCGAATGACAAGGATTTGTCAAAAGTCGCTTTGGAACAAATTAAAAGCAAGAAATATCACTTGCCATATATCATACAACAGAAGCCTATTGTTGGAATAGGATTTTCTTTTGGCGAAGGAACAAGAGAAATCACAAATTTTACGGATGAGGCATTATATCAGCCAGAACTGAATCTCGATAATAGGGTTTTATGAAGAAATATTGTTACGTTTGTGGAAAGGTGCTAAGTGAATGCCCTTCATCTGAAGAATGTAAGTGTCATGATGAGCATATTATTCCAAATGCAATAGGTGGTCATTTGACATCAAGGGATTTCTTGTGTGAATCATGTGGAGGTGGTTTATCAAAAGGAGATAAGGTATTTACAGACATATTCGCACCTTTTATTGTATTTCTAAACCAAGCAGGACTTCTTCGTTCATTAGATAGAGATAATGTGGACAAAAAGGTGTTGCCTGGAAGAATCTTTGAAAATAACGAACTTTCATCAACGCCAATTCATAAGATTAGGTATCAGAAAGGGAAAGCTGCTCCTTGCAAACCTTTTTACCGAATAGATGAAACTAATAAAAAGGTATTCATATTTGCAGAAAAGAAGACTGCAAAACATTTTCGTGCGCATGTTGAACAGCAAATGAAAAATGATGCCAAGAATATTGACCAATACCACTTTGAGGTGTTTGACGATTTGAGCAATTTAGGATTCCTTGGTATCAATTTTTCAAAAGGAAAACCAAATTTTAACCAAGACTTAAAAGATGGTTTGTTAAAGATTGCCACTGAAATTGCTCTATATGCAGGAGTAAAACGTGAAGATTTAGCATCTGTACTGGATATTGATGAAAGTACAGGGATTTCAACTTATAAGATCAACACTTATATATGGCCATACACACCCCAATCTTTGCCTGACATGCTGTATGAGAATGAAAGATACAAGATAGATGCAAATTATCCTGCACATATACTAAAAGTGTTTACTGAAACTAATACAGAAGGCGGTAAGAGTTTACTTTGCTACATAGAATTATTCAGCACATTCCAATATTATGTTCTCTTGAATGATGATTACAAAGGAAAAGAAGTTGATTTTACATACGCTCAGAAATTAAGCCCTAACTATGTTGAGTCAATAGAAGATTTGGAAGCAATGGACAATAGCGACTTGGACATAGCAATTAGAGACGCAAAATTATCAAGAGAAGAATTGAAGGGACTATCAAGAGAAGAGATTTGCGCTAAGATATATGATGTTCAACGTAGAAGGGGAAGTGAGTTTAATTTGAATGCAGCTGTTATAAAGGATTATGAGTGGATTTCCAGGCAAATACTTCTAACCCTTGCTACTATTGTAAAAGAAAAGTATTGTACACATTTGTTGGATTCGACCTTACGTTCGTTTGTGAAAATACAAAAATCACATAAATACACTTGTCAAGAAGTAATGGATGCGTTTGCAAAACAACCAAAGGAAGCATATTTCAGAAAGATGGCAATTGCAAAAGAAGAAGGACAACTTGTAGCACGCTCTTATCCAGAGTTGTGTTTACAACTTTATAATAAACACCCAGAATATGTACAAGAATATACAACCGTAAAATTTTCTCAATTATCAAATTATTGCTATAAGAAAGCTGGTGTAAAAACCGAATGATTTGATAATGATATAAAATAGTAGACGAATTATGGTTCAAAACAACACCCAACACAAATCATTCCTCTGGCACATCGACTTCGAGCCATTCACCTAGCACACCTTCTACGGAGAGTAATGTCTGCCAGTCTGTATCTCGCTTTGGTAGAATGGAACCGCTAAAGTGCATTACATACTGGTAAACAATCAGGAAATATAACAAAGGTGTTGAGGATAAAAATACTATCATTAAGAGATTTCTCTAAAAGGAAAGAATGCAATAGTATAAAGCGAAACACAGCATAGCTACACACGCTGCTGAGCCATTATGTCAAAGAAGGATAGTTTGAACGGTACCACACTTCCGCTACGAAAAATCCGACAGCGTGAATCAGCGGTACCAAATCGCCGATATTATCATATATTGGTATCAAGTTATCACTTTCTTATAATAGGGGGCACTTATGCAGACACTTTCAAAAGAAATTGAAAAAAGGATAGAGGATATTGTTTCTGTCCGTTTTTATAATCAAATAACACCATACGATGTTATTAGATGGCTATTTAATTTTGATGATGAAGATGTTGAATTGGCAGTTCAATTGTTGGAGCATGTGGTCTTCTTGCGTGATGACGATGTAAAAGGACGGCTTTATGAGCAGGTAAAGAAGTTACCTAAAGATAGGACAAAACATATAGTTCCTATAGGTAAGCCAGGGAAAAGTGGTGCTGCCATTTCTTACTGGATTCATGGATTGATGAGACGTAATGAATTGCGGAAAATGACATTCCATTCAAGCATTGAGGATTTTATTTCTTATAGAAACTCTGTGAAATGGGAGACTCTAAAAGATGTTGTTGTTTATGTGGATGATTTTATAGGTAGTGGTGGGTCAGTAGTAACAGCATTATCTATTGAAGAAAATATAGTGCGCCCAGAGGTGTTGAGTGATGCAAGCTCTGAAAGACTTTATGTTGTTACTGCAATAGTGATGGATAATGGCTATTCTAAGATTACTCAAGATATATCTGGGGCTGTTATCTTAGGAGACTTGCATTGTAAAGGATTTGATCCTCATAAAAAGGTATTTGGGAGTTATTTCAAGACTAAAGTGGTTCGAGAAATGTGCTATAAGTATGGAAAACAATTATTTAAAGATTTCCCTCTAGGTTTTGAAAATACTCAAAGTCTGGTGTTGATGCAGCATTCGTCGCCAAACAATACAGTTCCAGTATTATGGTCTGATAACCAATTTCAAGGTAGAAATTGGATTCCTTTGGTGCCTCGAAATAATCTCATGAAAATAGAACGGGCTTATACTGACAGAACTTCAGTTTACAGATGGTTGTCGTGTCTGAATAAAATCTTTGTTGGTGGAAGTGAATATGTAGATTTCAATTTGTTGTTTACAACGAGTAATTTCAATCTTGTCTTTATCTTGATATGTTTGATAAGGCGAAAAAGCGAAGCTTTCATTTACAATATCATGGGTATTTCATTAGTGGAAATGGATCGTCTATGGCAAGAAGGGATTGATAAGAAAATTTGGGATAGTAAGCACAATCCTACTTCATTGGCATTGAATGAATATAAAGATGCAATAAAAAGATATAAGATATTGAGAGATGAAGGAAAGCAAGAATTTCGGATTTGGGATGAAAAAGATAATATTTACATACCAGAGACTTTCAGGGGCGTGAAGTAAAATTATTAGCTGAATATGGGATTTGCATATTCGTATGTCTTTTGGACATACTTGATTTTAAACATCATTATACTAAGTATATCGAACATCAATGTTCGATATGCTCACTTGCGTGAGCAACTAACGTAATAATTTTATGGAACAAACTTGGGAGTCTCTTTTTACAGAACAAGCCAAGATAGAAGGGCATTCACAGCAATATATATCAGAATGTTTGGCCTATGCAGGTATCTTGCAAAGCCATAATGTTCCTGTTATCTTTGATAAGTGGCACTTTTTCTCATTCTTTCCTGATATCAAAAATGGGAGAATGGAAATGTTTTTATTGAATATAGGTTGTTACAAGAACTATAGTATAAGGAAGAAAACTGGTGGCATTAGAATGATAAGTGCTCCTTATTCAGACTTAAAGAGAGTGCAGAGGTGGGTTTACGAGAATATACTTCTTAAAGACTTGTCTTCCGTTTCTCCTTGTGCAGAAGGTTTTATTCCTAAGAATAAAGATGACATTAGAAATATTGTCACCAATGCTAGGAGGCATGCAAGAAGTAAATGGTTGATTAATGTTGATATACAGAATTTCTTTGATTCGATAAAATATGATTCGGTATGGGAATATTTCTCTAAATATGGCTATGAGGAAGAGGTGGTAGATGTTCTTGCAAAAATCTGTACATACCAATATAGACTTCCTCAAGGTGCACCGACGAGTCCGATGCTTTCCAATTTGATTGTTCGGTCAATGGATGATGCTTTCGTAGAACTTGCCTGTAAGTGTAATTGTATTTATAGTAGATATGCTGATGATATAACCCTTTCTGGAAATTCTGGCAGCATCATGCCAAGTATGCATGATATCTATCAAATATTTTATGCTCATCATTTTCGTCCAAACAAGAAGAAAACGAAAATAAGTTTCTCCTGTGATAGGCAAATGGTTACCGGATTGACTATTACT
>ERZ1034730.192-NODE-192-length-26934-cov-5.551397_pt1 | contig 26934 bp, 33 predicted proteins | sample MGYA00520650_ERZ1034730 | MGnify/ENA primary metagenome ERZ1034730 (study PRJEB33766, sample SAMN09781702) | gut metagenome | biome: gut microbiome | host: Homo sapiens | place: Madagascar | study: EMG produced TPA metagenomics assembly of the PRJNA485056 data set... | reverse complement strand
GGCCTGCGGCGTCGGAGATGCTATAAGAGGCAGGCACCAGCTCGCCGCCCTCGAAGGTGAGCGCTGCATCCGGGCTGATGCCCTGCCAGCGGTCGAGGATGTACAGTCCCCGGAAGCTGCCCGGGAGAACGGCGTCCATGTCGAGGGGCTGAGATAAGTCTTCCTGCCCGTCGATGAGGATGAGTCCCGCTGCGCCGCCGTAGAGCCTGCCCCACTTGAGGCCGGTGCTGATGCGGTCGCGCAGTTTGGTGGTGCGCTCGACGCTCTGGATAGCCTTGCACTGCTCAGGAGAAGCGCTCTTGAGGCTGTACCACTCACGGAGCATATCATCCACCATCAGGCCGACTACATTCTGAACCACCCAGTTGCTGCGGTACAGGCTGTTCAGCAAAGCGTAGTTGCTGGTCATCCGGGTGAGCGGGTAGTCGGTGGCCTCGAGCGGGCTCTGGGAGCCATAGCCCAGCCGGAACAGCGGGTTGGAGAAAGCGTCCATGACCGGGATATTCTGTTGTGCGCCCCCGGCGGGGCTGTTCTTGCGGCGTCTGGACACTTATTCAAACCTCCAATCAGGCAGGGAATTGATGTAGTAGCGGACGGCGTCCGGGCCGTGGTCGTTTTCCTTGACGGGCTTTTCGACGCCCAGCAGCGCGGCCTTGTCATCCCAGCGGTAAAGCCCCAGCTCGTCGATGAGGCCGGTGCAGGATGCATTGACCAACAGCCGACGCCGGGAGAAAAGGGTGCTGCACCGGCGGATCCCGTTCAGGACATCGTTGTTAGCGTCCAGAACATAAACGCCGCGCTGGCGCAGGGCGGCAATGAAGGACGCCGCCGAAGGGTCTACATAGGTCGCGCAGGGGGTGCTGCCCATAAAGGCCATGAAGTCGTCGGCATATTCCTCGTCGGTCTTCTGACGGCGCTCCTTGCGCCCGTCCCAGCGGTATTCGCGGTCGATGCGGATAGTCTCGCCGTCGTCATAAATATCTTCAAATATACAGGGATTCAGGGTGCCATAGTCTACCGTAATCGTCCGGGTGGAGATGGACTTCATCCCCACAGGCCGCTCGGCGTCGGTGTAGACGTTGGCCCGGAGGTCGAACATATCGTAAATCAGCCCCTCAGCGGCCTTGCGCTGGCCCAGAATGTCCCGGGCATACCAGATGCTTTTGCGGTCGTAGGTGGCCAGCACGGCGCGGAGCTGGGCGTCTGAAAGGCTCATGTTGTCGGCGATGGTGAAGTGGCCGTAATTGAGGCCATAGGCCGGGTCGGCTTTTTGTTTTTCCTCGTGAAAGTTGAGTACCGACCGGTAATACCAGTGGCCCTCGGCCTTGGGGTTCAAATCGTGGAATATCTTGCGGTCGGGGCTGGAAAGGGTGCGGTCGAATACCTCCTGGATAAAAACCTCGCTGCACTCGTTCACCTCGGTGATGTAGGCGGTGCCGTAGGTGTTGCCCTTGATGAGCTTTTCATCTCCGGCCTTGCCGCCGCCGGAGACAAGCACGACTTTCTCGCCGGTGAGCGTTTGGATATAAAGGCAATCGCGGTTCTGGTAGACGCCCTCGCGGCAGCGGCCCTCGAAGTAGTTCTTCATGCCGAAGCCGTCGCAGTCCAGAATATTGAGCCGCGCGGTGGCCGTGGACACGCCCGCGATGAGGTGGATGCGGCTGGGGTGCTTTTCGAGGATGGTGCAGTAGGCCATGGTGATAAGCACATTTTTGCCACCGCGCTTGCCGCCCTCGGCCACGTTGAGCCAGTGGTCGAAGCAGTTCCAGAAAAAGCGGGTCTGGTTTTGAGAAAAAGGGGCGGGGATGTTCATGTCTCGAAGTCCTTGATGTTGCGGTCGGGCAGAGGATGCTGCAGCAGGTCGGCCAGAGACTGCATCTCGTTTTGCTGGGCGGTGGAGTCTTTCTCTTTTTCAGCAGCGCCCCAGCCGAAATTGTTCTTCAGGCTGAACTGTGCGCCGCTGGTGCCGTCCCGGTCGAACAGCCGTTCTTCGGCGTACTGCTCGCAGCGGGCCTTCGCGCGCGTTATCGTGTCAAGAAACTCCCGCTTGGCCTGATAGTCCAGCAGGGATTGCCGGGAGGCAAAACCCAGCGCCAGAGCCAGCCCTGTAATGGTAGGTGGATGGCATCCGACGCGCAGCTCATTGCCGTGCTTATCGAACATCTGCACACCGTCCGGGCCTGTCAAGGGCTCGCCTTCGCAGGCGGTAAAGTAGGCGTCTATCTTTTCCTGCATCTGCGCAGCCGTTTTGTACTTCGGGGGCTTGCCGCCCGGATGCTTTTTGTATGCCACGTCACCACCTCTCTTGCAAAAAAGTTGGAGCAGCCGGAAGGGTGCGGCCCTCCGTCCGTCTGGTCACGCCAGCGCTCTCGCGGCTGAGCTACGGCTGCATAAAAAATCCCCGCACATTTCTGTGCAGGGAAGAAAATCCTTGAAGCAGCCTCAGAAAGCTCAAGAAGGAGAAAAGTGCCTGTCAAGCAGCAAAAAGTCCAAAGGAGCAATTCATCATGATGGAGGAAAAGTTTCGGAGGCTGCGTATATCGGGTGGCCTTTCCGGCTCTGCCGATGGTACTATTTTAGCATAACGTGGAGTGACATAAAATGACTTCTAGGTGACATTGACTGACATTATAAATTTAACTCATCAATGGCTCGGCGATGGCGACGGTAGATTTGACGGAGGCAGAGCTTTATTTCAGCTGCAATGCTTTCCCATGTCTTGAAGTGAAGATACCTCAGCTTCAAAATCTCGTAATCGTCGGGGTCTTCCAAGCTGAGAAGCACTGCCGTGATTTCGGCATGGAGATCGTCGCAAAACAAGATTTGTGCGTCCAAAGCCTGCTTTGCTTTTTCTACTCGTTCCACAGCACGAGGAAGCGCCTGTCCATCGCCGCTACCTCCCGGCACCGAGGAAAGCGCCTGTGTCATATGGCCATAGTCACACTCTGCTTCCTGAAGCTCATGCGTCAGGTGCAGCTCTTTCTTTTTGGCGCGTTCGTACCGCCGAAGCCAATCCTTTTTCTCTTCATAGGTCATGCCAGCTCCTCCATCTTGTGAAAATCGATTTTGTCAAGGCTGCCATGCTGCACGATGGAATTTGCGGTATGTACCACTCTGGTCATTTTCAAAAGCATTTTAGAACGGTATTCTGCCTCTTTTGAGACCTTGGACAAGATATTGTTGAGCGCAATGAGTTCCAGACCGCTCAGCTCTATCACTGCAGAGCCATCATCCTTCTTTGCATCATCGCGCTGATTCAATGATTGGATTCGCATTTGTTTACTCCTTCTGCATGAAACATATCGGTCTGAGCCGTGTATGCCTTGTAGCGTTCTTTCTGCAGGAGGAAATACTCCTGCGAAATTTCAAACCCGGTGAAGTACAAGCCGGCATCATAGGCGGCAATCCGACTGCTGCCGCTTCCAACATGAGTGTCAAGAATCATCTGTCCCGGCTTGGCATATTTCTGAAAAATCCAGCTATACAATGCTACCGGTTTCTGAGTCGGGTGGATGCGCTTTTCGTTCAGGATTTTGTTCCCCTGCTGGATATGTCCCTCGTGAATGCTTTTGCCTTGCATCATGCCGTTCCACATATACCGGAACAGGCGGACAGAATCAAACAGGTCGGTTGCAGCAATTTCGCAGTCAGAAAACGAAGTCCCGCCGTTGCACTTGTCCCAAACGATTCTGCCGGGTGCAAAGTGATAGTCGAAGTAGTTGCAGCCCCATATGATGTAGTGCTTGCTCACACGAAGCAGCTCGTCGAAGTAATCTTTTCCGGGAACATCCCACTTCGGAGTGATAGGATAGTCACGGTGTACGCCAGTTTTACTGACACGTGAGCCATAATACCCTCGGCGTTCCGGCCCGCTGAAATATGGCGGATCTACCACAGCAAGGTCAAAAAGCTTATCAGGAAAAGCTTTCATTCCCTCCATGCAGTCCAGATTGAAGCAGATGCTTGGTTCTGATTTATACGCTTCCATCATCACACTCAGATGCTCCTTTCTTTTTCAGCGGTCGTCTCCGCTCCGCGTTCTTGAGAAAATCGTTCCCGCTGGGCTCTGCACGGTCAACCCGGATCTTCCGTCCGCTGCCGGTTGGATGCAGTTTGCGGTACTCTTCCACGGACTTGCACCCTTGTGCCTCGGCCTCCGCCAGCGCCTTGCGGACATACACCCAGCTGTAGGCACCGAGGTCGGCGCACCTGCCGATGACGGCCAGCACCAACTCTTCTCCCAGTCGGTCAGCGTATCCGGTCAGTTGGGTTTTCCCTTGGGCGCTGAGCTTGCAGATGCGCTGCTCGAACTCCATGACCACGGGAGAGGTCGTCTTCGTCGGAGTCGGCTCGGGCGTCGCACGCGCAGACGACGACTGTCTTGTTTTCTTTGTTATCTTTGTTAAGTCTTGGTTGGGAGCTGGTTGATTGCTGGTTGATTGCTTGGTTGAATCAATAATTTCAGCGTAATTATTTATCGTGATAACGCTGTATCTTGGCCCTGCTTTGCTGGTTATGCAGTTGGTTGACTGCAAATGCATAAGTGCTGTCCGAACGGATTGTTCAGACATTCTGAGCTGTTTTGCCAGTTTTGCACGGCTCGTGACCAGCTCTCCGGGATGGATGGTGATGCCCTGCCACTGCTTTTCCTGCCAGTTGGCCGTAAGCAGCAAGTGGATGAACAGCCGGGCAGTGTTGGGCTCCGAATACCATTCCCAGTCGGTCAGGCCGCGCGGGATGGCAACGAAGCCGCGAGAAGGGTCAATGCCCACGGCCTGGCCTCCTTTCGAATGGAATGCCCGTATCGCCAGATAGCACAGCGGCAGCGGTCAGAAGGGGAGGTCGTCACTGTCATCAATGATGGAAAAGCCATCAGGATTGTACGCTTCTGCGTCGGGGACAGCGACCGGCTGACCGTCGGGTGATTTGCGTTCGGCGCGATAGCTCTGGCTGGCAAAACTGGTCTGTTGGGCCTGCGGAGCGCTCTGTGCGGCCTTTGCTTCCTGAACATGATTTGCTGTCTGCTGGTCAAAATCCTTCACGACAGCCCGCTCTGCGGCCTTACTGCCGCAGAAGCTCACGTTACTGGCGACGACCTCAACTTTGGTGCGGTTGTTGCCGTTCTTGTCCTGGTACGAGGTCGTCTGCAAGCTGCCTTCGACTGCGATCATGCTGCCCTTCTGGAAATACTTACAGACGAACTCGGCGGTCTGCCTCCACGCGACGATGTCGATGAAATCGGCCTGACGCTGCTCGCCCTGACGGGCAAAGTTGCGGTCACAGGCAATGCGGAAACTGCACACATTGATGCCGCTCGGGGTGGTCTTCAATTCCGGTTCGTAGACCAGACGGCCCATCAGCGCAACAACATTAAGCATGGGCCGCACCCTCTTCCTCGGCGTCGCCGTCGCCCACCTCATAGTCGATGTTTGCGCCCATCAGAACTTCCGGACACTCAGCGCGGGCAAAGTAAGCGGCGGCGCGGTACTTGAGCATCATTTCGGTCATCTTGGGCCAGTAGCTGCCATTCTTGTTCCACCACCCGGCGTCTTTCGCCATCTTGACCGTGACTTTTGGGCCTTCGACCTTTTCGCCGGTGAGCTTGTCCACGCCGATCAGGCGGCAGCCCCAGTTGTCGGTGCCTTCTTCGCCCTCCATGCGGTAGCGGGTGCGGCCTGCAAACTGGCCGCTGTTGTCGATGAGGGCCTTGCAGCTCTTGCCGCTCCATGTGGGCATACCATGGACGACGTAAAGGTTCTGCATGACGAAAAGGTGCGAGACGCCCATGCGCAGGGCCATATCGCAGGCGATGGCACACGCGCCGGGATTGCCGGTGTAGGTCTGAGGCAGAAAACCTTCGGGCAGCTGCGCCATCGCGGCGGCTTTGGACTTTGCAAGCATCCAGTTGCGCTCGTCAATGGTCAGGTCCTGCACCTTCTCGGCGTAGCTCTGACGCTGCGGAGGCTGAGCGGGTGCAGTGGGCGCAACAGGTGCAGGCACCTCGGCGTTCTGGGCGACAGCCGCATTCTGGTTGAGCATTTCAGCAGGAGACTGGTTCATTTTTTCAGGCATGGTGAATTTCCTCCTCGGTAAATTTAATATCAATGATATTTGCATAACGCTTGATGGCGTCAAGCTCGGATTTGGTGCAACGGAAGACGAGCTTCCGGTCCCGGGGTTCTTCCTGGCGAGTGAAACGGGCAAAGAAATCGTCATCGTACTCGTCCGGTGTGTAACCATCGCCGTAGCCAACGCTTGGTTTGACGAGGCTGATGGCGTAGGAATTCTGTGCCGGGCCTTTGTAGTTGTCCGGCATCCCACGAATGACAGCCTCCCGTAGCATGGTGCGGTACTCGGTCATGTAACAAAAATCTATGGATTCATACGGCTCAGGCATGATTTCTTCGCCAGCGGCGGCGTGGACGATGTCAATGAGGCACATGAGCTCACCGACCCGGCGATAAATCGAGTCGATGGTGCGGCGGGTCTCCTGACTGCCCAGCTGATGGCTTCGGGCGAAGCCGGTGAACAGAGCTACAGCATAGTTGACGTCGCTGGTCAGCTTATTGCCGGTGCTGATGAGCCGGAACAGCACATTGTCGTTCCCGACGTACTGGAAAATGCCCTCGGCCTTGTTGGACAGGTCTTTGATTCGCGCTCTGCGGGCAAGCTGATTACTCATCTTCTCCTCCTCCGTCATATTCCGGCGGCTGACGGCAGAGCCGTGCAGCTTCCTCACGGATGCTGTTCAATGTTTCACATAAGCTGGCAAAGGTCGTTTCCAAGTCCTCGCCGACCAGGCGGGAGTAACTGCCCTTGCCGGTGTCCCATGCGCGGCGGCAGGAGAAGGCGATGCTATTGGCGTTTTCGAAATCTGCCTGTGCAGCGTCGCTGATTTTGGAGTGGAGGGCCGCTACCTGCTTTTTCAGGTCTGCGTTGTCCTTGGCAAGCTCTGCGTTCCGGGCATCTGCAAGGCCCCATGCCTTTTCTGCAGCGCGGCGGTCAACTTCTTCTTCATCGACGATGCCTACGATGGGCTGGTGCTTCAGGGCCCCTTCGGCATCGTGGACGCGCTCTTTCAGCTGGGCGTTCTGCTCTTTCAGGCCGCTGATGTCGGCAAGAGCGGATTCATAGCGGCTTTCTGCTTCCTCCCGCTTTTCCGCGTCCTTAGAGGTCTGGGCTTCGGCGCTTTTCACCAGCTCCTTGAAATAGGCATTTTCCTTGCGAGCGTTCTGAGCGGACTTCTCGGCGGTGTCGGCACGGTCTTTCTCGGCCTTGAGCTGGGCTAAAAGCTCCTGCACCCGCTGGCTGTCTCCGGCGGCTTCGACCACCTGCGCGACACACCCACTGCGGGCGATGAGGTTCAAATCTTTGCGGGTCAGCTCGGGCAGCTGTTTTAATTCCGCAACTGTTGCGGAATTAAAAGCGTCACCGTTTTTGACCATCGTGCGGGCGCTGCCTTCGCTGAGTCCCTTGCTCTCATACCACTTTGTCCATGTACCGCCGCCATACCGGCCCGCCTTGGCGGTCAAAGCGTGGATCCGGGCGAGGTAGATGCAGGAGATCAGATACTCGTCCTGAGCCGCACCATAGTGCAGATCAAACTGCTGGTCGGCGTCTGCGGCCTGCTGGGATAAATCACCCAGAGCCGAGAAGTCAAAGGTAGGGGCGGCGGGGATATTGCCGAACGGTTCGGCAACATCCTCAGAGTGAGCGGGAGTCAAATGCTTTTCGCCTTCGGTCTGGTAGCTGTTGCACTCCTGTACGGGGTGGCCGCAGCTGTGGCAGTTTCCGAAGCATTCTTCTTTGCACCCGCCACAGGTGCAGGTAGAGCAGATACAGGCAGCAGGAGCATCCGAGGAAGATTCCTCCTCTACCGGGTCTACCGGTGCATTCTTGCAGGGCTTGGCGATTCTGAGCGCTTCGCCCATGTCAAGGGAAATTTCGTACTCATCCAGCAGGGCGAACTCCGCGCCATCGGAGAAGAAGGACTCCGGCGTCAGCGTCTTGAGCGCAGCCCTGGCACGCTCGAACTTCTGGGCCATCAGATGACTTTCATGCCAGCTGCGCTGGGCGTCATCCCAGCGCCAGAACCGCCCTGCATGATAGGCGTATATCATGTCGTTGGCGAGTTTTCTACAAATAATATCCACTTGCTAAAACCTCCAAAGTGTGCTATTCTTCGGGGTGATGGGGGTTCAAACCATCATCCCTTTGCAGGCTCGCCGGTGTTCCAGCACCAGCGGGCTTTTTGTATGTCGGAACATCTTCCGCGTCCTGCAAGGCTTTCAGTAGCTCGTTCGCTACTACGCTGTAAGCGGAGAAGTAGGCTGCAAAGCGAACACAGCTTGCAAAATCATCTGAATCAGCAAATTTTTGCTTGTTCAAATCAGCCATTTCTTTGCACATATCGACCTGTTGCCGTATCAGCTGTTCAAGCTTCATGCGTCCCTCCGGTTCTGCCGGTACTCCGGCTTTTCGGTGCGGGCGTGGCGGCGGTCGATGTACTTGCGGCGCTGAGCCTCGCGCTCTGCGGCATGGTCGCCCAGCTGGACGAAGAACAGCGCCAGCAACAGCAGCACCATCGCGGTGATGAAGTCGGTGTCGGAGATGACACCGAGGGCTTCGATGCTGCCTGCAAAGCCAAGTGCGTACAGCATCCCGACGGCACCGCTGGCCACCGCCAGCCAGTACCAGACGCCAGATTTGATTCTCATGCGGATGCCTCCTTTGCAACTTCAGGGAAGAAATAGTAGCCGATCTGCTCCTGCGGGATGCCGACGATTTTGCAGATAGCGGCGACCTCGTCGCTGGGCCAAGGGGCTGCGCCACGGATGCGGCGGCTCAGGCACTGGGGGCTGGTGCCGAGAGCGGCGGCGACTTCGTAGTCATGGAAGCCGCGCTCCCGGAAGAGCGCCTGCAGCTTCCAGTAGGGATTGCGCCGGAAGGTGCCGGGAACGGGGGATGAATGATTGTAGGTCCTCATAGTGGTCACTCCCTTTTATGAGTCAAGAGATAATGTTCGATTTTTTCGCAGATGGAGCAAATTGCTGTATAAAATTTGACTTTCTGTTCGGCAACGAGTATTTTAATAACCAGAACAAGCTTGCTCATGCTTACTCCTTTTGCTCAATGGCATCCGAGAGGATGTCGTTCATCAGGGCGAGATAGGCCGGGTAGCCTTTTGCAACGATGGTCAGCTGGTCAACGGCGCTGTTCAGAAAATCCTGAGAGCTGCGCACGACGGTTTCCATCGTCCGGACGATGTCACAGTCTTCGCTGTATCCGGCTTTGGTTTGACTGCAAAGTGCTTTGACTCGTAAATACAGGGCTTTGCTTTTGTTGCGGGCCTCACGGCGCTTGTCCAGGAAAGCGGTCTGCTCGTCCAGACGCTTCCGGGCGGCGATGACCTGGTCAATGGCCCGCTGGATGTTCTCGTCCTGCACGGCGCGCTGATCCTTGTGCTGGGCGGTCAGCTGCTTCTCCATAGCGTTGAAGGCTTCGATGTACTTCAGCTTCCACTGTACGGCTTCCTTGCCGGTAAAGCCCATCGCCAGCAGGCTGAACCCGTCCCGGTTCATCAGGTACTCCGGGAACTTCTGACCGCGATACTCGAACGTGGTCTCGTGGAAAAATTTAGTAGCCGAATTTTCGGCCACTAAAATCTGCCGAATGGCTGCGAGAACGTGCTTGTGCTCCTTGCCGAAGCGCTTGGCAATCTCCCGGCTGGATGCCACAGGTTCGCCGTTCTGGGTGGATAAGATAATGTCGTTCAAGGTTTTGACCTCCTTGTGGCTGGCTCCCTTCTGCGGTAGAATAGAGGGACAGAAGGGAGGTGAAAAATATGCAGATGATTCCTGTTTCTTCGTCCGACCTCGCAGCAGTCGGATATGCAGGCACTACGCTTTGGATTTCATTTCATAGCGGCGGACTATACGAGTATTCTGGTGTGCCGCAAAGCGTCTATGAATCGCTGATGAACGCTCCGTCAAAGGGTAAGTATTTTCATGCGTACATTAAGCGCTCGTACCCGTATCGCAGAATTGGTTAATCAATGACCACGAGCACAATGGCGGGGCCGTTTACCTTGACTTCGGCATCTTGGTAGGGCTCTGCTATTGTTGCTTCTACGCCTTCCCGATTGGATAGTTCTGCAACGAGCTGTGCTGTCGGCACATTTTTCAGCGCCCAGCGTTCCGTTTCCGACGGCTCGCTGGGCTTTTTGTTGTTGTCCATGTGGTTCACCTCCTTGCACACACCCCTTTCTTGCGGTAAAATAAAGAAAATGTAGAAATGAGGTGTAAAAATGAAACAAAATACAGGGATGTCTGTTTCAGACTGGTCATCGTTGGTGGTGATGATCGTTGCGATTTGCGCCTTGGTGTCTCCGATACTGACAGCGGCTTGTAATAATTGGCACCAGCGAAAGATGAAGCAGTTGGAATACGAACATCAAGATAAAAAGTGGCGATTGAACAGAGAGCGCGAAATGTATGAAGGATATATCCGAGCAGCCGGAGCAGCAGTTCAAGCACCTACAAATGAAAATCTGAAAGAATATGGTTCATATTCTGCTATTGCATCCTACTATGCTCCGAAATTTGTGCAGATAAATATTCGTAAAATGGATGAATTGATAAGCCTTGACGGAAGGTTGAATGAAAAAGTTAATTTGCTCAATGAAGTCATTGAAAGCATGAAATCAATAAAATACCCACAAGCGTGATAATGGCGACCACGCCAGAGTATGCCGGATACCACCCGGAAAGCTCTGGCGTGAATTTTTTTACGAACAGGTTGCACGCAACAACTGCAAGCCAGAGAATCGGAATCAGCTTTAGTGAAAGCATGGGGATTTCTTCACCTCCTTTGAACTGTTGCGAAATCTCAACTTTTGGGGCAGAAAAAATAGTGCCCGATTTTGGTATTGGGAATGTTCAACAGAGTGCAGATTCGGGAAATCTCATCCTGACGGAAAGCGAACTCTCCAGCCAGTTTGCGGTTTAACTGTCCCTCACTGACGCCGATTTTTTCTGCGCATTCCTTCTGCGTAAGGCCACATTCGATAATGCGACCACGCAAACGGCTATAATCCATCTCTGGCATTTTGCCCACCTCCTTTCGGTTGTATTGGTTGTGAATTTCTCAACCACGACACAAGTATAGCCCATTGGTTGCGATTTGTCAACGGTAAATTTTGAGATTTCTGAACTTTTTTGCGGACAAAGTATTGATTTTTCGCAACTTATCCCATATAATTAGACTAGACTACGTTGAAAGGGCGTTAAGACATGAAAAATTCAACCTTTGCTCAACGACTTCGTGCGGGATTGAATGCCCGTCAAATGACACAGGCGGAGCTTTCCCAGCGTTCAAAGATTTCAAAATCGAGTATTTCGCATTATCTGAAAGGGGACTGGGAAGGGAAACAGGATGCAGTTTACTCACTGGCACAAGTGCTGGATGTTTCGGAAGCTTGGCTCATGGGCTATGATGTTCCAATGAATGCAGAGCAGTCCGCCCCGGCTGCATCCAGAGAACCCACCATCCCGCCGGGCTTCCAGCCTATGCCGGAGATGGTACAGGTGCCTCTAATCGGTAGCATTGCGTGTGGTACGCCTATTACAGCAGAGCAAAATATTAAGAGTTATATCGGTGTCCCGGCAGCGTGGCGGGCGGGCTTTGCCCTTTAGGGGCACCGCGACAGCCCGGCGCCCACCATCTGCGACGGCGATGTGGTCTGTATCCGGAAACAGCCGGAGGTGGAGCAGGGCCAGATCGCCGCAGTGCGTATAGGGGAAGAAGCGACCCTCAAACATTTTTATAGCCAGAATGGTGTCGTGCAGCTTATTGCGGATAATGCGGCAGTTTGCCCGCCGATGTTTTTTGCAGGGCAACAATTAGAAGAAATGGAGATAGAGGGTTTGGCCGTGGGTATCTGCCGTGGCCTGATTTGAACGTCAAGGTGCTTTGTAATGACATTACAAGAAAAAAGTTTTCTAGTGAACTATCTTAGCGACAGGCAGAAAGAATGGGGCTTTGATAGTGCGGTTGAAGAAAGGTATCCTCTGCTTTCTGAAAATATCGTGCAGGTGATAAATGAGGGATATATCATCGAGACAAATGAAGAATATCTGCTGACCGAAAAAGGAAAGCAGATGCAGAAAGAGTTTAGGGCAGCAGAGAAAAGCAAAAGGCTTGCTATGCAGGAAAAGGTTCTTGATCTTTCAATGCAGAAAGATTATTTGGGAGCATATAATGCACGAGCAGCTTATGAGCGTAGTTGTGTAATTCCACATGGCATACACTGTTCGCTTGGCAGTGACGGAGAAGAAATTGTTTGGCCTGAAGAACAAAGCCTTCCTGAATCGGTCAAAAATTATATTGCGTATATACAAAAAATCGACTTCTCTGATTGTAACAACTCTGAGTGTTTCAAAAATGATTTGAGAGCATTTCTTATTGGGCTTGATATTACAGGAGCCAGCATGAATTCTTTGCTTCTGCCCTCTGATTTTGAAGAGTGTCATGGAGAATATTTGGATTGTCCGGCATTAAATAAGCAACTTGAGGAGAAGAATCTTTTTCCGAACCCACCGAAGCTGAGGATTTACTATTGTACAAAGCTCATTGTAATGAATTGTATATCATGCCATCATATGGAATCGTGGGATGGACATTTTTTGCTGGGGGTGTATGACTGTACAGAACCGTTTAATTTTTCTATGGCAGAGTTTGAACATTTCTCAAGATTGAGTATTCCAGAGTTTCCAAAGACCTTTAGAACATATTACAAACATAAGACCCAAAATAGCGAAAAATATAAACAGTGGATGGGCTTTGTGGGAGAAAGAAAACTTTATATGCCGAAACAAAAATAGGAGGATGTACTATGAAATGCCCCAAATGCGGAAATGAGGCCGGAAATGCAAAGTTTTGTCCCGAGTGCGGTGCGCCGCTGAACGGGCCGATGGAAGTCCAACACGAAGAAGCATATAAGGGTGGAAAGCCTAAAAAGAAAAAAGGCTGTGGCTGTGCGACTGTGTTCATAGTATTCTTTGCGCTGATGCTCATCGGTGGAATTCTTACAGCAATTAGCCCAGATGGTGTTCAAAGCAACGCCTCAAAATCTTCTGTATCATCCACTGTATCTGCCAGTTCAGAACTCAATTCTCCTTCGGCAGAAAGCTCAGGGAAGACAGAAGAAGAGAAGCAGGCAGAAATCGATGCAGCGTTTGCAAAGCTAGCAAAACAAGAGGATGAAGTAGAAAACACTGCATTTTATACACCGTCCTGCTATCCGAAGTATTCAAATACCCGTAGTTTTGCACTGCCGTATATTGGCGAAAAAGATGGCCGATATGTGCTGATTTGGAAATTCAACTATACAGGAAGCGACTGGGTATTCTTTAATGATGTCGTGATCAATATCGACGGCGAAAAGGCTACTGAGATTCCTTTCAATTACTTTGACGTTCAACAAGAAGTTTTTACAGGCGGTGTGTTTGAGGCTGTGGATGTAAATCCTGCAAACAAGTATGCCGACCTCATGCAGCAAATCGCTTCCTCCGAAAAGACAATCATTCGCTTCGCTGGTAAAGATTATAAGTATGATATGACGGTATCGGATGCAGATAAGCAGGGCATTCAGGATATTTTGGATGCCTACAATTTGGTGAAGTAAACAAAAAACGCCCCGGTGTTCCAGCACCGAAATTAAAGCTTGTATCATCGGCTGGACGCATTGGATATGAAAGGAGAGACAATGGAGAACAACTTTCAATTTTTAATATACCGTTCGGCAGAAGAAGATGTTTCTGTTGATGCATTTATTAAAGATGATACGGTTTGGCTTACCCAGAAGGGCATGGCAAAATTGTTTGACTGCTCGATTGACAACATTTCGCTTCATCTGAAAAATATTTACGCGGAAGGTGAATTGAGCGAGGCGGCAACTATCGAGGAATCCTCGGTAGTTCAAACAGAAGGAAGCCGACAAGTACGCCGCCCAGCAAAGCTTTACAACCTCGATGCAATTATCTCCGTGGGCTATCGCGTCAACTCCCGCCGGGCCACACGCTTTCGTATCTGGGCGACCGGTATTCTCAAGGAGTACATGACCAAGGGCTTCGTGCTGGATGATGAGCGCCTGAAGCAGGGCAAGGATGCCTTCGGCAAAGATTACTTCCGTGAGCTGCTTGAGCGCGTCCGCTCCATCCGGGCCAGCGAGCGGCGTATTTGGCAGCAGGTGACGGACATTTTTGCGGAGTGCAGCATCGATTATGACCGAAACTCACTGGTGACAAAGGATTTTTATGCAATGGTGCAGAATAAATTTCACTATGCCATCGCCGGCCAGACAGCAGCGGAAATCGTCTATAACAAGGCTGACCACACCAAGGAACATATGGGCCTGACTACATGGAAAAACGCCCCCGAGGGTCGGGTGCTGAAATCGGACGTATCGGTGGCGAAGAATTACCTCTCCGAAAAGCAGATTCGCCAGCTGGAGCGCACGGTATCGGGCTATTTCGATTATATTGAAGATTTGATAGAACGGGAAAACACCTTCACGATGGAACAGTTTGCATCCAGTATCAACGAGTTTTTGTCATTCCGACGTTATGATATTCTGCCGGATAAAGGAAAAATTTCTGCTCGGAAGGCCAAAGAGAAGGCTGAAGCGGAGTATGAGCTGTTCAATCCGACGCAGAAAATTGTGTCTGATTTTGATAAATCAGTAAGACAGCTGCGCAAATAAAATGTCTGGAATGTTAATGGAATATAGGGAGGGAAAAATGGACGAAGAAAATCTTTACTTCATTGAAGAAATGGAGCGGCAGATACGACCGATTCAAGTGCCTGATTGTTGTTCGTTTTGGATGATTCGGACAAAATCAGGTGCATATTATAATGAGTATATTCGAAATGGATATATTGCTATTGGGTGGAATGCTATTCTTCGGAATAACATTGAACAAGACGGCGAAGAAAAAATGCGGCAGGCAGTAGAGTTGCATTATGCAGACAAACGCCCGGGAGCAGCCATAAATAAATGCTACAGTTTTGTAACAACAATGCGTGTTGGCGATATTGTTATGATTTTGGGAGACAAAAGGGTTGCTTTTGGCATTGTTGGAGAGTACTTTGAAAAACAAGATATTCAAGAAGGTATAAAAAAAGAATTAGAAGCAGATAGTCAGATTGCGGAAGGACTTCATAAACAAGTAGAAATTAAGTGTCCGTATATTAAACGGCGGCAAATTCAGATCATAAAAGAAGTTGAAGAAGGCAGGCTGACTCCTTTGTTGGTTCGTGCAATGTTAAACCATCAAAGCTTGTCGGAAATAAGTATGTATGCGGTTCCGGTTCTGAATACATGCTTTGATTTGTACGTCTATAAGGAAGAAACCCATGTGGTTTTTCGTGTAAACACAAGAAATCGAATCAAAGGGCGAGATTTTTCAACATTCAGTTATTATATTACAGAGATGTTTGCCACAATCAATGATGATAACGATGTTTCGATAACGATGAATTTGAATTCTCCGGGTGACTATGTTGTGGCATTTCAAAAAACCATGGAGTTTATTCAGCAAAACTGGTTTGCCTTCTTGTTTGTTTATCTTATTCTTTTCGGCGGAAACTATGAAAAAGATGGCGTTAAAACAGATATTCCATCCGTTCGAGGCCTGATTAAATGGTCCATTCAACATAAGCATGAAGCTGAGAGCAAAAGTTTGGAAACAGAAAAGCTAAAAGGAGAAATTGATGGAATTAAATTAGATAATGAAATGAAGAAAATACAAATCCAAAAAGCTAAAAAAGAAGCACTTCTAGATGCGATGCCAGAAAATAGAGAACTGGAAAAAATGCAAAAAGCAAGTCAGGCTCTTGACTTACAAAAGCCTGACCCGAAAATCATTATTTTTCCCTCCGCCAATCAGGAAGATCATAAGGATGGTAGTTCTTGAGTAAAGCCGCACTGATTCCAATCAAAAGCAACTCAATCGTGAATGGAACTGAATTCTGAAAAATGAAGAATCGAAGCAGTTTGTAAAATATTCCGAAATAAATATTGAACAGGACTATATAGGAAGCGAGTCGATATAGATTGTTTAACCATTTCCACATAGAGCGGCCTCCTTTTTATACTGATTTTACCATAAAGCACAAAACAGGGAAAGGTGATTCACACTTTTCGCACACAGAGGAATTAGATGAGCTTTCAAAATAATCTTCGAGAGTTGCGATTAGCGAAAGGGCTTACACAACAACAGTTGGGAGAAGTTTTTCACGTCAGCAGAACTACCATTTCGAATTATGAGACAGGAAAAATAGAACCCAGTATAAAATTGATTTTAGATATTTCGGAATATTTCGAAGTTTCGCTTGATCAGCTTCTTAAATAAAAACTCCTCCGTCGCTACCAACGCCGGAGGAGTAAGGATAAGCGGCTCACCCTTACGGGGTCATCGCACACTCGACATTGCGATTATACCTCTTTTGGGCGGGCTTGTCAAAGTGTACCCATATGGAGGTGTATTATGGGACGACGTACGAATACCTCTGTCTGGCTTCCGAATCAGAACCGCTGGCAGATTAAAGTACAGAAGGACGGTGTGCGCAAGACCTTCACCAGCGCAAAGCCAGGCCGCACCGGCCAGCGGGAGGCAAACCGCAAGGCTGACCTGTGGCTGGATGAGGGGATCTCGAGCACCCGCCTGCTGGTAGAGACGGCCTATGTGAACTGGATCGCCGAAGTGAAAATGACCACCAGCCAGTCGAACTGGAAGCCTATCGAGAGCCGCTGGCGGACATGGGTACAGCCCGACCTCGGCAAAAAGCAGGTAGCGAACCTGAACGAGCAGATGCTGCAGGCGGTGGTGAACAAAGCCTTCGCTGCTGGACTGAGTAAAAAGACGCTGATGAGCCTGTGCGCTGACCTGCGGGCATTCTGCAAATGGCTGCGGCTGGGCAAGCTCTCGACTTTTCACCCGGAAGAGCTGCACGTTCCCAAAGGCGCCCGTTCTGAAGAAAAGAAGATATTGCAGCCGGATGCGCTGCGGGTGCTGTTCGCTGTGGATACCACGCTCTGGCGGGGGAAAAGAGTCCCGGACCCGTACATCAACGCCTACCGGCTCAGCTTCGTCACGGGATTGCGCCCGGGGGAACTCATCGCTCTGCGGTGGGCTGACATTCGGGGCGATATGGTGATGATCCACGGCGCGATAAACGTCCACGGCGAGAAAACTCGAGGCAAAAACAGCAATGCCTTGCGTTCCTTCGCGCTGACCTCACAGGCAAAAGAGATACTCGAGGCGCAGCGCGAGTTGACAGGAGGGGAAGAATTCGTCTTTCCCATTGAGGCAGAGAGCACCTACCGCCATTGCTGGAAGCGCTATTGCGAGGCAAATGGTATTGAGTACGTCCCACCCTACAATCTACGGCATACTTTCGTCTCGATGGCCAAGACTCTACCGGAAGGCACGGTGAAATCGTTGGTCGGACATTCCCGTCAGATGGATACTTACGGCATCTATGCCCACCTGATAAAGGGGGAGAAGCAGCGGACAGCTGAACAGCTGGAAGGTGTTCTGGATAAGGTCCTTGCGGATTCGGAAGAGTAGGCGATGGCCGGGTGGGTTGCAATGTGGGTTTTGAACAAAAGAAAAGCACCTAGAAACTTACGTTTCTAGGTGCTTTTTGCTGGTGGAGGCGATGGGAGTCGAACCCATGTCCGAAAAGAGTTCAGCGTAGGTGTCTCCGGGTGCAGGCGATCTACAACATTCCCTCTGCGTCACGCCGGTCGTCAGGCTAACGCTTCAGTAGCTTCATGAGTTCCTGCCGGTCCGCAAAGCTTAGGTCCGTTCAGGTGCTGTGTCTAAAGGACGCCCCGGCCCCACACGACACAAGAGTGGGCGGAACGCGCAGCACTCAGGCTGCGAGCAACTGATAATTATTGTTGTCAGTTAATTTTTTGGAGGAGTTTAGAGCAGTTCCCCCACTGCTACCCGCTGCCCAGGCCTCGCTCCCCCCGTCGAAACCTTTACGCCCCCATAAAGCGCATGTTGCCATGCGCAGAAAGCTTGGTGTTCTCAGGGCAGGAATGCTGCCTGAAAGAGATCTAGTAGAATTTGCCGTTGGACTTCACAGCCCGGTCGATGGAGCGCTTGGCGTCGCGCTTGGCGGCGTCGGCACGCTTGTCGTAGAGCTTTTTGCCCTTGCACAGGCCGACTTCCATCTTGACGCGGCCATGCTTGAAGTAGAGAGAAAGGGGAACGAGGGTGTAGCCCTGCAGCTTGCACTGCTGGTGCAGACGCCGAATCTCGGTCTTGTGAGCCAGCAGACGCCGCACCCGCAGAGGATCCTGATTGAAGATGTTGCCGTGGTCGTAGGGAGTGATGTGCATTCCCTTGACCAGCAGCTCGCCGTCCTCAATATCGACCCAGCTGTCTTTCAGGTTGACGCCGCCGGCACGCAGGCTCTTGACCTCGGTACCTTTCAGCTCGACGCCCGTTTCCAGCGCTTCGAGCACGAAATACTCGTGACGCGCCTCGCGGTTTGTGGCGATGGTCTTTGTCGCCGGACGTTCCTTGGCAGGTGCCATGAAGCGCGCCTCCTTTCCTTTGCTGTCCTGTCATTATATCACATTTTGCTGGATTTTCAAGAGCGATTTTTGAAAGAATCGTTAAGGTTCTATAAAATCTGCTCTTTACAGCTCGTCGCGGCCGGAGAGCGCGCGATAAAGCGTCGTCTCATCGGTGTACTCGAGGCTGCCGCCCACAGGCAGACCGTAGGCCAGACGAGTGGTCTTGATGCCCAGGGGCTTGATGAGCTTTGCCAGATACATGGCCGTGGCCTCGCCCTCGACGGTGGGGTTCATGGCCATGATGACCTCTTTCACCTCGCCGCTGCCCAGCCGGGCCAACAGCTCCTTCACCGAGAGCTGTTCGGCACCGATGCCATCCATGGGGCTGATGAGGCCGTGGAGGACATGATACAGGCCGTGGTATTCCCGGGTGCGCTCAAAGGCCTGCACATCGCGGGGCGTCTCGACCACGCAGATGGTGGAGCGGTCCCGCTTGGCGCTGGAACAGATGGGGCAGAGCTCGGCCTCGGTGTAGTTCTGGCAGACGCGGCAGCGGTGGAGCCGGGTGTGGGCGTTCTGGATGGCCTCGGCCAATGCCGCGGCGTCTGCGTCCGACATACTCAGCACCTGATAGGCCATCCGGGTCGCGCCCTTGCGGCCGATGCCCGGGAACTGGCTGAACTGCTCAATGAGCTTTTCCAGCGGCGCTGCGGTGTAACCCATGCGTATCCCTCCCGCTTAGAGGCCGGGGATGTTCAGACCGCCGGTCAGCTTGCCCATCTCGGCCTCGGCAGTTTCGTCCACCTGCTTGACGGTGGCGTTGACGGCAGCGGCCACCAGGTCTTCCAGCATCTCGATGTCGTCGGGGTCAACGGCCTCGGGCCTGATGGTGATGCCAAGGATCTCGTGCTTGCCGTTCATGCGGACAGTGACCATCTCGCCGGAGGCGCTGCCGGTGTACTCGGCGGCTTCCAGCTCGGCCTGCTTGGCCTTCATGTCATCCTGCATCTTCTGAGCCTGACGCATCAGGGCGTTCATATCGGGGCGGCCAAAGCCTGCGGGCATTCTTGCTTTCATAATTGGTTCTCCTTAAAAGTTATTGTTTATCTTTTTTTCTTCGCGCTGTCCTCAATGCTCACGTCCAGACCCAGCTTTTCCAGCGCATGGAGTGACTGTTCGGCATTGGAGGTGTGCTTTGCGGCGGTGCGGGGCTCGTAGGGGCCGATAGGCACCGCGACGCCTGACACCTGCGCGATGAGCTTTTTGATGAGACGCTGGCTGTCCTTGTTGACACGGATGAAGTCCCGGAAGGTCTTGCCGCCGTCGATGAGCACCCGTGTGCCATCGAAGTACGCCTTCGATTTGCGCAGGTAGCTGTGAAGCATCGGGTCCTTCTCCTGCAAGAGCTTGACGACCTCGCTCCACTGCTCGAAGGAATCGATGCCCTCTGCGGCCACCTTGCGGGGTCGGCTGAGAGCCGGGTCGGCGGTGTACTCCGGGGCAGCGGACTCCACCGGTCTCTCTTCCGGTACGGGCGGTACAGGCGCAGTGACCGGCGCAGTCGGCTCATCCCAGGGCAGGGGGGCCGACTCCGTCACCGGCGGCTCGTCGGGCGGAGGCGGAAGCTCTTCGTCTGCGGGCGCGGGGGACTCTGGAATATCCGGGGCAGCGGCCTTCGGCTCTACAACGGGCGCGGGAGCAGGCTCCTTTTCCACTTCCGGTGCGGCCACAGGTTCCACGGGTGCAGCAGGTGTACTCATGAAAGGCTGCGGCGCAGGCTGGACTGGTGCCGCAACAAAGGGCCGGACGGCCGGTGCGGCAGGAGCGACAGTCTGCACGGGCATTGCCGCCACGGGGACAGCTGCGGCCTGCGGCGGCTCTGAGAGGGTGAAGAGGGCCAGTTCCAGCTCGATGCGCTGGTCACTGCCCCGGGTCATATGCTCAAGGGCGTTGCCCAGCGTACGGATGGCCCGGATGGCCTCCCGCTGGCCCAGCTGAGGGCCTTTTTCGAGGTACTGCTGTTCCTCTTCGGGGGAAACACCGGACAGCAGGCTCTGCCCGCCGGGCAGAGCCGCCAGCATCAGGGCGCGGTAGTGAGCGATGAGCTCTTCCGTCAGACGCTTCACATCCACCGACTGCTGCCGCAGTGCGGCCAGCTGAGCCAGCGCCGCTGCGCCGTCCTGCGCTTCCAGAGCATCCGAAATATGGAACAGGTAGCTCCGGTCGGTGACGCCCGCCATCCGGCGGACAACATCAGCATCGATTTTTGCGGTCACGCCGGCGCAGGTGTCGAGGATCGAGAGGGCGTCACGCATGGCACCGTCGGCCAGGCGGGAGATCAGCTCTGCACCACCGGTCGTCAACTCTAAGCCCTCTTGGCCGGCGATATACTCGACCCGCTGGGCGATGTCTTCCGGCCCGATGCGGGTGAAATCGTACCGCTGGCAGCGGGAGAGGATGGTGGCCGGGACTTTCTGGATCTCGGTAGTAGCGAGGATGAAGATGACGTGGGCGGGAGGCTCTTCCAGCGTTTTCAGTAGGGCGTTGAAGGCCGCTGTGGACAGCATGTGTACCTCGTCGATGATGTATACCTTATAATGACAGGCACTGGGGGTGTAGGCTGTCTCATCCCGCAGGTCGCGGATGTCGTCTACACCGTTGTTGGACGCGGCGTCCATCTCCACCACGTCGAGGATGCTGCCGTTGTCGATGCCCTTGCAGATCTCGCACTCGCCGCAGGGGTCGCCGTTATGGGGGTGGAGGCAGTTGACCGCCTTGGCGAAAATCTTCGCGCAGGTGGTCTTGCCCGTGCCGCGCACGCCGGTGAACAGGTAGGCGTGGCCTACGCGGCCCGACGCTACCTGATTGCGCAGCGCCGTGACGATGCCGCGCTGTGCGACGACATCCTCAAAACGCTGGGGTCTCCATTTGCGGTATAATGCGCGATACATCGGTGCTTCCCTCCCGTCAGTAATAAAAAATCGGACAGCGCTGACGGGGTTTGACCCCCGCCTTGCGTAACTCGGCATACGGATGCAGGCTGACTGAAACGCACGGGGCGCGCCGCTTAAGGCTGCTTGGTTCCCCACCTGACCTGGTTCACTGCGGCTCCATCGTACAGGACCCGCATCCGTATGCCGAACCACGCAGCAGGCGCTGTCCGACAAGGCACACGATTCGTGTGCCTTAGTATTGTACCACAGTTCGGTGAGGAATGCAAGAGGAAGCTAAGGCTGCTCCCATCCGGCCCGTAAAAGCTCCAGTGCGTGTGTTTCAAGCCGGGAAACGTAACTCCGGCTTATTTGGAGCAGCTTTGCCGTTTCCAGCTGGGTCAGCGGCGGCTGGCCCGCCAGACCGTACCTTAACAATATGAGTTTCCGCTCCCGGGCAGGCAACCCCTCGATGAGGCGGCGCAGGCGCTGGGCATCGTCCTGTTTTTCGCAGCTGTCCTCCATGCAGAAGCCGTCCTGCAGCACATCGGCGAGGGTGAGGGCAGAGTCTTCTTTTCCGGCATCAAGAGTCTCCTGAAGCGAGAGGGTGGGGGCGTTCTTCCGCTCCCGCCGGAAGTGCATCCGGAGCTCGTTTGCTATCCTCACCCGAACGAACGCCGGATGGAGGATCGGAACCATCTCCACCGCCCTCGGGGTCATTCTCGTCCTCTTCCGGGTCTACCGGGAAGGTGGTCCAGTCGATTTCATCCTCCGGTGAACCAAAGAGCACCACATGAGCCACCTTGCCGTCCCACACCACCTTGCGCACCACCGTGCGGATGGCAGCACGCTTTTGGGTCACGGTCATATCGTCGATGTTGTCGTGGAACACGGTCAGCAGTTGACGCATCAGGTCAAATTCCATCCCTGCCAGAACGCCTTCGTCCGTAAGGCTTTCCAGTTCCCGGATGCGGGAGCTCAGGGCGGCATCCTGACCGTTCAGTTCCTCGATGCGTTTTTTCAGGTGGACAGCGGCGATACTGTTGCCGAAATCGGCAAGAGAGTTGATCAAAGCGGTGATCTTCCGCTGCGTCTCGGCTTGCTCCTTGCGCAGGGCAGAAAGCTTGGTCTCACACTCGGAACGATTGCCCGCATGGGCAGAGCGTGCCTTTTCCAACTGCTTCATAAAGTCGCTGGAATGGTCGGCGAGGTGCTTGACCTGTTCGCAGATGGCGGCATCCAACAGATTGCCGTTGACGTTGGACACGCTGCAAAGCTCCCGGCGGCTGCGCTCCTTCAGCTTGCACATATAGGGAAAAACCACCCGCCCGTCTGCCGTTTTGCGCCCGGTGACCTTGGGGTACATCCGGCTGCCGCAGGAGCACCACAGCAGACCGGTGAGCAGGGCTTCGTTGCCCCGGGATGCGTGGTAGGACTTGGATCTGTTCCGCTCCAGCGATTCCTGCACCCGGATCCACCGGTTGGAGGAAATGATGCCGGGGTGTTCGCCCACCGAAACGATCCACTCGTTGATGGGATTGTACACAGTCGCACGCCCCTTTTCCTGATCGCTGCGGTTGTAAGCAAGCACGCCCCGCACGCCGTCAAAATCGGACTCCGGGGAGAACAGCTCTGCCTCGTTGTCCACAAAATACTGGTAGGCGTCCTTGTCTGCAATAAGGTAGACAGGATTCTGTAAAATAGACTTGATGGAGAACCGGGTGAAAGAACGCCCGGTTTTTGTTTTGACGCCCTGCCGCAGCAGCTCGGTCTCGGTCATGGTCAGAGAATCGTACTGCTCGTAGAGGTCGAAAATTTTGTAGATGATCTCTGCCTCATCTGGCAGCAGCTTCAGCTTGCAAGCCTTTTTTGTCTTGCCGTCCACCGTGATGCTCTTGACGCTCTCGGAGGCGTAGCCCGTGGGGGTCGTGCCGCCCAGCCAGCGCCCGGTCTTTGCCAGCTCGTGCATATTGTCCCGGATGCGCTCTGCAATGGTCTCCCGCTCCAGCTGACTGAATACCGATGCGATGTACATCATGGCACGTCCCATGGGGCTGGAGGTATCAAAGCTTTCCCGGATGGACACAAAGTCGATGCCAAGCCGTCCAAGCTCTTCAATCAGGCTGGAAAAATCGCTGATGTTGCGGCTGATGCGGTCCAGACGATAGACCACAATGGCCTTGAATTTCCGGTCCTTGGCCGCAGTCATCATCTTTTTGAAGTCCGGGCGGTTCAGGTTGCCGCCGGAAAAGCCCTCGTCCTCAAAAACGACAGCCTGCTGTGCAGCGGCATCGCCGTAGTGGGTGCGGATGTATTCGCGGCAGAGGTCGATCTGATTTCCGATGCTCTCGCCCTTGCCGGTGTAGCGGGACTTGCGGGAATAAATTGCAATGGTGTCGGCAGTTTTGGCCATGAGATACTCCTTTCCTGTTGTCTGGTGGCCGTAGATGCGGCTATTGTAGCATGGTGAGCGATTTTGGCAAAGAAAATATATATTCATCACAAACAGAACGGAGGTGTCAAGGATGTAAACGGTCAAAAAAGGTGGGCTGCGAACTTGCCATGCGTTTTACCAAGGGCAAGCACGCCTTTGTAGTAGCGGACCGGCAGCACATCCACAACCATGTGATTTTCAACTCTACGGCACTGGATGGCACCAGAAAGTTCCGGGATTTTTTCTTTTCGGCGTTGGCAGTGCAGCGGTTGAGCGACCTGATTTGCTTACAGGGATCAACTTGCGTAAATTTTCACGCAGATTGGCCTTTCTTTTTTACACAACCAATGCCAATTAGCGCTTGAAAACGAAATGCTGCGCAAGTATACTATACTAGTTATGTTGTACAAGTTTGAGCGCAAACTGATATATCAGTCGACCACAAAAGACATACCAGAATTGAAGTGTGCAGCGGAATCGAAACCCTACGAGGATGAAGAAAATGAAATTCGATAGAAGACTTACAGATGAAATCTACACTTCCGATACGGTAAAGCTGGGAAAAGATGCATTTCAGGTCATGCAGGAGACGATCTATCATAATGGCGGTGTCGGAACCATTACCGGGTACTATGATGCCGAATTGTCGATCCTGTCGGTCAGTGATCTGGTGCTGCATAATCTGAACCACAGCTATGAGTCCCTGATGGAGCAGACAAAGGGTTCGCTGAAGAATCTTTTCAATCAAAAGGATGCTACGTTCCTCGACAATGCGCGCTTTCGTCAGATCAGGGGCGGAGGAGAAGGCCGGATCCTTACAGCAGATGGCTCTCCCGTCTATGTGCGTCTCTATAAAGAAGATGCAGTCGATACGGATGGAACACCGATCTGGATCATGTCAGTACAGATGAACTGGGCGTATGAGAACCTTGCGCTGGTCAACGAATCCATCCATTCTGCGCTGTGGTATTTTGAGTGTAATGAAAACGGTGAGATCGTTCAAGTGAACTGGAGCCATGCGTTTCGGCAGATCCTTGGTTATCATGACATTCTGGATTTTCCGAACAAACTGGATTCTTGGTCGAACCTTCTGCACCCGGAGGACTATGACCGGGTAATGCAGCTGCTTTTGGAAACGATCGCGGACAAAACCAATCAGACAAAGTACAATGTAGAGTACCGGTTGAAAATGCAGGATGGCCAATACCAGTGGTTCCGGGCATCGGCGGAGGTGATACGCCGTCTGGATGGCTCGGCCAATCGAATTGCCGGAATCATCAGCAACATTGACGCGGAAAAAAGAAGCCAGATGCAGGCGCAGCGGGCAGCGGCATTTCACCGTGCATTTACCAGCGCAAACCTCTGCGAATACTATGTAAATCTGGAAAAGAACACCTTCGATACTTTCAAAGTGGAGCCCTCTTTGATGACGGCCTTTGAGCAGAACCACACATGGGATGGACTGGTCAGATTCTTTGTGGACAACTATGTGGTTGAAGAGGACAAAAAGCCTGTAACGAATTTCTATAATCGCGCTTACATCACGGAAAAATTAAAGGGGCTGGAGACAGAGCTGTGTCAGGAGTGCCGCATCGTTCTGAATGGGGAAGAGCGATGGGTTCGCAACGTGGTCATGCGCGGTGAGATCGAAGATTCGGAATATGCGATGATTTTTCTGCGGGACATCACAGAGTCCAAAGCAGAGACGGCACGGCGGATGCAGATGGCCTCAGATAACGCATCTATGGATCTTTTGATCAAGAGTATGGTGCGTCTGCTGGACCGCTTTGTCGTCTGCGATCTGGAGAATGACCGGTATCGGTTCTACAATCTGCAAGGTGAAATGATATACGCACCGATCGGAACCTACCATGATTTTGTGGAGCAGGTGGTTGCAAAGTATAAGACACTGGAACCACTGGACGCACTGGCTGCTTTGATTTTGCCGGAAAATATCCGCAAGAATTTGCAGGATGAGAACGACATCTATAAATTTGAATACTGCTCCATAGATGAGAACACCTATAAGATCGCTTCCTTCATTCCGCTGGAGTGGAATGGCACAAAGCTGGTCAAAGCACTGTTGGCCTCTATGGATGTGTCACAGGAGAAAAAGGCCGAGATCGAATCCCATAAGGCACTGAAGGATGCGTACCGGGCGGCGGAAAACGCAAGCCGCGCCAAGACAGAATTTCTCTCCAATATGTCCCATGATATCCGTACACCGATGAATGCGATCGTTGGATTGACCGCCATTGCGGGTGCGAATATCGAGAGTCAGGACAGGGTGGTCGAGTGCCTTGGGAAGATCACAAAATCGAGCCGTCATCTGTTGGGACTGATCAACGAAGTGCTGGATATGGCCAGAATCGAGAGCGGGCGAATGAGCCTTGCCGAGGAGGATTTCAGCCTGCCGGAACTGGTCGATAATCTGCTCACCCTCACAAAACCGGCAATCGACGAGCACAAACATCAGCTCGAAGTCCACGTTGAGCACATCGAGCACGAAGCCGTCTGCGGCGACAGTCTGCGCATCCAGCAGGTCTTTGTGAACCTGATGAGCAACGCCATTAAATACACCCCGGATGGAGGAAACATTACCTTCTCCATCAAAGAAAAACCGAATGGCTTCTCGGAGCTTGGCTGTTACGAGTTTTCCATTGAGGACAACGGCATCGGTATGACGCCGGAATTCCAGAAGATCATGTTCGAGCCGTTCAGCCGGGCAGACGATCACCGGACGACCAAGGTGCAGGGCACCGGTCTTGGCATGGCCATTGCAAGAAACATCGTCAACCTGATGAATGGTGACATTCAGGTCGAAAGCGCTCCCAACAAGGGAACGAAGATCACGGTCACGGTCTATCTGAAGCTTCAGGAGAACGAGAAGGAACAGGAAAAAGAACTGCTCGATCTGCCGGTACTGGTCGTGGACGATGACAAGACCTGCTGCGAAAGCACCGTTGCGACCCTTCAGG